>CEVQ01040964.1_pt1 | contig 10280 bp, 7 predicted proteins | sample 356551 | NCBI WGS metagenome assembly CEVQ01 (sample SAMEA2623756, study PRJEB7988) | marine metagenome | biome: marine biome (ENVO:00000447); feature: mesopelagic zone (ENVO:00000213); material: "saline water (ENVO:00002010), including plankton (ENVO:xxxxxxxx)" | depth 250 m | reverse complement strand
GAATATGGATATACGTATGAAGGGAAACCCCTAGTATACCTTATGATTTCCAGTAAAAAAAATATGGCTAATATTGATAATATTAAAAAATCTATATCATTATTAGCTGATCCAAGAAAAATAAAGGACGCTAAATCAGCTCAAAATATTATTAAAAATACACCTGCCATTGCGTGGATGGCGTATTCCATTCATGGAGATGAACTATCTAGTACTGATGCTGCAGTACAGCTGGCGTATCAATTAGCAGCGGGGACTGATCAAGCAACTAAAAAACTTCTTAAAGAGCTCGTAATCAGTATTGATCCAACGGAAAATCCTGATGGCCGCGAACGATATCTTCAGCAATTACTACAATGGCGAGGTGAAGTTGTAAACTCAGATGCAAATAGCTTAGATCATTCTGGCTTTTGGCCCTATGGGAGAGGTAATCATTATTTATTTGACCTTAATCGCGATTGGTTTGCAACTGTACACCCAGAAACAAAAGGAAGAGTATCTGCAATTTTAGATTGGAATCCTCAGTTTCTTGTTGATTCACATGAAATGGGATCTATGGATACATATTTGTTTAATCCACCTAGAGCTCCATATAATCCATACATGCCAAAAACAATATTCAAATGGTGGGATAAAATTGCTAAAGACCAAGCTGCAGCATTTGATGCATACGGATGGAGTTATTATACCGGGGACTGGAATGAAGAAGTATATCCAGGCTATGGTAGCTCATGGGGAATTTATATTGGTTTGGTAGGCATTCTATATGAGCAATCTGGCGCAGATGGATCTATAGTAAAAAAAGAAGATGGTACAATAACAACATATAGAGAAACAGTGCATCATCAATTTATTAGCTCTATGGCAAATCTTCAAACTATTGCCAATCAAAAAGAAGAATTACTTAGCGATTATTATAAAAATAGAAAAAAGGCGGTCTCAACAAAAAACGCAGGAAAGGCATTTATTTATTCTTCTGAGTTAAATAAGACTCGATTAAATGAACTTGCTGAAACTATAAAACGTCAAAAAATTGAAGTCTATTCAAATAAAAACGATATCAAATTGCCTAAAGTAATTAACAGTAGTGGAAAAACCATAACACGGAAAAATATACCTGCTGGATCATTAATTATTCCTTTAGATCAACCTTTGAATATTCTAATACAAAATATTTTATCATTTGATATCCGTTTAGATACAAAAAGTATGGAAAAAGAAAGAAAGAAACTTTTGAAAGGTCAAGGTTCAACCTTATATGATGTGACAGCGTGGTCTCTTTCTCATGCTTATGGAACTGAAAGTTATTATACTGAAGTCATGCCAAAAATATCCTTAGAGCCTTTTCAAGCTGTTTATAAAAAAGGACAGCTTAAGGGGAAAAATCCAAAATATGGATGGGCAATAAAAAGCGATGATGATCAGTTTTACCATTTGCTTGGAAGACTATTAGAAAATAGTGTTAAAGTTTGGTGCGCAAAGGAAGCTTTTAATATTGAAGGAGAATTTTTCCCAAGTGGAAGTATAGTTATTAGAAATAACTCAAATAAAACTATGAAAATAAGTTTTATTAAGGAACTAGCTTCAGAATATGGAATAGATATTTTTGCAATAAATACAGCGCTTGCTACAGACGGACCAGATTTAGGAAGTAGTAATTTTACTATGTTAATTGAACCTAGGATTGCAATAATATCTGGACCACCAACTAGTACTTATAGTTTTGGAGCTACATGGCACTTAATAGATTATAAAATGAAGAGCAGAGCCTCATTAATTAATGCAATGAATTTTGCTTGGCAAGATCTTAGTAAATATAATGTACTTATTCTTCCTAATGGCGGTAGGATGAAAAAGACACTTGGAGATAATGGTATTAATAAATTGAAAGATTGGATCGATGATGGTGGAACATTAATCAGCTATAGTAATAGTGCAGCATTTTTATCTGATTCATCAGTAAGCATTAGTTCTGTTAGACTTAGGCGACAGTCTTTAAATAAATTGGACACCTATGCCTATGATTTATCTATTTTGAAAGAGGCAGAAAACTTATCTATTGATAGTATTGCGCTTTGGGAAGGGGGAAATATTTATGATTCACAAGAAATAATAGAAAATGATAAAAATATTGAAAAAATTAAAGAAATGGATTTATTAGGAAGAAAATTTCGTCCTCAAGGTGCTATTTTAAAAGTAAACATGGATAAAGAGCACTGGCTTTCAGTTGGTTGTAGGGATTTTATACCAGTTTTATATAATACTGGAAATGTTTTTATGGCAAAAAAACCTGTTAATGTTGCAGCAAGATTAGCAGATAAAAAAGATATTAGATTAGGTGGATTATTATGGCCAGAAGCAAAATCACGCATCGCTGAATCTGCGTGGGCTACACAAGAACGTCGTGGAAAAGGGCAAATAATTTTATTTGCTACTGAACCCCATTTCCGCGGATATTTTAAAGCAAGTGAACGGGTGCTTTTGAATGCAATTTATCTTGGCCCTGGTATGGGAACGAGTCATTCAGTAAGCTGGTAAATTAATTACCTTAAAAAAATAAATATATAAATAATTATTACTAGTGGAATTTGAAAATTTAATTTTCCATCTTAAACAAAGAATGAATAACGCTCTCCCTGGGGAAGATTCTCATAAAAAGATGAAAGTTAATTTTAGTAATAATACAAAATTACCTTTTTCAAAAAATAAAGCTAAGCCTGCAGCTGTTCTTATTCTTTTATACCCTAATAATGATAAAACATATTTTTACTTAACAAAAAGAGCAGATACTGTAAAATATCATAAAGGGCAAATTTCTCTACCAGGCGGCTCAAAAGAAAACAACGAAACCTTATTAGATACAGCCCTAAGAGAAACGCAGGAAGAAATTGGGATAGATAAAAATGAAATTTCAATACTTGGTAAAATAACCCCTCTATTTATACCGGTTACAGGCTTTATGATTACTCCATTTGTTAGTTATATATCAAAAAAACCTAAAACAATATTGGATGAAATTGAAGTTGCTGAATTGCTTTCCATTAATATTCGAGATTTATTAAATAATGATATATTAATTATGGATCGAGACATAAATGGATCTAGTGTAAGTATCCCATATTTTAGTTTAAATAATCATCAGGTTTGGGGTGCAACATCAATGGTATTATCTGAATTAAAAGATATAATCCAATTGGTTTAATAATTATTATGAATCGTATAGGCATAGATTTAGGAGGAACAAAAATTGAAGGTATTTTATTATCCGATACTAATAAAGTTATAGAGCGTAAACGCATACAAACCAAACAAGAAGAAGGTTATAACTCTATTATCAATAGAATAGTAAAATTAATTACTAATATTAGATCAAGATCAGATAAAGAATGCCAAATAGGTATTTGTACACCTGGCGCTCTAGATTTAGAAACAGGGATTTTAAAAAATAGTAATACTACTTGTCTTATAGGTAAATCAATCAAAGTAGATATTGAAAATAAATTAGGGTGTTCTATAGCCATAGATAATGATGCAAATTGTTTCGCAATGGCTGAGGCATTATTAGGCGCAGGTAAGAATTATGATATAATTTTTGGTGTAATAATGGGAACAGGCGTTGGTGGAGGATTAGTATTAAATCGTAAAATACATCATGGCAGATTATTTATTGCTGGAGAATGGGGGCACCAAGTTTTATATCCAAATGGTAGAGACTGTTATTGTGGTAAAAAAGGGTGCGTAGAAACATATTTAAGTGGACCAGCTTTAGAAAAAGATTGGCAAAAAATTTCAAATGAATATTTACCACTAGAAAAAATTATTGAATCATTTGAGAATAGATCAAATAACTTTTATGATAAATGGAAAAATAAATTTCTTGTGAACTTTGGAATTGCTCTTTCTAACGTTATTAATATTATTGACCCGGATATTGTGATATTAGGAGGTGGTCTTTCAAATATAGATTTTCTGTATGATAAAGGTATATCTTTGATTCGAAAAAATATTTTTAGTAATAAAAAAGATACTCCGATTCTTCCTAATAAATTAGGTGATTCAGCTGGAGTGTTCGGAGCAGCATTACTTAATTAATTACTTTTTTGAACGTGTACGCATTTTCTTCATTGTTTTCCATAGCGCCTTAGGCAGTTTATCTAAATCATTAAATTGACCAGCGCCTTTCAACCATTCACCACCATCTATAGTTACTACTTCACCATTTATATATCCTGATTGTTCACTTATTAGATATGTAGCAAGATTTGCTAATTCTATATGTTCTCCAAATCGCTTCAAAGGAATTCTATTTTTTAATTTCTTTTTAATATTAAATCCAGGGGGTGCTAATCTTTTCCAGGCTCCTTCAGTTATAAATGGTCCAGGAGCGATTGCATTTGTTCTAATATTATATTTTGCCCACTCGACAGCTAATGATCTTGTCATTGCTAAAACTCCTGCCTTAGCAGAAGCTGAAGGGACCACATATCCAGATCCAGTCCAAGCATACGTAGTAACAATATTTAAAATATTTCCGCTTTTTTGTTTAATCATTTCTTTACCAACTGCAAGTGTACAATTAAATGTTCCAGTGAGAACAATATCTACAACTGCTTTGAATCCACCCGGAGATAGCATCTCAGTTGGTGATATAAAATTACCTGCTGCATTATTTATTAAAATATCAATTTTACCAAACTTATTTAATGAATTTTTTATCATATTATCTACTTGATCCATATCTCGGACATCACATTGTAAACCAAGACACTCTTTACTAGTTTTTCTAATTTGAGAAGTTGTATCTGCAATAACATCTTTTCTTCTGCTTGCTATAACTAGACTAGCTCCAAGTTCTGCAAAACGTATCGCCATAGATTTCCCTAAACCACTTCCACCTCCAGTAACTAAAATAACTTTATTTTTTAAAATATTTTTTTCAAACATAAAACGCTCGATAAAGAAATAATTTTCTTTCTATTTATTTATAATTGCTTTTATCTCTTTGATATTATAATTGAATAATACTGTGAATATTTTTTCAAAGTTCAAATAATTTGCTATATTGGTATAAATGATTAATTATTCATCTATTCAATATCCTATTTTATATAAAAAATAAAGAAAAACTATATTGTTAAAAAAATTATTTAAAATTAATCATGGAGAAGGACTTCCAACGCTCATTCTCTTTTTATATTTTTTTGCATATGTAGCAATAAGCATAACTGGTAGCGCAGCCAGAGATGCATATTTTCTTAATATGGTAGATAGAAAATATCTACCTCTAATGTTTCTAGCAGTTGCTGTAGTACTAACTATAGTAATAGAAATTTATAGTCGTTTATCAAAAAATAAAGATATAAGTACTATAGTAACAGGAACGGGAATCATTTTTGTTATTACTCTTTTAGTAATCCAAAATCAGCTAAAGGGCTGGGTAATTCCATTTCTGTATGTATGGAAAGATGTAATCGATGCAATAATAATTACGCAATTTTGGTTAATTGCCTCTCAAGTATTTGACCCAAGACAAGCAAAACGATTATTTGGGTTACTTGGGGCAGGTGGAGCTTTAGCTGCAATTATAATCGGTTCAAGCATAAAACAATTTGTATCTGCTTTTGGATCAGAGAATCTACTCTTTGCTACTATGAGTTTTCTATTTGTAGTAATTATTATGGCTAATTTGATTCGACCCTATAAAAATGTTAACGATCAAAAGAATCAAAAAAAGGATGCCGATAAAGATTCAAATAAATCCTTCACACCCTATTTAAAATCTCTTGCAATTATTATTGGCTTAGCCGCTGTGGCTTCAAAAATTGTAGATTATCAATTTAAGATTACTGCAGTTGCTACATTTCCAAATCAAGATGATCTTGTAAATTTCTTCGGACAATACTATGCGGTTACAGGTATCGCAACAATGATAATTCAGCTTTTTATTACAAGTAGGCTTCTGTCAAGATTTGGAATCATTGTTGCTATATTAATTCTCCCAATATTATTTATGTCTGGTTCTATTGGATTTCTAATGTCACCAGTTTTAGCTGCAGTATATATATCAAAGTTCTCTGATCAAGTTTTTAGATTCACATTACATAATGCATCCATTCAGTTATTATGGATACCTGTAAAAAATACTATTAAAACAAGACTTAAGCCTGTAATAGAAGGCTCAATACGTTCGGGACTCGAAGGCGTATCAGGCATATTAATTTTTCTTTCAATAACAATATTTAATGTTCCAATACAGTATCTTAGCTTAGCAATTATTTTAATTGCTATTTACTGGATTCAAAAATCATTCAAATTAAAAAAATTATATATTAAAGAACTACAGTCTGCAATTGAAAAAAGAGAGCTGAACTTCGAAGAACTAACTCTAGACATCCAAGATGAAGCAATGGTTAAAACAATTTACAGTGCATTAGATAGTGATGATGAAAGCCAACAAATTTTAGCTTTAGATATAATTAAAGATATCCCTCTTACTCCATGGAAAGAATCAATAAATAAGCTGTTAAATAATGGGAGTGTAACAGTAAAAAAAGAAATACTAAATATATGTTATGACGATGAAAATATTATAAGTGATCAAAAAATAATATCTCTCATAAATGAAGATTCTGAGCTTGATCTAGAATCAATTGAAATAGCAGGAAAAAGAAAACTGATGGAAGCATTACCAACAATTAAAGATTATGTTAGTGTAGAAGATAAAGATAAGCAACTTATTGCTGCTGCTGCTATTAGGAATATTGAGCCTGATTCATCAGATAAGGAGAAAAACTTACTATTAGCCGCCTTTGATTCGAGAGATGAAAATATTTGTTCATTGGTAATTAGACAGATGAAAAATGATAATGACATATTTCCAGATGAAAAACTTATACATTATTTAAATGAAGAGTCTTTGATGGTTCGTAATGCTGCTTTAGAAGTTTCAAGGGATAGAATGTCTGTAAAACTTCTTCCACATATAATTACATGTTTATCTGATCCGCGATCAGCAATATCTGCTAGATCTGCATTACAAGTATATGATGATGAAGATGTTGTCAAATTATTGATTGAAAATGTTCTAAACCAAAATATAGAAAAATCATTAAAAATTGGGATTATTCGAATATTAAAAAACTACCCAACAAAAGAATCAATTGATATGCTATTATCGGTTGTAAGTCCAAAAGTCCCACCCGTTCAGGCCGAAGCAGTTGATTCTTTAATACATATTGCAAGAGAGCTTCCATTAGATGAAAAACAAATTGTCATTACAAAAAAAGAATTAATTAAAACATCAAGGTATGCTTATGAAAAAATAATAGCACTTTCCCAAATAGACGATAGTGAACAAAATCAATTACTTAAATATTTACTTCAAAATGAAGTGAGAAAATTAATACCTGTAATTATGAAGCTTGGTATCCTTGATAAACCTCAAACTCCCATAGAAACTTACATTCAATATGTTTTAAATAATGAATCAGAGAAACTTCCTTATGTGCTTGAATTTTTTGAAAATATTTTTTCCTTAGAAGAAAGAGAAATTGTTAATTCTCTAATTGATGATTTATCGATTGATGATAAATGCAAAGTAGCTAAAAATAATTTTGATGAACTCACAACAGATCTTAATCAATTCCTAGGATATTATACTGGCACGGTTCAAGAACTAAAAATTGCCTTATCATTGGATTATGCATTACGATTAAACAACCAAGAAATTCTTGGAAAAGTAAATTGGGAAAATCTACCGGAAAGTTTTATCATAAAAGAAATAATTACACGTTACACAAAAGAAAACCCAGATTCTTTGAATACGTGGCCAATAAATGATTATTTGCTAGATTATAGCCAGTTAACAATGTATTCTACACTAGAAAAAGCCATGATTCTTAAAAGTGTTGATCTTTTTGCATCAATACCTAGTCAAGAATTAATTAGAGTAGCCCAAATTGCTGAAGAAGAACAATACGAAACTGATGCCCCATTGTGTAAAGAAGGAGATTTTGGAGACTGTATGTATATTATTGCAAATGGTAAAGTAAAGGTTCATAAGGGTGATCGCACCCTTGTAGAGCTGGAAAAAGGTGCTTTTGTAGGAGATATGGCTTTATTAGATCAGGAACCTAGATCAGCTGATTTGACAACAAGTTCAGAAACTACTCTTCTTAAAATTTCCCAAGATGCATTTTATGAATTAATGAGTAGTAACTTTGAAATTATGAATGGAATACTAAAAATAATATCTAGTCGCTTAAGAGAGGCTCAAGCGAAACTTTAATTACCATCAAGGATGCTATCGACAGCATCTTTTTTCTTTTTATCAATAGTTTCTTCAATTGATTCTTTACTATCATTAATTATCTCCTTTGCCTTCTTACCGACTTCATTCAATTGATTAGGGTCAAATTCTTTACCAGTATATACAAGATATGCAATATATATAATAAAGATTGCAATAATAACCATGCTGAGTTTTAGTAGTTTTTTAACAAAACTAAATAGGACAATAAATGCAAGAACTAGTGCTATTGCTAAATGAACTGGGTTTAGAGCAAAATATTCAATTATCTTTTCCATCGAGAGCCTGGAGTTTCTTACGGTTTATTAAACCAGTTTTATCTTCAAAATATTTAATTAATTCCATTATTCTTGGATCATCAGGCATGTCCTGTGTCATTGAAATTGTTGAAATCAAGTGATCTTCAATTTTCTTATATCTGCTAAGTTTTAATTCAATTAAACCTACATAATAACCTTCCCTTCCAGCTTGACTAATAAGAATGTCATTTACAAATACAGGTTCTTTGGGTACAGTTTGACTATGAGCACCTATGATAACATCAACGCCTTTTAGAGATTTGGCTAAGACCTGATCCTGTTCAAATCCTTGATGGCTAAGTAAAATAATTATATCCGTGCGTGGTCTAATTTTTTTAACGATATCATTAACAGTGGAAGTAGGATCTGTTAAAATAATAGAATCCTTAATATTCTTAGGGTAATACTTCAAGGCATTATTGCCCATTATGCCAATGAGACCTATGCTTAGTCCACCACGTTTTACTATCTTATATTTTCGTAAAGATGGTATAGATGGTGATTCCAGGTTTGATAGAATAATTGTTGAATTAAGCCTAGGGAGTACATTATTCAGAAATTTTTGATCACGAGTTATTTCCTGATCACCCAACAAAATTCCATCATATGGAATTGTTGCATATGCTTCACATACTAAACTATCCTTGAGTAGTTTTTTTGACATTGTAAAAAAATCACCTGCATCTAAAATAACTGTTCTAGGATTTGAATTAATAAAGTCTTCAATATATATAGATCGCTTTTCAATAGACCCTAATGGATTATCTGGGCAATAACAATTTTCAAGAGCTCCATTTGTATTATTTGTATGAATAATAAACAAACTGGCTTGACTATACAGATTAGCTGTAAGTATAATTAAAAATAAATATATAAATCGTACTAGCATGATAAACATAAATTGACTTTAATGAGTATAGAATTCAAGTTAATTTTCAAAATAAAGTTGAACATATATCACGAATAATTGTATGCGAAATTTACTATTAATAATACTTTTTATTTCAAACCTAGGAATATCGCAGGATATATATCCAGCTGATACATTAATAAGTTCTCAAAATTCAAATTTTCTTGAAAAAGCTACTATCTTACCTATTTCAGCATGGCAACGCTTGTCATACAATTCAAATTTATTATCCTGCCAATTTTATCCAAGCTGTAGTAACTATGGCGCTATTGCCATCAGTCAACGTGGAATATTTGTTGGTTCGGCTATAGCAGCTGATAGAATTGTACGGTGCAATCCCTTTGCTTTAGATTATCATTATGATTTAAACGGTAAGTTTCATTATCCTGATTACCGCTTGATCGATCCACTTCACATAATTGACTCAAAAAATAATTCAAATAAATCTCCCCTAATTGCAGCTGGGCTATCTACTATATTACCTGGATCGGGAAGAATGTATGCAGGTCGGTTTCGAGATGGATTAATGGGCTTATGGATGATAGTAATTTCTAGTACAGCAGCATATAGCTCTTTCCAAGAAAATAAAAACAATAAAGGAAATTTTTTTAGTATTATAACTTTATTGTTTTACACTGGGGAAATTTATGGTGCATATAGAACTGCAAAATATTATCAAGTTTCTAATAATAAATAAAATTTAAGTTGAAAAGTTTGAGCCGGGTATGGGATTCGAACCCACCTACTACTGATTACGAATCAG
>CEVQ01112391.1_pt1 | contig 10294 bp, 10 predicted proteins | sample 356551 | NCBI WGS metagenome assembly CEVQ01 (sample SAMEA2623756, study PRJEB7988) | marine metagenome | biome: marine biome (ENVO:00000447); feature: mesopelagic zone (ENVO:00000213); material: "saline water (ENVO:00002010), including plankton (ENVO:xxxxxxxx)" | depth 250 m | reverse complement strand
ATTGATTAAAGAAGCTGCATTTTGATGTACTCTGCGAAAAGCTGCATGATCCCATTTATCTACGTTATGACCCAGTAGTTCACCAACTTGGGTATCATGTAACATTGTTCTTCCTTCACCAAGGCAATACACCACAGCATCTACTGAAGTAGATACAAGTTCATCAATCATTGCATTCATTTCATCTTTGGACATTGGAGGCTCATATCTATACATATGAGGGTGTCTTCCGTCATGATAAAACATAATTTTAGGATGTGTTTTCATTTTTTTCTCCATAGCTATTTAATCTTCAAGTTTTACAGGATTACTTAGTATTCCAATAGATTCGATTTCTGCTTCAACAATATCACCAGGATTAAGTGATGTTGTAGGACCTGGGCCACCTAAGGAAATAATATCTCCTGGAGATAGCTTGTGATACTCAGAAACTTCTGAAATAATTGATTCAATAGAAAATATTAAGTTACTTGTATGGCCTTCCTGTACAGTTTTTCCATTTATGCGAAATTCCATGTGTAAGTCAAGCGGGTTTTTTAGTTGTGCTTTTGGTACAATCCAAGGTCCAATAGGAGCAGAGGTTTCAAAACACTTATATCGTGGTCCTAAGTCCTTAGCACCACTTAGCGTAAGATCATTGCAGATTGTATATCCCCAGATATGATCTTGGATTTGATCTTCAGGAATACTCATCCCTGATTTACCTATTACTACTGCAAGCTCAGTGTCGAATTTCAGTGGTTGTGGATAGTAGTTTTTTGGATAAATTATCCAATCATTATTCCCTATGACAACTTGGCTCATTTTGAAAAAAATTCCGGGCCGGTCTGGTGGAGATATCCCTGCTCTATCAGCATGACTTATATATGTATCTCCAATCATTATTATTTTGCTGGAGCTGATAATTGGAGACTCTAGTTTTTTTTCAGCTATCTTCCAAGAAGATTGGTGGTCGCTAAGAACTTCTTGTATTCCTTTAGCTGTTGCCCATTCCATAACTTTCTGAGATTGATTGATAACATCTATTTTAGAATTCAGGAAATCTTTGAGATTACTTGGGATTAAAGTATTAGCCATAGAACTTGCATTTGAGGTGTTTTCTGCTATAAGTTTTTCTGAACAACACTTGTTTAAGTCATAAATAGTGTCGTTATGCACAGCTACTACACGACTCTTATCTGAATCTGTTATATGAGTAATATTTAAATCCACTTGTTCTCCTTAAATAATAATATTTACTTAATTTTGATTAGCTTATCTTATTGAAAAATCTTCTGCAAGATTTACTTAAATGATCAGTCAGAATTGCGACGAAGTATTTTACCAGGAAGCAATTTTGTATGCGTTCCATCAGTAATTACAGGAATACCGTTTACCAAAACATCTGTTACGCCCTCTGATACAACATGAGGATTTTCAAATGTTGCTTTATCAATAATTGTTTCAGGATTAAAAATAGTTATGTCTGCGACTGCATCTTTTTTTATAACACCTCTGTTTTTTAAATTTAGACGTTTTGCTGGTTTTCCAGTCATTTTGTGAATTGCTTGTTCTAATGTAAGTATAGATTTTTCCCTAACATAGTAGCCAAGTATTCTAGGGTATGTTCCGTAGAATCGTGGATGGTGTTTTTCACTGCTGTATTTACCTTTTGGAGATATTGCAACTCCATCAGACCCATACATGCCAAGTGGATGTGTTAAAAAATATTGAAGATCTTCTTCTATTCTGTTGTGTATAACAGCTGACACAGTACCATAAGATTCTTCTTCAAGCTGTAATACAGTTTCAGCTGGATCAATTCCACGGTCAATTGCAATTTCATGTACTGACTTACCTATTATTTTATCTGCATTTTGATGTGGCGTGTTAGCAATTATCCAGCTCTTCCATGATGGTGTACCTAAAACTCCATCTTCTACTTCTTTACGTATTTTTTTACGTATATTAGTGTCACCTAGTCGATTCATGTAATCGTTTAAGGTGCCACTTTGAGCCCACCCGGGAATAGATTGATTGAGTCCACCTTGAGCAGCTGTATATGGATAAACATCATATGTTATATCTAGACCTTTAGTTGTTGCATCTTCAAAAATTTGTAAAATTTCTGCAGCTTTTCCATGTTGATCTTGATCAATAAGAGCAATATGAGAATATTGTACAGGTATTTCAGCATCTAAACCTATTTTTATTGCTTCTTCTATACCATTGTCATTAATTTCACGTGCATGCGTTGCGTAAAAAACATTGGTATATTTATTTAATACTTTACATAAAGTTATTATTTCATTAGTAGACATATATCCAGATGGATATAGGGATAGTCCTGTTGTAATTGAAAATGCACCCTGCTCTATCGCCTCAATAAGTAAAGTTTGCATTTCTTTCATTTCTTCCTTACTTACAGAGCGCTTTTCTATAGCCCCAACGGCATATTGTAAAGCTGCTTGTCCGACCTGAGGAATGAGATTCATCCCGATTCCACGAGATTCATGAAAACTTGCCCAGCCATTTAGATCGTTCCATTGATCGGAATCATCATCAGTATTTGGGCGGCCGATTACATATGGTGAATATGTAAATGAACCAGATTTTCCTACTGGGAAAGGTGAGTAACTACAGTTTCCAATCACTTCACTAGTTATTCCTTGGAATATTTTACTTTCACCTTCTGCATTATCAAGTAGAGATACATCTGAGTGTGTGTGCATATCTATAAAACCTGGTGTTACCACTAATCCTGTGGCATCAATATTTGTTTTAGATGTATTGTTACTTAGATTTGCTACTACATCTATTTTGCCATTATTAATTCCAAGATCACTGTAGAACCTGTCGCGACCAGTACCATCAATAATCGTCCCATTTTTTATAATAATGTCGAAATCCATAATTGTAGTATATCCTTGAACAGTATTTTATAATGTTATTATCGTAACGAACAACTTATAGGATATTACATCACTTTAGAGGAGGATTTATGGATAATAAACATCTTTTTTATGTTGAGATCTTAGTATATCCTGACTATCGTGAATCATTTCATTCTATAATGGTTGAACATTCTAAAAATACATTGCAAAATGAACCTGGATGTCTTGTATTCGATGTGTTGACTGATGATTCTGATCCTAATAAGTTCGGACTTTTTGAAGTCTATGCTGATGATGCCAGCTTAAATTTTCATAAAAACTCAAAATCACTTGGTACAAATCGACAACAAACTGATCATATGGTTTCTAAGCGAACGATTTATGTGATCTCTGGTGAACTTGATGTTAGTCAATTTCCTGGTGGTAATAATTAAAAAAGGTAGTTAAATATGGATCAACGATTGTCAAATAAAGTAGCTATAGTAACAGGTGCAGGTTCTAGTGATAGAGGAGATGGTGTAGGTAGTGCTATTTCAATTACTTTTGCTAAACATGGGTGTAAAGTATTATTAGTTGATAAAAATGAAACATATGCGCAAAATACTGCTTCAGCCATTCGTGATCTAGGTGGAGAATCTGTAATATGTAACTCTGATGTGACTAAAATTTCTGATGCAGAAAAAATGGTAGATTTAGCTATTTCTTCCTTCGGTCGTCTTGATATTCTAGTTAATAATGTCGGTATATTAGGTGTTGGGGATGTAACTAACGTTGAAGAAGAGAATTGGGATAATGTCCTCGATACTAATCTTAAGAGTATGATGTTAACAAGTAAATATGCTATTCCAAAAATGTTACTTACTGGTGGTGGTTCAATTATCAATATGTCGTCATGTTCTGGACTCAGAGGTTCAGGACAATTTGATAGTATTCCTTATTCGACTTCAAAGGGTGCTATTAATACTTTAACTCAGTCTATGGCTGTACAGCATGGTAGAGATAATATAAGAGTTAACTCTATTGCTCCAGGATTAATATATACTCCTATGGTTTCAGGGAAAATGACACCTGAACAACGTGATCTTCGTGTACAAGCAGCTCCATTAGGTACTGAAGGTACACCGTGGGACATTGCTCTTGCAGCATTATTTCTGGCATCTGAAGAATCTCGATGGGTAAGTGGAGTTGTTTTGCCAGTAGATGCTGGACTTATAGTCACTACGCCTCTTTCAGGGTTACACTATAACTAGTTTATTCAATTGTTCTAATCCATTTTTGTGTAGTTATTGTTATAGTTCCAAGGATAAGTAACCCTATACCTAAGATACTGATAACGAGTTGTGGCCCCCAGTGATCTACTCCTATTCCAGCTGGAAATACACCAAGTGGTAAAAGGCCCCATATTAACATCAAAAATGACATTGTTCTTCCACGGTATTCTTCATCAATCTGATCCATTACCAAAATTTGTATAATAGAATATTCTGAGCCAGTTGCTATTCCATGTATAAATAGCAATATAAGGCCTACTGAGAAATATTGTATATTACTAATGCCAAGCATACATAATCCTGCTGTAAATATTAATATCAATAAGAAAATTGCACGATTGTGCTTTGATATAGATGCAACGATAATATTACCGGTAACGGCTCCTATACCTAGCATACTAGCTAATAATCCTAATTCAGCTGAGGTTTTGCCATACACATCGATTATTAGTACGGGTAAGAGACTTTGTATAGGGAAAGCAAGTAAGGTAAATATAGCTCCTATTAAAAAAAGTACTCTAATATTATTATTTTTAAATATATATGAATAACCACTTTTTATTTCATTAATAAATGGTTTATTTCTTATATTATTGCTAGTATCTGCGGCTTTTATATTTAAGGTTAAAATTATTGATGTTGTGAATATAAAAGCAGCCCCAATCCATACAAATTCAGGTCCAAAAGAACTGTATATTACTCCAGCTACTGCAGGACCAGCTATAGATGCAATAGCCATGCCTGTTGAAAATAGAGCAATAGCATTACTTAAATTATTTTTACTTACGATTTTTGGTAACCATGCCTGCCTGGCGGGCCCATTAAATATCCAAACTGATCCTTGCATTAATGCAAGGAAAATAAAATATTGCCAATTAAGTTTATTAGCTATAATAAATAAAGCAAAAAGTGAGATTACAAGACTAGTTGTTTGGACAGATAAAATAATTAACCGTTTACGAAATCTATCTGCAATTGTTCCGGATATTGAAGCAAGGATTAGCATCGGGAGTGATGTAATTGCAGCAATTATTCCTAAAATAGTAGCTGAATCTGTTAATTCGTATATCCAATACCCTTGTGCTAGGCCCATCATTTGGTGGGCACCGATCATAATACTTCCAGATAACCAAATAAGGAAATAATCAAAAGAACTAAATGAACTAAATGTGGAGATTTTTAGATGAGGGTGTAGTATGGTATGAAAAAAACTTATGATTGGTTTATTTTTCTCTTTGTCCATAGTTATTTATGATAAGTGTAGTCTGATAGATTTGATTTTTCAAGAAGTTTTATTATTTGTATATTCTTAAGAGTGATAATTTATAAATAAGTAAATAAATATTTTTTACTTGTTGACTATGTTTTGAAATTTGCTTTAAAGTTTTTATAAGATATATTTATAAATAGTTTGAGAGGATGTATATGGAATCAACAAATAAAACGATTGGGTTCATTGGATTAGGTATCATGGGTATTCCTATGGCAAAAAATTTAATCAAAGCAAATTTTAATTTGGTAGTATATAACAGAACCCACTCAAAAACGAAAGAGTTAGCTGAACTAGGAGCATCTGTTGCAAAATCCCCAGCTGAAGTTGCATCTCAATCTAACTATATTATTACAATGTTGACTGACTCTCCAGATGTTGAAGAAGTAATTTTAGGTACTAATGGTGTGATTGAAGGTATTAATGAGAATACTGTTGTAATTGATATGAGTACGATATCTCCTGAAATAACACAAAGTATTAACGAACAACTAGTAGTTAAAAATTCTGCATTATTAGATGCTCCAGTTAGTGGAGGATCATGGGGTGCAGTTGAGGGAACACTGTCTATTATGGTTGGTGGAGAAAAACGTAAGTTCGATGAATGTCTTCCACTTTTTAATGCTATGGGTAAAAATATCATTCACACTGGTCCTTCAGGTATGGGACAAACAACAAAATTAGTAAATCAAATTTTAGTTTCAGGTACTATGAATGCTGTTGCTGAAGCACTAGTATTTGCAGCGAAGGCTGGAGCTGATTTAGAAAAAACTATTCAAGCCGTTGGAGGAGGCGCTGCTGCATCATGGCAATTAAACACACTTGGCCCTAAATTAATTGCTGGGGATTTTGAACCAGGATTTATGGTAAAACTTCAGCAAAAGGATTTACGATTAGTTATTGAAACTGCTCAAAAGTTGAACGTTTCTATTCCAGGTACAGCACTTGTTAGTCAACTTTTCGCATCTCTTCTTGCTCGTGATTTAGGAGATGAGGGTACACAAGCCCTTGTTAAGGCTCATGAAAACTTATCTGGTGTTGAAGCTCGTGTGAATTAGGACTTAGAAATGGTTATTATGAAATTTTGTACTTACTCATATAGATCTTCAGTTTTATGCTTTCTCTTATTGTTCATTTTTTTTCTTGCTTGTCAGACGAATCAAGATAATTTGACTCTTTCTTCTAGTTTTGAAGATCATATCCTAAAAGGAAATAGCTATACTGATGCAGGAGATTACGAGAATGCTACTTTAGAATATACTAAAGCAATAGATGAGAATCCAAATAATGCTTTAGCTTATTTTAGTCGAGGCGCAGTTTACCACATAAAAGAGAAGTATGAAGAGGCTATTTCTGACTATACGAAAGCTATTGAAATTGACCCTTCTTTGATTGTTGCATACCATAACAGGAGCAATGCTTATAAGCAAGTTGGGCTACTTGATAAAGCAGAAGCAGATATCACTAAAGTCCAAGAACTAAACAAGTTATTAGAAGATGCAAAAAAACGATCTAATGGTCCAAAATAAGTTGAGTAAGTTATGAAGCAAATAGAAGCAATTACTTTTGATTTATTTGGAACTATTTTTGATTTAAAGTCTACTTTAATCGACTCAATCACAAATTATTTATCTATTAAACGAGTTTCCAATACTAAATTAACTCCAGACAATTTTTGGGCTATTTGGCGAGAACGTCAGAGAATCGAACAATTTCAAGATTCATTATTAATGGCTGGGCATTCAGGGTATTTAGAGACTGCAAAAAAAGCTTTGTTATATACTTTACGCTATTATTCAATTTCTTTTACTGATTCAGAAGTTAATATAATAATGGATGAATGGCAGAATTTAAAAATGTTCCCTGATGTTATTACTGAACTTCCTAAATTACATTCTTTATATAAACTAGTTGTATTATCAAATGGCGATAAGTGGTTTTTAGATCATCTGGTTAAAGATTGTATTAACTTTGAGTTTGATGCAGTAATTTCAGTCGATGACGTTGGGTTCTTTAAACCACATCCAAGTGTTTATCATGATGCATCAAAACAGATTCAAATTGAGCCACAATATATTCTAATGGTTTCATCGAATAGGTTTGATATTACTGGTGCTCGTTCTGCTGGTTACCAAGCTGCATTAGTAGACAGGTATCATTTACCCCAGGATGAATCAATTTTTCAACCTAATATTATAGTTGAGAATTTTAACGAGTTATCAAAAAGTCTTGATTAATAATGTGAAATCATTACTTTTTAAAATATAGGATTATCGAATGTCTAAATTTCAGCCTGATGTAGTAATATTTGAAGGTAATTACCCTGCTTGGCCTTGGATAACACGAGATCAAAATGGTCGATTGTTATGTTCCTTTCGTGAAGATATGGCCACTGATCGTAAAGATTCTGCACATGGTTTCTCACCATCAGCCAAATCACTCCTTACAACAAGTCTTGATAATGGTAATACTTGGTCTGTACCTACAGTGATAGTAGATAATGACCAATCAGATGATTGCTGTCCAGCCATTACTGTATTACCGGATAATACGTTATTAGCTAGTTATTATTCACGGTTTTATAGATCTGAAAAATACTGTTCTCAGGCTAGAGTTATAAAGTCTACTGATAATGGAATTACATGGGGTGATTCTGTTAATCTTTCTGATGATGATACTCGTGTCCGTTGTGCACCGCTTGCTTTATCAAATGGAGATATTTTTGTACCGATATATCGATCAATGTTCAGTGAATTAGGACATATTCCCATGGCATCAATTTCTATAGATAACGGTAAGACTTGGAAAGACGATTATTTAGATAATGCACCATCAAATGAGCTGAATGAATGGGCTGCCCTTGAGGTTGAGCCTGGTAAGTTAATTGGTATTCATCGAGATGAAGGTTCAGAAGGTTCAAATTTTTTTTGGAAAACAGAGTCTTTAGACTATGGTAGAACTTGGACGTCTCCTAAAAAAACTAATATTGAAGTACAGAACGCATCATCTCCTCCTACTCTTAATTTACATAATGGCAAAGTATTATTAACGTACTCTGATATACGAATGAAGTCTGTTTCAATGATAACTACTAGCGATAATGCTTATCTTAATTGGGATATTGATAATAAAAAACAATGTTACTTTTATCGAAAAGATTTAAAATCAATTACTGATGCATCCTATCCATCTTCTGTCTATATTTCTCCAACGCAACGATTCATTGTAGATTATGAAATTGAAAGTAGCATATCCCCATCACCTGATGTAAAACTAACATATAAACTTGAAAAAGAACGAAAACAAATTACAGGTTATTTAATTACAGTTCCAAAAGACTGGTTTATATAGTAAATTTATTAAATATTTTATATTTAAACGTCTGGATGTGCTGAAGTAAACCCAGTTAATTTCTCATAAGCATTTCCAATTTGGCAAAGTAATGGTTCAGATAAATGTTTTCCGACAAACTGAATACTTAGTGGCAACCCATCTTCAGTAAACCCGGAAGGAGTACATAAAGTAGGTGTGCCATTAAAATCATATGGAATTGTAAATTTCTGGAAGTTTTTATTGTGTATTAATTTAGATGGGCCATATAACATTTCAGGTGTGATTGTGTGTGGAGGTGCTATAAGTGTCGGAGTAAGAAGTACATCGACTGGTTCAACTGCGGTTTTTATAAGTGAATTACATTCAATTCTCATGTTATTTGCATGAGCATATTCAGACCCAGTGATTTTAGAACCAGTATCAAGCCATTTTCTATAGAAAAAACCATAATCCTCTCTCTTATTAGGGTAAAATTCAGAATGTGCAAGTATAGATTCTGCTCTAGCGATATCATACCAGAAAGAAATATATTTTGAGATATCTGGCATTTTCACGTCAACAATTTCAGCCCCCAGATCTTTTAAAACTGATAATGAATCAACAACTGACTTAGCTACTTCTTCATTAACACCTTCTGTAGCATATTTTTCATCGAAACCAATACGTATTCCTTTAATATCTTTGCTTATAGTAGTACTTATGTCGGGCATGACATCAGTAAGTGAAGTAGGATCGTTTTCATCATAACCAGCAATCGCCTGAAGGATAAATCCAGCATCAGCAGAAGATCGAGTCATAGGTCCAACATGATCAAGTGATTCAGCAAGTGCTAAAATTCCATACCGACTTACACGACCCCATGTAGGTTTAAGACCAACAATACCGCAACATGCAGATGGAAATCTGATTGATCCGCCAGTATCACTTCCTAGTGAACCAAAACATAGTCCTAATGCAGTAGCTACACCAGATCCACTTGATGAATTCCCTACCCACTTGTCTTTATTCCAGGGATTAACAGGTACTTGAAATTCTGGATGATATCCTCTCATAGCACCTTCCGTAAGATTCAATTTACCTATGAGTACAGCGCCAGCATTATTTAATTTAGTAATGACGGTGGCATCATATGAGGGGATATGATTTTCCATAACCTTACATCCCCCCATAGTACGTACCCCCTTTGTAAAACAAAGATCCTTTACAGCTATGGGGACACCATGAAGTGGGCCACGATAATTACCAGTAGCAATCTCTTTTTCTGCGTTTTGGGCAGAAGTGATAGCCTGCTCATGCATCACAGTTACATAACTTTTATATTCAGGATCAAGTATGGATATTCTCTTAAGAATATATTCGGTTATTTCTACAGGAGAAAGCTTCTTATTCTTAATTAAAAGACTGAGTTCTTCAATTGTCTTATAATGATATTCTTTCATGTTTATCTTTCTTATTTTATTAATATCTTAGTCAGTATTTTAAAGGTATAATTTTATATTTTTAAGAGTCTAGAGTTATCTATAATTGTCATGACTCCCTATTTTTTT
>CEVQ01137312.1_pt1 | contig 10326 bp, 8 predicted proteins | sample 356551 | NCBI WGS metagenome assembly CEVQ01 (sample SAMEA2623756, study PRJEB7988) | marine metagenome | biome: marine biome (ENVO:00000447); feature: mesopelagic zone (ENVO:00000213); material: "saline water (ENVO:00002010), including plankton (ENVO:xxxxxxxx)" | depth 250 m | reverse complement strand
TTTGTAATTAATGGATAAAATTGGAATATAAAAAAATAGAAAAAAATATACTTTCCAAATGGAAACAGAGTATTACTGACTCAATTTTTTTGACTCCATTTGATTTAATAAGTTGGAAAAAAACATGGATAGATAACTATGGAAAAGACCTTCAAGATTCTTTTTATTTTGGTGATAATTATTTTGCACCCTTAATGAAAAATAATGGAGAGGTATCATTTATTTCTAGTAAAGATCTATGTGATTATAATAATATTTTGATATCTGCTCCAGATATATCTATAATTCAATCCCTTATTAAGCAAATATTTAAAGATTCAGATACCAACAAAATTTTTCTTGAATCAATCCCAGGAGACTCTCAGTTGTTTGACTATTTTAAGAATCTTAGAAATGAATTCAAAATAGAGATAATGGATGAAGATGTTTCCCCTTTCCTAGTTCTCCCCAACTCATGGGAAGAATATTTGAGTTCATTAAGAAAAAAACATCGTCACGAATTACGAAGAAAAATAAGACGCTTAGAAGAAAATGTAAAGTTTACTTCTGGAGATATTTATGATCCAGACGAAATATATAACAATTTAGATGAATTTATTTATTTACATAAGATTAGTTCAAAAGAAAAAGAGAATTTTATGAATGAAAATAGAGAAAAGTTTTTTAAGGAACTAATACTTAATCTATCAAAAGAGAACAAAATTATTTATTCTTATTTACAAGTTGAAAATAAAACTGTTTCTAGTTCTATTTCTTTTTATTTAAGTGATACAAGATATTTATATAATTCAGGATTTGATCCAAAATATAATTATCTTTCTGTAGGTCTATTAAATCATGCATTCGCTATACAAAGATCTATTGCTAAAAGATTCAAGATATTTGATTTTATGAGGGGAAATGAAAGATATAAATATGAACTTGGAGGAATAGATAAATTAATCTATTCAATAACAATTTCTAAGTAATGAAAAAAAAAATCACAATCATTTCAATACATTCTTGTCCAAATGAAAAAATAGGATTGGGGAATTCTGGAGGTTTAAATGTTTATGTGAAAAATTTACATTCATATTTATTAAGTAACAATTATGAATCGAATTTAATTACTCGAAGGCATGGAAATTGTGACTTTGATAAACATTCTGATAAAGTTCTTCACATAGATACTAAAAAATCATTTACAGATAAAGATGTAATTTTTAATAGAATTAAATCAGATACTGATATTTTGATATCTAATTATTGGACCTCAGCAGTTTTTTCTAATGATTATTTCAAATCTATCAGTAAAAAATATCATATTCCCCATACACTTGAATATCTTAAAAAAAAACATTTCCCTAAATATATAATGGATTCTGCTCGTTATAAATTAGAAAAAAAATCAATGATAACTTTTGATAAAATAATTTGCTTTTCAAGCTTAGAAAAAAAAGTTCTAATTGAAAATTATAATATTGTACCTTCTAAAATTTTATCATCATCTCCTGGATTTGATTCGGACCTTTTTTTTAAAATTCCAAAAGCAGAAAGTAGAGAAAAAATTAATTTACATATAAAAGATAAATTAATTTTATTTGTAGGTAGATTAGATTTTTTGAAAGGCTTAGATATAGCAATTAATACTATTGAAATTATTAAAAATTCATATCCAAATGTAAAATTGGGTATTGTTGGTGGGGATTACGGATCGGACGCACAAAAAATTATAGAAAAAGATCTGAATAAAAAGAACTTGACTGATAATATAATTTGGTTTGGATCTATTGATCATCAAAAGTTGAATTATATATACAATGCCTCAGATATCGTTATCATTCCTTCGCGTTCAGAAAGTTTTGGAATGGTTGCATTAGAAGCCTTAGCTTCAAAAACTCCTTTTATAGTATCAAATGTTGGTGGAATGGCAGAAATCATAAAAAGTAACAAAAAAGGAATTTTAGTTGATAAAGCCCTCCCTGAATCTTTTGCCAATTTACTTTTAGAATTTTTTGAAAATAAAATAAAAATTGATAAAGATGAAGAGAATAAAATAAACATTCATGATTATAATTGGGATAAAATTTTTCATAGAATGTTAAATTGATTCCAGTGTAACTTTATACCAATTTATGTTGTCATAAGCTTTAAAACCCATATTAGAATAAATCTTTTTAGCTGCGTCATTTTCATTGTCTACTTCAAGTATGATTTTATTTAATCCTTGGTCAAATAAATTTTTGATCGCTACATTTATTATTTTCTGAGCTAAACCAAGTGATCTAAATTGTTTCCTTACACCACACATAGATAGCTTACCCATCCCTTTTTCTTTATAAACGAACATCCAGGCATATGCCATCCAAATTTTTTTTTCATTAGATATTACATGCACATTTTTGTATGAAGTAGATTTAAGGTTAAGTTCGTTTTTTATGCTTTCGTATGTGTTTATTTCATAGCCGTGATGATCTTTAAAACATTCGTTCTGTATTTTAACCAGACTTTTTACATCTTCAACGTTTTCAATATTTTTAAATATTAGTTTATGTTGAGTATTTGCAGAATTTGTTGCGACGTAATCTGTTTTTTTTAAATGCATTAAATTGTATTGTTTATATATTTTGAAATAGTTACTGCTTTTAATAAACTTTGAAATTTCAAAGTCTCTTAATCCTATTTCTATGGAATAATTCTTTTTATTTTTTAATTCCAATAAGCCTTTAGTGTACTTAATTAACTCTTCAGGATTGTACGACAAAACAATTACCCTACTGATAGATTTTTCGATTTTGATATAGAAATAATTATCTATTGTTTTATTATCTTTTAGTAGATATAAAAATGATTTCTTTTCGTTTAGTTCTTTTATTAAATTGTCACAAAATTCCTCTTTTATTTCAGGCCAATCTTTATGACCATGAGGCTTATGATTTTTCACAAAATAAAAAAAATCATCTAAGAGGTTTTCATTATTAGAATTTACTTTTAATAAATCCATATTTATAACTAGAAAAATAATACTTTTACATTTATAGCTATTTGAATTATATAGTTATATAATGGAATTAACACTATGAACAGGAGTAGTATATATTTTTTGGTTCTAAGAGAGTTGATATTTGCTGAAAATCAATAACTAAAAATTGTAGAACTCGTCTGGGAGTGGTCTTTCTGAATTTACTAGGAAAGAACGTTGGCTACGAAAGAGCAAAGTAAGAGGCACAATCGATATACAAAAATATATCTTAGTGCAAAAAAGGTGGTACCGCGGGTAATCTCGTCCTTAAGTTTTTTTGGGCGAGTTTTTTTTTGGAGATTTTGGAGAATAATATGGGTGAAAATATTTATAAAGGAAGTGAAATAGTTTGTCAGGCTTTGATAAATGAAGGAGTAGAAGTTGCCTTTGGGATCCCTGGGGGAGCAATTTTGCCTTTATATGGCACTTTGAATAAATATCCTGAAATAAAACATGTTTTAACTAGACACGAGCAAGGAGCATCTCATGCTGCAGATGGATATGCTAGAACTACTGGTAAAGTTGGAGTTGCATTCGCTACTTCAGGTCCCGGATCAACAAACTTAATAACTGGCTTAGCGACAGCTATGATGGATTCAGTTCCAGTTGTTGCTATTACAGGGCAAGTAGGAAGACCAGCAATAGGGACAGATGCATTTCAGGAAACGGATATAACTGGAGCCACATTACCTGTTACAAAACATAACTATCTGGTTATGAGTGCAAAAGATATTGGAAAAACCATCCATGAAGCTTTTTATATTGCTAGAACTGGACGCCCTGGGCCAGTATTAATAGATATTCCAAAAGATGTTTTTGATGAAATGTCGAGTTATGATTATAAGAAAGATTCAAACGTGGAAATTCTGGGGTACAACACTTATGAAAAAATAGAAGAATCTCAATTGCAAAATGCAGCAAAATTAATAAATAATTCTAAGAAACCTGTTATTTTAGCTGGGCATGGAGTAATCATTTCTAAGGCGCAAGAGAAATTGCTTGAGCTTGCAGAAAAAGCTCAAATCCCTGTTGTTACAACACTTCTTGGCATTTCGTCATTTCCGGAAGATCATATTTTATTTACGGGATTCCCAGGGATGCATGGAATGGCGTATGCTTCCATTACCCTTGATGAAGCTGATTTGATTATTGGAATTGGTTCTCGATTTGATGATCGAATAGTAGGAAATGCTAAAAGATTCGGTATAAATTCAAAAAAAATTCACATAGATATTGATCCTGCAGAAATTGGTAAAACTGTAAAAATTGATGCTCCTGTTATTGGTGATATAAAGGCAGTATTAAGGCTACTTAATCCCAAAATAAACACTAAAACTCACACTCAGTGGTTAAAAAGAGTTGAACATATAAAAGCAGAGCATCCTTCATTGCTTATACCAGAGACCGATCATTTATTAGGACAACAGGTTATAAAAACTTTGTCAGATATAACAAAAGGAGAAGCAATAATATGTACAGGAGTGGGTCAACATCAAATGTGGGCTGCCCAACATTATAAATTTATCAATCCAAATTCATGGTTATCATCAGGAGGATTAGGAACTATGGGTTATGAAATCCCCAGTGCTATAGGTGCTCAAATAGGGGCACCTAATAAGACAATTTGGTCTATTTGTGGTGACGGCGGATTCCAAATGACTATAGGAGAATTGGCTACTGTTGCTGAAAACAAATTACCAATAAAATATGCTATTTTAAATAATAATCATCTAGGTATGATTACTCAATGGCAAGATATGTTTTATGATGGTAAAAGGAATTCTGAAACTTATACAGGGAATCCAGATTTTGTAAAATTGGCTGAAGCATATGGAATTAAGGGGATAAGAGTTAAAGATCAGAATGAATTATCCAAGGCTATAATTGAAGCAAATAATCATAATGGGCCAGTAATAATTGATTTTGTTATTGAGAAAGTAGACTATGTATATCCTATGATCCCCGCTGGGCAAAGTGTTGATCAATTGATAGAAGAAAATAAGAGTACATAATGAATAAAGATACTTTTAGTAGAAGAATAATTGTTGCTTTAGTTAGAGATAACCCAGGAGTTTTGGCAGCTATTGTTGGAGTAATAAGACGTAGAGGGATAAATATTGCTAGTTTGGCTGTGGGACATTCTGAGAAAAATAAATTTTCTAGAATGACTTTTGTGGTTGAGGGTCAAGAAAAACCTGTTGCGAACATATCTTCTCAATTAAATAAGCTTATTGACGTTGTAGAAGCATCAGATATTAGTGATAAAAATATAGTGTGGAGAGAATTGGCTTTAATAAAGGTTACTTGTAATCAATCGAAGCGTGTTGAATTGTTAGAATTATCTAAAATATTTAGAGTTAATGTCATTGATGTTGGTCTAAATAATATTACATTTGAAATTTCTGGAAGTGATTCAAAGATAGATTCGTTTGTTGAATTATTGGAAGAATTTGGTGTAGAAGAATTAATGCGTACTGGAAGAATTGCAACTCTAAGAGGAGCTACTAAAGTAGGAATGAAAGAAGGCGAATTTAATTCAAAATATGACTCTGATATTTATTTGTCTAAAGAAGGAGAAACTGGTTCAGTATAAATTAAATAAAAGGAGAGTATTATGGCTAAATTATATTATGATAAGGATATAAATGATGAAGTTTTAAGAGACAAAATTGTTTCTATTATAGGATACGGATCTCAAGGTCATGCTCATGCTCAAAATCTTAAAGATTCAGGTTTTAATGTCATTGTCGGATTATATAGCGGTTCTAAATCTAAAGATCAAGCTGAAGCTGATGGATTTGAAGTATATAGTATCGCTGAAGCAGTAGAGAAATCAGATTTAATAAGTATGTGTATACCAGATCCAGCCATGAAGAAAGTTTTTAATGAAGATATTAAGCAAAATTTATCAGAAGGGAATATTTTACTATTTGCACATGGATTTGCGATTCTTTACGAAGAAGTAAAGCCTCCTGATAATGTTGATGTAGTGATGATTGCCCCAAAAGCACCAGGTCATAGAGTAAGAGCTGTTTATGAAAGAGATTTAGGAGTTCCTTGCTTAATAGCTGTTGAGCAGGATTTTTCTGGATCAGCATATGATATTGCTCTTGCTTATGGTAAAGGTATAGGCGGTGGAAGAGCAGGGATATTAGAAACTACATTTAAAGAAGAAACTGAAACTGATTTATTTGGTGAACAAGCCGTTCTCTGTGGTGGAGTAACTGCTTTGATTAAAGCTGGTTTTGAAGTATTAACTGAAGCGGGTTATCAACCAGAGTCTGCTTATTTTGAAGTTTTGCATGAATTGAAACTTATAGTTGATTTGATCTATCAAGGAGGCCTTGAAGGAATGAGATACTCTGTTTCTACTACAGCAGAATATGGAGATTATACAGTGGGCCCTAGAATAATTGATGACTCAGTAAAAGATGCTATGAAAAAAGTGTTAGATGATATTCAAAGTGGTAGATTTGCTAAAGAATGGATAGCTGAAAACGATGAAGGACTTCATAAATATAATGAGTTACGAGACGCTGATTTAGAACATCCAGTAGAAAAGATAGGTAAAGAATTAAGAGATATGATGCCATGGCTGGAATCAACCACCTAAATTTCATGAGGGGTTAAATTGAATAATAAAAATAACGACAAGTTAATAGTTTTTGATACTACATTGAGAGATGGAGAGCAATCAGCTGGTGCTTCGTTAACATCTCAAGATAAATTTAGGATAGCTGGACAACTTCAGAGACTTAATGTTGATGTAATTGAAGCGGGTTTTGCAGCTAGTTCTCCTGGGGATTTTGCTGCAGTTAGAAAAATTGCTTTAGAAATTGAAGGTCCTACTGTATGTACTTTAGCTAGAGCTGTTAAATCTGATATTGATGCTGCTATTGAATGTGTAAAAGATGGACTGAAACCAAGAATTCATACCTTTTTGTCTGTTTCTGATATACATCTACTACATCAAATGAAAAAGGATAGAGAATCAATAATGTCAATGGCTGTAGATGCTGTAAAAAGAGCAAAAGAATTTGTTGAAGATATAGAATTTTCTCCAATGGATGCTTCTAGATCTGATCCAGAATATCTATATGTTATGCTTGAAAAGGCAATAGATGCTGGAGCTACTACCGTCAATATTCCTGATACTGTAGGATATTCAAATCCAAAAGAATTTGGAAATATGATCTCAGGAGTTTTTAAAAATGTTTCTAACATAAATAAAGCTATTGTAAGCGTACATTGTCATAATGATTTAGGAATGGCTGTTGCAAATAGTTTATCAGCACTTGAAAATGGAGCAAGACAGATTGAAGGGTGTGTTAATGGATTAGGAGAGCGAGCTGGTAATGCAGCCCTGGAAGAAGTCATTATGGCTGTTAAGACAAGACCTGATCACTATGGAATCACTTCTAAAATAAATGCGGAAGAAATAGGTGCAACGAGTAGATTGATATCAAATATTTTTGGATTTCCAATCCAATATAACAAAGCAATAACAGGACAAAATGCATTTAGACATTCCTCAGGGATTCATCAGGATGCTTATTTAAAAGAAAGAACTACTTTTGAAATTATGCATCCCGATGAAGTAGGCTGGAGAGGTGATGCAATAGTTTTAACAAAGGTTTCAGGAAGAGCTGGTCTTAAATCTCGATTGGAATATTTAGGATATAAAATAGACGATGAAGAATTAATCGAAATATTTAAAAATTTTAAAAATTTAGCTGATCAAAAAAAGGAAATAACAGATCAAGATTTAGAAGCCCTAATGAGTGAATTCCATAGAGAACTGGACACCACTGAAAGATTTAGAGTTTTAGATTTGGATGTAACGTGTGGGAATAAACAAAATCCATCATCTACTATAACTTTAGAACTCCCAAATGGAAAAACTAAAACAAGTACCAAAACAGGAACTGGTCCTGTTGATGCGGTTTGTAATTCTATTGATTCAATAATAAATGAAAATATTACTCTTACTGAATTTGCTGTATCTTCAGTTACTGAAGGGATAGATGCTTTGGGAGAAGTTACTATAAGAATTGAGAAAGAAGGAACTATTTACACGGGACAAGGATCTGACACGGATATCATAGTTGCTAGTGCAAAAGCATACGTCAATGCAATAAATAGGTATTTGATCATCCAATCATCAAATTAAAAAAATCTAATGGTTACGATAGGAGAAGTAATAATGGATGAAAATTTAACTATGTTTGAAAAAATATGGAGGAAACATATTGTTTCTGAACCCTTAAATCAACCTTCTATATTATATATAGATCTTCATTTAGTTCATGAAGTTACATCGCCCCAAGCTTTTGAAGGATTAAGATTAAACAAAAGAGAAGTAAGAAGGCCAGATTTAACAATAGCAACCATTGATCATAATATAACTACAGATGAAACAAGAACTCAAGTTATAAAAGATGAAATAGCTAGAAAACAAGTAGAAACTATTAGAGAAAATTGTAAAGAAAATGATATTGCATTATTTGATGTTTGGGATAATGAACAAGGAATTGTACACGTAATTGGTCCCGAACAAGGCTATACCCAGCCTGGCATGACCATTGTTTGTGGTGATTCTCATACTTCAACACATGGAGCTTTTGGAGCATTAGCATTTGGTATTGGAACATCTGAAGTCGAACATGTATTGGCAACACAAACTCTTAGACAAAGAAAACCAAAAACAATGAAAGTAGATTTTAAAGGAAAACTTGCAAAAGGAGTAACTGCCAAAGATATGATTTTAAAATTAATTGGACAAATTGGTACTGCAGGCGGCACAGGTTATGTCATAGAGTATTCAGGAGAAGCAGTTGAAAATCTTTCAATGGAAGGAAGAATGACAATTTGTAACATGTCAATTGAAGGAGGAGCACGAGCTGGTATGATTGCTCCTGATGAAATCACTTTTGATTGGATGGAAGGTAGAAATAAGGTACCTAAAGGAAAAGAATGGGATAAAAGTGTTACAGAATGGAAAAAACTAAAAACAGATAAAAATGCAAAATTTGATTCATATATTGAATTGGATTGTGATAATTTAGAACCCTATGTAAGTTGGGGGACTAATCCATCACAAGTTTTACCGATCTCTGGTGTAATACCTTCCCCGGATGATTTTAAAGAAAGTTTTGATGCTCAATCATGTCAAAATGCTTTAGAATATATGGGGTTAAATAAAGGATCCAAAATAACAGATATCACATTGGATAGAGTTTTTATTGGTTCATGTACAAATGCCAGAATTACTGATTTAAGAAGTGCAGCGAGTATAGTAGAAGGTAAAAAAGTAAATAATAATGTAAGAGCGCAAGTGATGCCTGGTTCTACCCTTACTAAATTACAAGCAGAAAAAGAAGGAATCGATAAAATATTTAAGTCTGCTGGGTTTGAGTGGAGGGAGTCTGGATGTTCAATGTGTTTAGGAATGAATCCAGACATACTTTCTCCAAAGGAAAGATGTGCATCTACTTCAAATAGAAATTTTGAAGGTAGACAAGGTAAAGATGGTCGCACGCATTTGGTTAGTCCGGAAATGGCAGCAGCAGCAGCAATAACAGGTCATTTTGTTGATGTAAGAGATTGGAAATAATGAAAGTTGATTTGTGAAAAAGGAAAGAACAAAAAAATTCGAACGACCGTCAAATTATTCATCAAAAATTAATAAAAAAGAGTCGAATCAAATATCCTTACTTGGAAAAATTTTTGGTTCACAAAAAGAATTAGACGTAGCAAGAGAAGGATTTTTTAGCAAATATAATTTTGAGTCAAATATTAATCCATTACGAATCTTATCTATCTTATTAATTGTCTTGATTATAATGTCACTTTCGTTATTGTTTGTAGAAAGAAGTAATAAAAATACTTATATCAATTGGAAAAATAGTGGTATATCAAATGTCCCTCCACAGAGCATATTAGAATTTGATGCAATTATTGATTTTTCTCAAAAGGAAAATTTTAATAAATGTAATACAAATAATCCACTTTACTTATTAGAAGGTATTTGTGATGAACCTATAAAATATGTAAACAAAATGAATGAAACTCAATCCAGAGCTCAATTATTTTATGTATTTCATTTTATTATTCTTTTCATAATTTTCTTCCCATTAGGTTCATATTTGCATCGTGCAATAAGGAATATAAAAACATTAAAATATAGTACAAATATTTCTGCTGAAAAAAGCCTAATTTGGGCTTATTTTTCTTTCTTTTTATTTATTATTTCGATTTTTTTATTGCCTATTATTTCAAGTAATTTTTATATTCAGTTTTCAATTATATTTGTCTCTTTTTTATTT
>CEVQ01034200.1_pt1 | contig 10337 bp, 7 predicted proteins | sample 356551 | NCBI WGS metagenome assembly CEVQ01 (sample SAMEA2623756, study PRJEB7988) | marine metagenome | biome: marine biome (ENVO:00000447); feature: mesopelagic zone (ENVO:00000213); material: "saline water (ENVO:00002010), including plankton (ENVO:xxxxxxxx)" | depth 250 m | reverse complement strand
CTCGACCACGTCCACCAGCTCCAGCCGGTAGCGGGCGGTGCCCGACGCGGTCTTCCAAAAGGGCACGCCCTTCATCAGGAAGGGACGGTCCACGTCGATGAAGACCATCACCAGCGGGACCTGGGCGCGCTCGGCGAGCTCGAAGGCGCCCCGCTTGAAGCGATGGAGCGACGTGGCCAGCGAGCGGGTGCCCTCCGGGAAGAAGACCAGCGGGTGCCCGGCCTTCACGTGCTCGGTCATCCGGTCGAGGATGGCCGCGCCCGGCAGCCCCTCTTCCTCGGGATCCACGTTGGGCAGGTAGTGGGTGCTCCGCAGGAGCGCGCCCCAGAAGAAGAAGTCGTACCAGCTCTTCTTCACCACGCAGGTCAGCCGCGGGAACCAATGGAGCAGGAAGAGGACGTCGATGAGCGTCGGATGGTTCGCGACCAGCACGTAGGGGCGGTCCCGGATCGCCTCGGGAACCTCGACGCGCCCATCCAGGCGGATGAGACCCATGAGCCGGGTGCAGCGGATGAACCAGCCGTAGCCCCAGGCGATGAAGCCCGTGCAGAAGTCGCGGGTCCGCTCGCGGTTCCCGATCGTCAGGAGCCAGACCAGCGGACAGAAGACGAGCCCCAGCACCAGGCTCCCGCCGAAGAAGATGGCGAAGCAGACGAAGGTGAGGAGGAGTCGGATGGGCCGCAGCATCAGCGCGAGGGGGCGGGCCCCAGGACCATCGACGTGTTGATGCCGCCGAAGGCGAAGTTGTTGTTCATGACGAAGCGCGGCGCGGTCTCCCGGACCTCGGTGACGTAGTCGAGCTCGCCGCAGCGGGGATCCACCGTCTCCAGGTTACGCCCGGGGAGCAGGAAGCCCCCCTGGAGCATCGCCACGCACCAGGCGCCCTCCATGGCGCCGCAGGCGCCGAGGGTGTGGCCCACGTAGCCCTTGAGGCTCGCGAAGGGGACCTTCCGGCCGAAGACGGCGGCGGTCGCCCGACTCTCGGCGATGTCGCCGATCTCGGTGGCCGTCCCGTGGCCACAGACGTAGTCGATCATGTCGGCGCCGATGCCGGCGTCCTCGAGGGCGAGCTGCATCACCCGCTGCATGCCCTCTTCTCGCGGCGCGGTGAGGTGGGCGCCGTCGCAGTTGCTCGCGTACCCGCAGAGTTCGGCCAGGATGGTCGCGCCCCGCGCCTCGGCGTGCTCGAGGCTCTCCAGCACGAAGGCCCCGGCGCCCTCGCCGATCACCAGACCGTCGCGGTCGGCGTCGAAGGGCCGGGGGCTCATGTCCGGGCGGTCGTTGTACTTGGTCGACGTCGCCATGAGCAGGTCGAAGGTGACCGCGCTCATGTAGTGCATCTCTTCGGCGCCGCCGCAGAGCATCACGTCCTGGATGCCGCCCTGGATGAGCTCGTACGCGGTGCCGATGCCCTGGGAGCCGCTGGTGCACGCGGTGCAGGTGGAGGCGATGCGCCCCTTCACTCCGAAGAACTGCGCGACGTTCACCGCGCAGGTGTGGGTCATCAGCCGGAAGTAGGCGTTGGACTCCAGGCCCTTCATCGAGTGGTCGGTGACCACGGGCATGGAGAACTTCTCGGTCTCGCTGCCGGATCCGCTGGTGGAGCCGAAGGACACGCCGACCCGCTCGCTCTTCAGCGAGTCCAGGTCGAGGCCGGCCTGGGCCACCGCCTGCTCGGTGGCGTGGACCGCGAAGAGAGCCACCGGACCCATGGTCCGGCGACGCTTCCGCGGATAGTGCTTCTTGAGATCGAGCCCCTCCACCGTGGACCCCAGCCGACCTTGGAGGTCGGAGATGTGGTCCCACTCGGGCATGGGCCGGATCCCATGGCGCCCTTCGCGGATGGCGCTCACCGAGGAGTGGACGTCGTGGCCGATCGGCGTGGTCGCGCCGATGCCGGTGATGACCACGCGCCGCTGCTTCGCGGGGTTGCTCAACTCGCGCCTCCGGGGGCCAGACGGTTCCAGGCGTCGTACATCTTCTTGCTCCCGTCGACGATGGCGTCCGCCGACGCGCTCTCCCCGAGGGCCTCGGCGACCAGGACGCGGGTGTGCGCGAAGATGGCTTCGTTGCGCTCGTTGATCTCGCGCCGGTTCCGGGGCGCGCCCGCGGTCTCCAGCGGCCCGAAGGCAGCGCGCCCGTCCACCGACGAGTGACCGGTGTTCTGCTCGAAGTAGCGCCCCTTGGCGCGCAGCTCTTCGCCGGCGTTGCGGAAGAGGGCCGCGTAGTTCTGCAGCATCTCCATGATGAACCCGCGCCGACGCATCGAGCTGCGGATGTGCCGCGGGTCCAGGTGCTCGTCCTTGAGGTACGAGTCGAAGACCAGGTTGTAGTAGATGGCCGTGTCGAAGAAGGCCTTGGCGCGGAAGAGCCCGTAGCTCCCGAAGGTCGGGTAGAGGTCCTGGTAGATCACCAGCGTGATGTCGTACCGGAACTTCATGTAGGCGTCCGCGAGGTCGACCTGCTTCTCGAAGTCGTCGCCCTGGAGGTCCCGGCGGATCAGGTCGACGGTCAGGTCGTTCTCGAAGGAGATGAAGTCGGAGCCCGGGCTGTAGAAGGGGTCCGTGAAGGCGCCGGAGTCCCCGATGCAGGCCCACCGCTCCTTGCCGAAGAAGCGCTTGGTCTGGAAGGCGAGCTGCCCGAAGGCTTGCAGGTCGAGGAGCTCCGGATCGTCGCCGAGGATCTCCCGCACCGCGCGGTGCTCGCGCAGGAACGAGAGGAAGCCCTCGGGCTTGTGCTTCGCCGCGGACCACTGCTCGCGCTCCTGCACGATGCCGACGCTGGTGATGCCGTTGCGCAGCGGGATCAGCCAGAGCCAGTACCCGGGGTACATGAAGTGGTTCGTGGAGAGCCGCCGGGAGGTCCAGCGGACCCGGGCGTGGAACTCGTCGTCTCCGGTGTCGTCCATGTCGGCCAGCCCGCGCATGCGGCCCCAGGCCGACGCGATGCGGTGGCCCTTCTCGGGCACCCGGAGGTCGAGTTTCTTGGCCAGGATGCTCTCGCGGCCGGTGCCGTCGACGATCCAGCGGGCGGACCACTGCTCCTCGCTGGCGTTGGACCCGTCGTCGCCCTCGGGGGTGTGCACCACCGTGAAGCGGTGACCGTCGGCGTCGACCTGGAGATCCTTGACCCGAGCGCCGATGTGCACGGCGACGCCGTCGGCCCGGTTCATGGCCAGCAGGTCCTCTTCGAGGCGGGCCCGGTCGAGCTGGAAGCTGGGCCAAGGCGGGAGCACGCTCACGCCGATCTCGCTCATGTCGGTGAGGGCGGCGTCCTTGGCCTCGGTGTCGAAGAAGTAGCGGAGCCCGTTCTTCGGCAGGTGGTTCTCGTAGACGTAGCCCTGGAGCCCCAACCGCCGGGAGAGGTAGTTGGTGGCCACCTCCACGGTGGACTCACCGACCTTGTAGGTCCGCTCGTGGCTCTTCTCGAAGATGGCCACCGACGCATCGGGCAGCTCGCGGCGGAGCTGGCGGGCCAGGAGGTTCCCAGCGAGGCCCCCTCCCAGGATCGCGACGTCGACTCGGTTCATCGAATGCAAGCTCTCCTCCGACGTCTCGGGGAGTGGTCCCATTCAACGGGGCTCCCTCCATGCGGCCAGGCACGGCGTCGGTCGGGCATGGCCCGGAGGCACGTCATAGCCCCGTGAGGGCGGTTCGTCCATGAAAACCCCGGCGGCCGGTTACAGTGGGGGCGAAACGACATCCAGTGCCTGCGAGCCGCTCGTCGGGGCCCGGAATGGGGCTCCTAGGGCCGGTCGGCGCGGCGGTGAAGGAGCGTCCCTCATGCCAGTGTGCAAGAGCGTCCCTTCTGCAAGTCGCGGGGGCGCGCGGGGGTTTTTCGCTGCTATGCTGGCGACCCGTGAACGAGTCGATGGAATGGGACGTGGTCGTCTGTGGGGGCGGGCTCGCCGGCCTCACCTTCGCCCTCGAGGTTCTCCGGAGCGCGCCCGAGGCGCGGGTCGCGGTGGTCGAGCGGACCCGCCGGCCGCTGCCCGAGGCGTGCCACAAGGTGGGCGAATCCAGCGTCGAGCTCGCCTCGCACTTCTTCGGTGAGCGGCTGGGGCTGACCGACTACCTGAGCGAGTCGCATCTCCACAAGAACGGCCTGCGCTTCTTCTCCGGGGACTCCCGCGGCCCGCTCCACGAGCGGCCGGAGATCGGGCCCCCGGAGTTTCCGCTGGTTCCCTCCTACCAGCTCGATCGCGGCCGGCTGGAGAACGATCTCCGCGCCCGGGTCGAGCAGGCCGGCGCCACGCTGGTCGAGGGGCACGCCGTGACCTCCATCGCGCTCGGTGACCGAGGCGGACACCAGGTCAGCGTGGACGACGGGCGAACGCTCGTGGGTCGGTGGGTCGTGGACGCCTCCGGACGGAAGCGGATCCTCTCCAAGCAGCTCGATCTGCGGCTCCCCAGTCCCGCGCGCTCCAGCGCCGCCTGGTTCCGGATCGCGGGCCGCGTCCGGCCCCGCGACCTGGTCCCCGACGACGAGCGCGCGTGGCATCAGCGAGACATCGCCGACGACCGCTGGCTGAGCACCAATCACCTGATGGGTCGGGGCTACTGGGTCTGGCTCATCCCGCTCTCCACCGGCTTCACCAGCGTCGGCATCGTCGCCGACCAGACCCACCACGCCATCGCGGACTTCAACAAGCCGGAGCGCGCCCGGGCGTGGCTCGCCGCCCACGAACCGGAACTGGCGGCGCATCTCGAGGACCTCTCCTTCGAGGACTTCCGCACCATGCCCGACTACAGCTACCTGACCCGGCAGGCGCTGAGCCCGGACCGCTGGGCGTGCATCGGCGAGGCCGCCTCGTTCATCGATCCCCTCTACAGCTTGGGCGGGGACTTCCTCTCCTTGAGCTGCTGCTACACGGCGCGCTGCATCGCCGACGACCTGCGCGGGGAGCTCGACCCGGAGGTCGTCCGGGAGCTCGACGCCATCTACCTGCTCCTGCTGCAGGACTCGTCCCGGACCCTGAGCCGCAACGGGGCCATCTTTCCCCACGCGCAGGTGCTCGGCGCCAAGCTCTGGTGGGACTTCTTCAACTACTGGAGCTTCATGTGCGCCCACTTCTTCCAGGAAGTGTGGCTGCAGGACGCGGCGACGTTGAAGCGCTTCCGGGAGCTGGGGCAGCGCTACTACGATTTGAACACCACCGCGCAGCGGCTCCTGGAGGCGTGGGCCGAGCTCGAGGACGAGCCCTTCACGAACGGCCACAAGAAGATGGTCGGCCTCCCGCTGCCGCGCACCGTCCTGAGCGAAGCCCATCAGGCGCTCGGGGAGCGGCTGGACCTCGACGCCACCTACGCCAAGATGGAAGCGGACCTCGAGGTCGGCCGGGAGCTCGTCGGCGAGCTCCTCGCCCACGCGCTGCGGGATCTCGGGGAGGCCAAGGCGGCCGAGCTGGGCAGGCGCCTGGGAGCTGCCATCGGCGGGCGGGAGCCGGAGGAGCGACAGGCGGGCATGCCCCTGGTCCTCGGCGAGCGCTTTACACGGGTCGACCCGCTCCCCCGGCGGGAACGCCTCGAGGCCTATTCGCGCATCGCCCGGGACCTGGAGCGCGCCCTGGGGCGGGCCGAGGGCGATCGGCCGCTGGGCGAGCTCCTCGATCGGGCCCGGGTCGGAGCAGGGGTACGAATTTCGAGCCCGGCGCCTTCCGAGAGCCGCGTAGGCGCCTGAGCCGAGACTGCCCGCTTGCCCGGGCGGCTGCACCCAGGTAAAGGCCCCACGATCTGAAGAGCCGAGGGACGGCCTCGTCTTTCCCGTTGGACGGCTCAGCCGAAAGACCGATGACCCGCGAAGAAATCTACCAATCGATCGTCGAGATCCTCTCCGACTCCTTCGAGCTGGATCCGGACTCCATCAAGCCCGAGTCGACCCTCTACGAGGAGCTCGACCTGGACAGCATCGACGCGGTCGACATCTTCGTGCAGCTGCGGGACCTCACCGGCCGGCGCCCCGACCCGGAGCGCGCCAAGGAGGTCCGCACCGTGGACGAGCTGGTGACCTTCGTCGAAGAGGAGCTCGCCGCCGCCGAGCGCGGCGACCCCGAGCCCGACGTCCAGATGCCCACCTGAGGGCCTCGTGCACTCGCTCCTGAAGAACCTGCCGCACGAAGGGCCCATGCTCTTCCTCGACGATGTCGAGGAGGTCTCGTGGTCGACCATTCGGACGCGGACCACCTTCGGCCCCGACTTCCTGATGGTCCACGAAGGCGCGGTCTCGCCCCTGGTGGTCCTGGAGCTCTTCGCCCAGAGCGCCGCGGCCCTGATGGCCCATCGGCAGGCGAAGACGGACCGCCCTGACGTCTCCGGCTTCCTCCTCGGTGCCCGCAAGCTCGACGTGCACGTGGACGCCTTCGCCGTCGGCGACGTGGTCCGCACCGAGGCCGAAGAGAAGTGGGGCGCCGGCGCCTTGGCCCAGTTCGACTGCCGCTGCTTCCTCGGCGACCGCCTGGTCGCCGAAGGCGCCATCAACGTCGCCGCCGGTTCCCTCTAGAGACCACCTGGAACACGGCTTGCTGAGGGGAGCGCACGATGCGTTTCTCCGTGCCAGCTCGTGCCATCCCCGCCGTCTTCCTCGTGCTCCTCGTCGGCTGCTTTCGCAGCAGCGGGCTCGACGACGAGTCTCCCGCCGACATGGGCCCCCGGCTGGTCGACATGCCCTTCGCGCCCGATCTCCCCGCGGACCTCGGTCCCGACCTCGGCGCGTCGCCCGAGACGTGCAACTGCTGCGGTCACGTCGTGCCCCGCACCGACACCGCGGGCTGCGGCGGTGGCATCTGCGATCCCTGGTGCCTCCACCCGTTCGAGTGCCAGGAGCGACCCCTCGACGCCCTCTGCGGCTACTCCCACGTGACCGCTCGCCAGCCGACCGCGCTGCCCGTGCTCTTCGGCGGCGATGGCGAGTGCTTCTGCGCCGAGCAGATCCACTGCACCCCCACGGTGCTCGCCGGCGGGGCCATCGAGCTCACCACCCAGATCTGCGCCGACCCGGGCATCGACTGCGACGCCTGCGAGCCCTTCGTCGAGGGGGTCTGCAATCTGCCTCCACTCGACGAGGGCGCCTGGCAGGTCTTCGTGAACGGCGAGCCCGGCTTCATGATCGGCGTGGAGAGTCCCGACGTCTTCCCCGAGATGGGCTCCGTGTGCATCAGCGCCGCCGGCGAACCGGGGGCCTGCGACAGCCCCATCTGGCCCCCGCGCACCGAGGAGCCCGCCAGCGTCTGTCACCCCAGCGGCGCCGACGCGGGGACCCGCGTGGCCATCGACGTCACCCTCGGTTGTCCGAGCTGCACCTCGTTCGCCGGGCCCTGCAACGTCAACGTCTTCGACGACGTGATCCTCGTGGCGCCCACGACCATGGACACGGTGTGTGAACTGGACTGCCCGCCGGTCTGCACCGAGCGGGTGGACACCTGCCTGACCCCCGAGCTGCCCGCGGGCACCTGGCGCGTGCAGGTGGCCGGCCTGGACTACGAGGGTTCGTTGGTCGTCGGCGGCGGCGGTGACCCGGCCGTGGTCTGCAGCTCCGAGCCCTTCCCCGGCGGCTGACCGCGTCGCACCAGGAGCAGCCACGCCGTGGGCGCCAGGAGCAAGCTGGCGATGACGCCCACGGCGGCGGTGAGCCCCATCGCCGAGAGCGCGGGGTTGGTGCTCGTCGCCAGGACGCCGAAGGACGCCATCGTGGAGAGGCAGGCCACCACCAGGCTCACCGCGGTCGCCGGGCCCGACCCATGGGCCTCGGCCTCGACCATGAAGACCCCATAGTCCACGCCCATGCTCAGCACGAGCAGCAGCGCGACGACGTGCAGGAGCGTGGCCTGCATGCCCAGCACGCCCAGGAGGCCCAGCGTCGCGCCGGCCGCCAAGAGCGCGGGCAGGAAGGCCGCCAGGGTGGGACCGATGCGGCGGTAGCGGAGGAACACCAGGAGCAGGACCGCGAGGAGCCCCAGCCCCACCAGCTCCAGGGTGCGGCGCCGCAGCTCGCGGTAGGCCGACGCCACGAATTCCGCCTGGTCGAAGAAGCGCACGCCCTCGATGGCGTCCACCCGCGCGGCGACCGCGTCGGCGTCGCTCACGCCGGTCACGAAGGTGAGCACCGCGACCCCGTCGTCGAGCTCGAGCCGCTGGGTGCGCGCCAGGCGATCGAGGGCCGGCGGGAGGTCGTCCGCGCTCAGCGGCTCGAAGGGGGCCTCCAGCGCTTCCCGGAAGGGCTCGAAGGGCGCCTCCACGAAGCCCTCCTCGCGCAGGGCGCCGACCGTCAGCTCCCAGGCGTCGTCCGGCACCGCCGCGCGCCGGGCTCGCTGCGTCGCCTCCGACGGGAGGATGTCGCGCAGCGAACGGAAGGCCTCCAGCTCCTTCGCCTCGACCGCGACGCCGAGGGCGTCGGCCACCGCGTCGTTGCGCTCCAGCGCCTCCTGCAGCGTGGCGCCCCGGGCCACCACCAGGCGCCCGGCGTCCATCCGCGCGACCCGGTCGCGGACCCGCTCGTCCTCGGCGCGCAGGTCGGCGTCCACCGGGCTCAGGGCGCGCAGGTCGTCTTCCCAGCGCAGCCCGGCGATCCCCGCGGTGAGCCCGAGGGCCACCAGGGGCAGCACCACCAGCCAACCGCGCTTCCGCGCCAGCCGCCCGAGCAGTCGGTCCATGGCGAGGCCCAGCCGCGCGTGGATGCGCGTCGCCCGCGGTGCCTCTGGCAGGAAGGGCGGGAGCACCACGGCGGTGAGCACCAGCGCCGCGGCCACGCCGGCGGAGGTGAAGACGGCCATCTGCCGGATGCCCGGGAACGAGGTCCAGGCGAGACCCACCAGCCCGGCCACGGTGGTCGCCGCGCCGAGCACCAGGCCCGGCGCGATGCGCCGCAGCGTGCGCCAGCCGGCGCGGCCGGTCCCGGGCTCGGGCGGGTCCAGCAGATGGTGGCTCACCAGGTGGGCCACATAGTCCAGCGAGACCCCCACCAGGGTCGCCCCGAAGGCCAGCGTGAGCCCGTGCACCGACCCGAAGGTCAGCCGCGTCACCGCCAGACCCACCGCGAAGCCACCGGCGAGGGGGAGGGCGGAGAGCACCAGGTAGCGGGGGCGCCGGAAGAAGAGGAGGACCAGGAGGATCACCCCCAGGGTCCCCAGGGTGCTGACCCGCTGGATGTCGCCGCGGATCGACGCCTCCGAGCGGAGCGCGATGGCGTGGATCGACGACTGCTCCAGCGTGAGGTCGCCGGACTCGTTCACCTCGGCGAAGGCGTCGGCGATGGCCGCCTGCAGCGCCCGGGATCCGGCGGCGTCGAAGGGCGAGGTGTCGCTGGTCAGGAGCACCACGCCGAAGCGTTGGTCTTCGCCGGCCACATAGGCACCGTCACGCACCGCGAGCCCGCCGCCCTGGCCGGCGCGGAGGCCCTCCATGCGGTCCAGGAAGAGCAGCCAGGGATCCTGCGGCGCGAGCTGGCGCACGAAGGTCCCGGTGGGCGACCCCAGGAGGGTCTTCAACCGACGCACGCGCGCCCGGATGGCGTCTTCGTCGAAGGTGGCGTCCGCCGGATGGAGCCCCAGGCGCCGGGAGAAGTACGCCTCGTAGAAGGCCTGCTGCATGGCCTCGTCGGGCCCCGCGCTGACCCAGCGGACCCCGGGCGCGCCCTCGAGCGCGGCCGCCATCGCCAGGGCGGCCTCGCCCGCGCGCTCGGCGGTGGGTGCCTCCAACGTGAGCGTCGCGGTGCGGGTGAGCTCGCTGCTGGCCAGCTCGGACGAGATCTCGGCGAGTTCCCGGTCGTCCGCGCCCGGCAGGAAGTGGGTGATCTCCGTCTCCACCCGGAGACCCCACGCGGCCCACGCGCCGACCGCGGCCACCAGCAGAAGCGCCCCGACGGCGACTACGCGATCCCGTGCCACGGCCCGCCGTGTACCACGCGGTGTGGGGGCGGCGCCCGTGCTCGCGAGGGCTTTCTGCGCCAGGTGCGTTCCGGGAAGAAGTCCTCGCTGGTAGCGTATGAGGCGCCATGGACCCTGCGCACTCCGACCGCGGCTACGGCCACGCCTCCGGCCCTCAGAGCGGACAGCAGGGGCCCCCGGCATCGGGAGCGGCGCCCGCGCGTCCGGCCGGAGCGGTCCGCAAGGTCCCCTTCAACGCGCTGCCCCAGTCATCGCGCGAGCGCTTCATCGCCAGCGTGAACGGCGGCGGTCGCCCGGCGCCGGCCCTGAGCACGCCCACCATGAAGACCGGCGCCATCGTGCTCTGGGTCCTCTTCGGGCTCGGCGTGGCCTTCGCCGTCTTCCTGGCCCTCGGCGACAACTTCGGCGAGCCCTACGTCCCGGTCCAGTCCATCGAGTACCTCCTGGTCTACATGGC
>CEVQ01012549.1_pt1 | contig 10352 bp, 11 predicted proteins | sample 356551 | NCBI WGS metagenome assembly CEVQ01 (sample SAMEA2623756, study PRJEB7988) | marine metagenome | biome: marine biome (ENVO:00000447); feature: mesopelagic zone (ENVO:00000213); material: "saline water (ENVO:00002010), including plankton (ENVO:xxxxxxxx)" | depth 250 m | reverse complement strand
AATTTAGAAAAACTGGAGGTAGATGGTTCGCTAGCAATTCTCTCCTTACATTCCGATTCATTGGGCCTGACTCATCCACAAGAAGCTAAGCTAATTTTGGATCGGCATCACTACAATGAAAGTGATAACATCAAAGAGACACTAATCTCATTATCCGATTCAATTTCAATAACTGATTATGAACGCCCAACTCCTTCTCCAAAACCGTATTCAACACCGGAAACGGATTTAGTCAAAAAATTTCTGAGTTATTGTACGAAGGAACAGGAAACAACAACATCGGTCGGAGATTTCAATTTCGTTGCCACAAAAATGCCTACAGTTATACTGGGTCCTGAAGGTGGAAACTGGCATGCACCTGGTGAATGGGTAAGTAGATCGAGTATAGATAGAGTGTCGCAAATTTACGTAGAGTTTTTGAATGAAATACTGTCAGTATGATTCTAATCTTTCAACTACAAACTCTCGTTCTAAATTAGTAGCCAAGAAGAATCCCATTTTCGGACCATAATTCTGTCCTAGTAATGCTAGATAAACAATTTCGAATATCTTCTTCGCTTCCATCTCACTTTTATCTTGAACTCGGTAGAATGAATTATGAATCTCTTCTGCGTTCCATTCTATTGCATTAAATTCAGTCACTATCTCTTTGATTACCTTTTTCTGTTCATCATCAAACTCATTTTCAGGAGTCTCTTTTTTGATTTCAAACTTAATCTCATCAGGAGCATATCTCGCTAACCAATTTTTTACATATTCTACTCTCTTTCCTAAGTATTCCTCTATCTCTTCGGTCGATTCTTCCAATATTCCTATTCTCTTTAGTGAGCTTATCATATCATCGAGACTACTTTTCGATTGAACAAGAGTCAACAGATTCCTGTACGATTTAACCTGTCCCAATAAATCTCCACTCTCTTTCATTTCAGTATCGACCTGACTCAATTCGTAAGCTCGATGTACATCAGTTTTCTCTTCATTTTTATTGTAATCTAATTCAACTCTTTCATAATCACCTGTAAGATTCAGTATCCCTATTCCAGGATCAAAATCGATATGTCTATTCGGTTGAGGTTTCATAATCAACCATCTCAACACTTCCGGAGGAATAACTTCAAGAATTTCATTCGCCGATATCGCTAATCCAGTAGAGGAATGCATAGCGCCCTCTCCTTTCAGATTTATCCACTCATAGACTGTTTTTTCAGGTTCAGTTCCACCATAGATGTCTCTAACTATTTTTACTCCAGAATCGTAACTTCCACCCTTCGTTGCATGATCCTTTCCAAAAGCCTCGAAAGTAACTCCTAAAACATTCCATTTTGCAGGCCAATCCAACCTCCAAGGAAGCTTCCCTTCACCTTTCTCTATATTATTGGTGAAAACATCTCCATTCTCATCTTCAAATTCAACAATAGGCCATTCGTATTTCAAAACTTTACCACTTATCATTTTTCCATCATCATTTACAAATGTCCAAGGGAACCAGTTTTTCGGTAATTGTCTTCCACTAACAGTTTCCAATATCTCTCTAATTTTCTCTATATTATCGCAGGCGTTCTTCGATTCATTAACATATTTCCCCTCTTTGTACGCCTTATAATTATCAACTACACGAGGATTTACACCAACCGCATTCAACGCTTCAAAAAAAGGATTCAAGAAATAATCTGCATACGTTCCTTCATCATTTGGAGCAGGTATCTCTGCTAAAGGGTATCCAACCCATTTTTCATATCCCAAATTCTCTAAAAACGGATATACCTTTCTCAACGGATCTGCCGTATCTGCAACATATATCAGTTCAGCTTCTCCCCCTTTATCTCTAATAGCTCTTGCAATCGCATCTGCAGTGAGTATCTCTCTCATACTCCCTACATGTATCGGTCCCGATGGCGTTATCCCAGATGAGACAACGTGCTCTTTCCCTTTCTCTAAAAGTTTTTCAGCTATTACGTCAGCCCAGTGCATTACGGTCCCATAGGTCTGGCTCTTACTAAAGCTCTCAATGGAACTCCATTGATCTCGTTCTCAGCTAATTTATTAATAATAACTACAGCTAAAACAGGATTCCCGCCCTCTTTTCTGATATAATCTATAACTTCCGAGCAGGTTCCTCCTGTACTCACTAAATCATCAACAATAACTACATCTTTCCCCTCAAAGCCGGCATAATTAGATGCCAATGTAGTTTGAGATTCATCAAACGTAGGTTTAACAACTCCAAAATCAACATCCAACATTTCAGATACAAACACTCCAAGAGTCATTCCGTTCAAAACAATTCCAGCAACCATATCTATTCCAAATTCCCCATTTTCTGCTTCTTCTACTATAATGTCTGTCATTATCTCAGCAATAGAAGATATTCTAGCACCTGAAACTCCGATAGATCTCCAACCAGTTTTCACATCAGCAGGCATTCCACCTTCCGGTTGTTTAGCTAATAGCCATTTCACAGTGGGATTAGACAGATGCATCTCCTGACAAATCTCTCGAGCAGTCATCCCTTTGGCTTTCAAATCCTTAGCTTTCTTTGCTAAATTATCTATACTCATACATTCGTTTTGTCTAATAGGTATAAAAGGATTAGGTAGTTTTTCTATACATTTCTCTCTTTTTATACATCAAATATTAAATAGGAGCGCTTTTTCCATCGATTCCTAGGATAGATTATGGCTATATGGCAAGGCAAATCCAAACGCAAATCAACAGGCGGTCGTCTAGTATCTTCTAGAGCTAAAAGGAGATTCGAAATCTCGAACGAATTACAAAATACTAAGATAGGTTCTGCACAGAATAAAGTCGCTAGAACAAGAGGTGGAGGCTCAAAACTTCGAGTTCTAATGGACGATCAAGCCATTATCACCGATTCTTCTAAAGGCAAAACTTTCAAGTCAGCTATACAGGAAGTTATTGACAATCCAGCTAACATGAACTACGTTAGGCAGAATATTATCACTAAAGGGGCTGTAATCATGACTGATGCAGGCAAAGCAAGAGTAACTTCTCGACCAGGTCAAGATGGTTCGATTAATGCAGTATTAATCGATTAAAATGTCTGTAAATAAAGATAATTTCGTTATTTATCCTTCATATTTCAATTCAGTTTTATCCCGTTCATCAGGTCGTAAACAACCACTATCTGAATCAGTTAAGCGTCCTACTTCCGATGAAATAGAAAAAATACTAAAATCTTTAAATTTTAATTTCACATCTAAAACAAAATCGAGACCTAGTAACCCACTTCAAACCGAAGACTGCTTTCTTGTAAATTGCGACATTAAAAAATCCGAGCTCTTACATCTAATCGGTAAAGACTTAAAGAAATCTAGACAGACTCAATAGTTTACCAAGGTTCGTTTTTCACACCCATTTTGTATCCTATAATATTCACTCCACGGTGTAATAATGGTGTTAACACAAAAATAGTCATCATCTCTCTCCATAAGTGTTCGATAAATAATTCTTCAATCCATTCTCCATATAGCATCCAAGTCATAACGAGTGATACGACTACAAAATCATACTGATCTAAACCCAAAGCCATACTTCCTCTTTCAAAGCCCATTCTTCTCTTTACGAAAGAAGCGAGCATATCACCAAATAATGCACCAAAAGATAACACAGCCGAAATATATATGTAATTATTCCCTTCCAAATCTAAAATATTATTTTCGACACCACTAATGGGGTTTCCAATTTCTAAAACTAAAATCCCAGTAATAACTCCTCCAATAGTCCCTCCAATCAATCCTTTCCAAGTTTTTCCATCTCCTAAAATTCTTTTTCCATCACTCCAATTATGTCCACCATCAATAGGGGCACCACCACCAACTAAGGCAGCGACGGTGTTAGCAAGATATGCCGGTAATAAATACCACATAATCAGAACAATGGCTACCAAATTTCTTTCTTCGTCCATATCTTACTCAATTCTTTTTTTCAATTCTTCAATAACTTTTACTGGTTCTGGTTCAATATTCTTATTCTTTGCTAATTCTAAAGATACCCAGTCTCCAAGATATATCAATTCTAAAATTTTACCTAGAGTGGTAGTAGCTTCTCCAATTGTCCCTGATTTCGCTACAAACACCTCAGTATCATTCCATATCAGTTCTTGTGTATGTTCCCATCTTTTGAACATACTTTCTTCTTCATCATTGTCTCTTAAACAAACTACAAAATTATTACTTCCCGCATCCTCCCATCCTACAATTTCATTATGATTAAATTCAGGTAATCTATTCCAATGCACTTTCTGTTTGGCATTCTCTTCTATCTGACATTTCCATCTATATGCACTAATTTCACCACAACCAGAACCATATACATGAACATTTTTTCCAATCATACGTTTAGCTATTCCACTCGTAGCTCCATTTTCATGATACTTTCTAATATTTTTAGAAGCATTTATCGCATCTTTTATCTGTTCATCAATATTTGTTATTTCTAATTTTTTCAATACAGGAATAAGAAGCAATGGGAGTGCGGCTCTCGGTTGATGCCCTTCTTCTATTATCGTCACTTCTTTTTTATTTTTGGAAGCATAAGAGCTCAATTCACCACCAGTCGTAATCGCTTCCCATTCAATATTTCTCTTTTCAGCTTCAACAGCTGAGCTAATAGTTTCAGCAGTATTTCCAGAGTATGAAACACATATTACATGACAATCATTATCAGTCCAATTAGGTAATCCGTATTCGTTCCAAGCTGTAATTATTTTATTTCCATCTTTCTCCATTATCTTTTTAGTAATTAACCCCACAATCCCAGAACCACCCATTCCAGAAATAATTACATTTCTCTCTTTAATTGAATTGTATTCTCCTTCTTTCCACGACCTTTCTAACATGTCACTGAAATTTTCAATATCATCTTCAATACTCATTTAATTTCACTTTCCTTTTTCCTTTTTCCTGTTGTCATGCTACCAAAGGCTTTTATTAACTCATCGGAGAATATAAAAAGGAGCGTAAAGCATGGAAACCCAACAGATATTTTTGACTTCAACCGCATCTACTACGTTTCGTTTAGCATTATTTTCATTTTTCTTATTCTGTTTATTATTCATTCCAACAACAACTGCTCAAGATAATCCATCTTTAGTTGAACTTAGCGTTGATGATCATAGCAAATCAGTTCTTTTAGGAGATTCAGTTACATTTGTTTTTACTCTTGCTAATTTCGATGAAGATTTTGACCAGAATGTCCAAATGGAAGTTTTATTCGTTGGAGGGGAAGGCCCAGATTATCAATTATCAGATGATTATGTAGATGTTCCTGCAGATTTTACATCCACCACTAATCTAACTATAGATTGTTCAAATTGTACAATAGGTGAAAACATATCTATCGTTGTTCAAGGTCACGATAAAGGTGGAGCCAATAGTGGCAACGATACAAACAGTGTCAGTCTGTTAGTTACCCCAGTATTGGATTACGATGTAGAAGTACAAGCATCTTCGACCGGTCAAACAGGAGATAGCACTGTAGCTCAGGGAGATACTCTGCTTTGGGATTTCACAATTATCAACACAGGTTGGGAAGATGACGAGTTTGAGATATCCTTTTCCGATATTGGGTTTTTCCAAGGTTTATTCGGTATTTTAGATGATGGAGACACATCCGATTCTTTAACATTAGAAATTTCAGGCACAGGTTCAAACAACCAAAATTACGCCATGATTACAGTTGTTTTCATTCCTGCAGATGATGAACTTCCAATTTCCCATGATTTCTCTTTAGATGTCGAAGGTATCGCTGGTGAAACAGAATCATCAGAAAATATAATTACAATAATAATACCCAGTCCCAATTTAGCTGTCAGAGAGGTAACCTTTAGTCATAGTTCTAGTATAGCTGGTCAATCAATCACCGCTTCGGCTCGTGTAGCGAACGATGGCGGTAGTTTAGATATTTTTGGAGCTACAACCTCTAATGTAGATGTTTGGTTTTTAATGGACGGTGTCACCATAACTGTAATCTGTATAGATTTAGCTCCAGGTGATGAAAAAACAGTTTCATTCGATTTTATCTCTACCATAGGTGTTCGTGAAGTAACAGCAAGAATAAATGACTACGATCTAGGGGGTTATGATTGTGGTAATCAAAATATAGTTGAAAGCAATGAAGGCAACAATGTAGCTATTAATTCTTTAACCGTAGTCTCTTCTACTGAAACAACGCCTTCTTTCATCGTTTCTTTTTATAATTTATTTTTCTCAATTACTATAGTTTCATTCATATCTACACATCTTCGATTTAGAAAAGGCGAGAGCCAATAATACTTGAGATTAAAATGAAAAAAGCCCTTTCTAGTATAGACATAAACGTCCTAATCGAAAGTTGGCAATTTCTCTGCGATTCTAAATTAGAGCAAATATCTCGGCATTCCAAACAAGAAGTCGTTCTTAAATTTCGTAATAAAACTCACGGCACCAATAGATTACTAATAAATTTAGACGGTTGGATTTATCTAACTACCTCTAAAGGTTTCCAATCTAAATCTGGCAATTTTATAGATATTCTAAAAAAATCAATAAAAGGCGGGTTCGTAAAATCAATATCTCAGATTAATTGTGATAGATTAATATCTATAATAATTTCAAACAACAATCAAGAGTTTAATCTCATCATAGAGTTGTTCAGAAAAGGAAACCTATTATTATGCAAAGATAAAGAGATTATTTCCATTCTTCGTAAAGAAAAACTTAATGATAGAATTTTAGATAAAGGCGAACTTTATACTTATCCAAAACATCCATTCAATTTTTTAGATAGCGATACACATTCTTCAACTAAAAAACTAAAATCCTCACATAGAAAATTAATATCTGCTTTAGTTACTGACTGCAATTTAGGTCCAGATGTTGCAGAATATATCTCTTCTAATTACAATTCAAACACTGCTGTTACAGATATGTCAGATGAAGATATTTCATCTATTATTTTACATGCCAAATCAATTCTTTCAAATCCTTCTAAAGCTAGAATTTATTCTAATAATAAACAGATATTATTTGCCAGTCCTTTCGATTTGAAAGATTTAGATATTAACTCCGAATTTCTAAATTATAATGAAGCCATAGAGCATTTCTTATCACTCAAAAAAGAATTAAAAATGGAAGCACCAAGGGAAGATGGTCGTATCTTCACTCAAAAAAAATATTTAAAAAAATTCTTAAAACAATCTAAAGAAATGAGAAAAATTGCAGAATTAATTTCAAGCAATGTCCATCCCATTCAAAATCTTATCGATGATTTCAACAATAAAAAAGATAACAAAGCAATAATAGATTACAACGATTTAAGATCAGAATTCAAAACTTCTATAGATGGTATTTCTTTCAAGATTATACCTTCCAAATCTCCCGAAGCTAACGCTTCTTTACATTTTAAAAATGCAAAGACATTAGAAGCAAAAGCAGCAAAAGCAGAAAAATTAATTCTAACTCAGTCAAAAACTAAAAAGAAAACTTCCAGAGTAAAATCAAATATAAATAAAAATCAAGAATGGTTTGAAAAATATAGATGGTTCATTACTTCAGAGGGTGAAATAGCCATTGCTGGAAAGGATGCTCGTTCCAATGATTTAATAGTTAAAAAATATCTAAAAAAGAATGATTATTTTTCACATGCAGATATACACGGTGCACCGAGTGTAGTAGTCAAACACATCAATTCAGAAATGTCTGAACAATCATTGGAAGAATGTGGTTCATTCAGTCTTTCCTTCAGTAAAGCTTGGTCATCAAAAGTTAGTGGAGGTCATGCATATAGTGTAATTGCTGATAAGGTTTCTAAAACACCAAATTCAGGTGAATTTTTAGCAAGAGGCTCCTTTGCATTAAGAGGTAAACGCACATGGTTCAAGAATTTACCAGTTCTTTTAGCCATAGGAAAAATCTCATATTTAGACTCTGAAAAAATAATGATAGGTCCAGTTTCTTCTCTTGCTACGCATAGTAAAAACTATTCAGTAATACGTCCAGGTTTTGGCAGTAGTACCGTGTTCTCACAATTATTATCAAAGCATCTTAATTGTACACAAGAAGAAATTCAATCTCTTTTACCTTTCGGTAGTTTAGATGTAGTTGAATCTGTGGGGTTTTCAATAGATAATTCTCTTTTGAATAGTGACGAGTAAATTATTTCGCTACCTAGTTTATTAATTAGTATCTATTTACTCATTCATTACCTATGCCAACATATATCAAACTCTATGGCATTCCACGAAGCTGCACTAACTTAGTAAAGTTACTATTTCATAACAACTTTTCAAATATAACAATTCTTTCTAATGTTTTGGGTTGGAAACACGGCAATCATCCAGAAACAGTTGATTGGTCTGGTAAAGATTGGGATCCAATTAACAACCCCGATGGCATTTCTCCTTCAGATTTCGTTAATATCGATGAATTAAATTCAATAAAAGAAGTATACAAAGCCAATCAAATGAAATATGTCGTATGTTTAAAAGATCCATACTCTTGGCTAATAAGTTATTCAAAATATGAAGCTAGAGAATCTCTCATTTCTAGATCCGTACTATCTTTTAAAGGAATAAATCGAAAAAAACTAAAGGAGTACATTTCTCTGTGGAACGATAGACATCGTAATTGGTCAGAACTTCTAAAGAATAATCCAAATGCCACATTGATACGTTATGAAGATATTCTAAAGGATGCAGATTCTGCACTGAATAAAATAGCTATTTTTTTCGATTTAGAGAAGATAGATGAAGTCATCATGCCTGAATTCAATTTATCTAGAAATCCAGAAGCGGTTGGGGAAATCCCTAAACAGGATAATAAATCATTCAACAAAAAAGATTATTATCTAAATAAAAAATATTTAGATTATTTCAACCAAGACGATTTCAATATTATAGAAACTGCTATAGACAAAGAGTTACTTTCATATTTTGGCTATGAAACTCAGTAAAAAAATAACACCCTTTAGACTAATAACTATGGTGCGGGAGGAGGGATTTGAACCCTCGTACTCCTAAGAGACAAGGCCCTCAACCTTGCGCAATTGGCCGGGCTATGCGACCCCCGCTATCCGAGTTTTTCAAGCTTAGAGGAAAATTCTTCAAAATGCTCCTTTAATTCTTTCAAAGCTTGTTCTAACGCTAATTTAGCGGTTAAGGCCCCAGTCGTTTCATATTCAAATATGTATTGACCTTCATTGATTGATAATTCCACACAATCACTTTCATCTCCTTCAATCCATAATTTTTCAATCTTTTTCATCGCTTTTTCAACTTCTAAAGGATCTTCAATCTTATATTTCTTTCCAGATTTTTTAAATTTACTTTTTCCTACCAGCTCTAAAATTTTCGCAGAATCTTTTCCTTCAGTTACAGTCATAGTTCTAGCTTCATAAAATCTAGGAGCTACTACAGTTTGCCATTTTGAATGTACGTCTGCTGTTCCAATTTTAGCTTTTGCATAAACCAATATGGCTTGAGTTTCTGTTAATTTAACAATAGGAATTGTTGCATTTTTAATCTCTAATTGCTTATCTCCATCAACCGGTTCTAAATCACCAGAATAAACAGTGCAAGGGCCCTGTTTATGTAGAGAATACATTATTTCAGGTTGTTTTTCTTCATCATCTATCGCACCTCTGAATGCATTAATTACTGCCTCTTCAGTAGGTATAGGAATCATACCTAATCTATGTGCTATTATTTCATTAAACATAGAACTCATAGATTCATATTCCATTTCTTCTTCATCTTCACCTGTATATGATCCTAAAGAACCCATATGAAAATCTACATCACTTATGGCTAAGCAAGGTACCATTGAAACTAAGGATCTTCTCAATGAATTAAGAAAATTATAATTAGAATCATTGAATTCAATTACGGCGCTCTCTTCTTCCATTTTTCGTACTTTTATTTTCATTTATACTCTCCTTCCTCTACGTCCACCTTTAGCTCTTCCTCCATCATGAGGTGTTGGTGTTACATCATCTATTCTACTTATCAATATACCTGCTCTCGCAAACGCTCTTATGGCTGCTTGGGCACCTGGTCCAGGAGAACCACCCTTCTTACCACCTCTTCCCTTAATTTTTACGTGAAGTTCTTTTATTCCTCTATCTTTCAAAATTTCAGAAATAGAATTTGCTGCAAGCATGGCTGCATGAGGTCTCGATTCTTCCCTTTGTTGCCTTACTGACATTCCTCCAGAATTCTTAGCTATAGTTTCAGCTCCAGTAGGGTCTGTAACAGTTATGATTATATTGTTGTGAGATGCAAAGATATGTGCAACTGCCCAATTATTCATCTTTCACCTCTTCAGCCGGTTTCTCTTCAGCCGGTTTCTCTTCAGCCG
>CEVQ01140900.1_pt1 | contig 10371 bp, 8 predicted proteins | sample 356551 | NCBI WGS metagenome assembly CEVQ01 (sample SAMEA2623756, study PRJEB7988) | marine metagenome | biome: marine biome (ENVO:00000447); feature: mesopelagic zone (ENVO:00000213); material: "saline water (ENVO:00002010), including plankton (ENVO:xxxxxxxx)" | depth 250 m | reverse complement strand
CAGAATGTCTGATGGGTTAATAGCATCGGACAGCTAACTTCTTAATGTAGTAAATCATGCAAGAATTATTCGGACTATCCACCGATTCCATCGCATGGGCAATCATCTTTTCTTTGGGAATAACAGCCACTCTAGTAACTGTAGGCGTACTCCGTAATCCAATTATAGCGAAGATGGGCGTTCGTAATATCGGGCGTAGGCCTGCCCAAACAAGTCTTATAGTTTTAGGGCTCATGCTCAGTACAGTCATTATTAGTGCATCTCTTGGAATCGGAGATACTGTGTACAGTTCAATCAGAAATACAGCGCTGGATTCCATGGGACATATCGATGAAGAAATCACTGTTACTGGCGGAATACCTTTCAGTGAGGAACAAATACGCATCGTAACTCAAACAGCAGAGAAGACAGAAGTGGACGGGATCATCTATAGAATAGACAAGAGATTTCCAGTAATCAATAAGGCCAATAGTAGAACAGAATCGAGAATGATAATCCGAGGCTACCAAACACCTACTACTGATCAGGATAGCAGAAATTCTCTTGATGGATTCCCTGACTATGCCTATGCAGATGTAAATATATGTAGGCGATGGAATAGTCACTCCTGCAATTTTGGTTCTATTAAGAATCTCAAAGGAAGTGTACTTTCCCTAGAGTCACTAGAACCCTACGAACTCTACCTAAACCGATCTGCCGCATCAACTCTTGGTGCGAAAGAAGGAGATAAGCTAGATGTTATTACCAATGAATCCAGGGTCGAATTTACAGTTGCAGCAGTTTTACGAGAGGGCGGTCTTGCAAGTGGTGGAGGCCGAAAGGTAGCTCTAACTAGATATATTGATCTGGCTAAGATCCTTAACCGCGAAGGGGAAATCGATTGGATCGGAATTTCCAATACTGGTGGAATCGAAGAAGGATTAGTGTTTTCCGACGAAGTTACTGGTGCCTTACGCCTGGCTTCAATCAATCAAACTGTCGGTAAACAAATATTTGTCAGTTTGCAAAATTCAACTGCTCTTAATATTCTCGAGACAAAACTTATTGATCCACTAATTACGGAAGAAGAAACAGAATCATTATCCGTCATTGTATCCGCACTGGAACAATCAGAACTCAGCGACCAATTCCTGACCACAGTAGCTGATCCAGCCGCATTTAATCACCTTATGACAACACTATCAGAAGACCAATCTGTGGAAGAAGGATTATCACTCCGACTAGGCATCCTTTGGACCCAACTTAACGAATTGGAAATCAACCCTATTAAATCGAATTCTTTAGCAATAGCTGAACGTGCGAGCACATCGGTAACAACACTTTTTAGCATATTTGGATCATTCTCAATTATTGTAGGATTACTGCTGATATTTTTAGTCATGGTGCTCTTAGCAGCTTCACGAAAAACAGAAATGGGAATGGCAAGAGCAATCGGGATGAAAAGATCTCATTTAATGCAAATGTTTGTCTACGAGGGAAGTGTTTATGCTCTTATTTCAGCCTTTGTTGGTACGGTAATCGGGTCTTTGGTAGGAATTGCACTAGTGGGACTGCTTAGACAAGCAATTGCGACCCCAGATTTCGTGATTGAGTACACTTTTACATTCAAGTCAATTTTAATAGCCTTTGGAGGAGGATTCCTACTCACTGTCATTACTGTAACTGCCTCAGCTTACCGGGTTAGCAGACTGAATATTGTTGTAGCAATTCGAGGACTAAACGAAGAACTAGCTTCAAAAGCCTATGTCAATTGGCCCACCAGAGGCAAACGCTTACTCCTTAGCTTTATCCTTCCCATCATCGCACTTGGAAACATCTTTAAACAGATACGAGCCTTACAGTTGTCTGGAATGCTTATAGCTTTGATTAAAGTTGTGCTTCTTCCATTAACATGGCCAATTTTAATAATGAAAAACATACTGTCAATGTTTTTCACTGTGGTAGCCCAAGGATGGCCACTACTAATCATAGGGCCTTTATTGGTCGTAACAAGTATAGGAGCAGATAATGGAACAGGGTTTAATCTCGGAGTTAGCCTAGTGATTATCGGGCTTGGCCTGTTGTTACGTAAATTATTGATTTTCGTACAGATTTCTAAGAAAAAGACTACACGGATAGCTACCACATTTGAAGGACTCAGTCTCCTGATATTCTGGGGACTTCCATTCACTCTGTTAGAACCTTTAACAGGAAAACTGAACACCACACCAGACATTTTTGTCCTAGGCGGGGTAACCATGGTTGCCTCTGTGGTATGGGTAATAATGAACAACAACGAAGTACTTTTATGGTTCGCCAACCTTACAATAGGCAAAATAACCGGTATTCAAGCAGTCCTTAAAACAGCTATAGCATATCCTGTAGCCTCAACCTTTCGTACCGGACTCACCATATCGATGTTTGGAATAGTGATTTTTACCTTAACCATTTTTGCGGTTTTGAATAATATCCAAAATGTAGCTAGGGAACAACCAACCAGAGTAACCGGGGGATACGATATTAAAGCTGATACTCTTTTCCCGATTAACGACTTTTCCCAACAAGTAGCTGCTTCTTCCTTATTAGATAGTAAGGACTTTGTTGTCACCGCTAAATCTAAAAACATACAAGCAATTGGGAGAGAAATAGATGCTAAGGAAACCCAGTTTAAGTCTCTTCTTATCAGAAGTGTAGACGACAATTACTTAAAAACCACTCAACTGCAGTTTTCTCACTACAATCCCCAGTACGGATCCAGCCCTCGGGATATTTGGAATAGCCTTCTTTCGGATCCAAATCTCGCTGTAGCTAGTAATAGTATTCTACCCAGTGGCGACCCATTCGGTCCTACAAATAGAGGATTTCAAGCAGAAGATCGTCTACCCGATGCAGAATCACAAGATTGGGAACTCCTTCAATTAGAAATCCTGCCAGAAGACAAACAATTATCTGGAGAGTCCCTTGAACTAACAGTGATAGCAGTAATAGACTCTGTAGCAGACTCCCTTGACTTCCAGCAGCCTTCGTACGTCATAACCAGCGACAAACAAAGTAAACTACAAGACTTACAAGAAGGTCGTAACAGCTATTTTATTAAACTGCAACCAGGGGTCAATGCAGATGATATAACCCCACTCATGGAAACAGTATTCTTACCCTACGGGCTTGCTGCAACCAACACACTTTCCCAAATAGATGCAGGACTTGAAACACAGGAAGCATTCAATAAGCTATTTCAAGGTTTTATGAGTCTGGGTATAGTAGTCGGAGTAGTTGCGATTGGGGTATTGTCTATCAGGGCGGTAGTGGAACGGCGTAAAATAATAGGTACTATGCGAGCTATTGGTTACAAATCCCGCATGATTGCATTTAGTTTCCTTTTAGAGGCACTCTTTATAACGCTGCTAGGTGTCATCATTGGAGTTGGACTCGGGCTCTTAACCGCTTCAAACATCTTCCGAGAAATCTCGAGGGAAGTTGAAGGGGTACAGTTTTCCATTCCAGTACTTAATCTAGCTGCTATCATTTTTATTACTAGCATAGCAGCTCTAATAAGTAGTTTTCTCCCAGCCAGACAAGCTAGCAAAATTTATCCTGCAGAAGCGCTTAGATACGAATAGATCTAGCCAATCAATCAGTTGCTATAGACTCCATTAATTCACCAACAAGCTCTTTGAGCCGAGTTTCATCAACAGGACCAGATATTTTATGCAAAACGCGACCGTCAGCAGTAATAAAATGTTTCTCAGGAATCCCACGCACGCCATAATCAATAGCTATTAAGCCGTCTTCATCCAACGCATTTGCATATGTCACTCCAAAACGATCAATATGTTCATTCACACTTACACCAGTATCCCAAATTGCTATACCAAGCATATCCACACCAAGGTCTTGGTGATCCAGGTAAAATTTTTGTAACATGGGTGCTTCTTCGACACACGGTATACACCAAGAAGACCAGAAATCTATGATAGTAATCTTACTATCCGAATTGGATAACTGATATTCTTCTCCTGAAACAAGCTCAATAGAAAAGTCTGCAGCTATTTGCGTGTTTTGAATTTCAACATCTGAAGTCTCATTAAATGTCAAATTCCCTGAACCTGAATTAGAATTCACTAGTGATAAACCTAACAAACTCAACAAGCAAATAACAGGTATCGCACATAGACATGCAATCCCGACAGCTTTGACATTCATGATGGCAATCCTTCTTCAGCAAAGTATTGTTCAACCAATTTTAACTTAATCTCTTGGCGATCCTTTCTATACTTACGCCATTCGATTTTTTGATCCCGATAAAGGATTTCTAACTGGACAATCTCCTCTAGCAACGATCTATCAACTATATCGCTGAGGACTGGTTCAATGTCTCTTGAATTTCTTCCATCACGACGAATACGACTAAAGGCAAAGATACCCAAAGAAAGCAACAACAGACTAGTAATCAACCCAAGAACCAAGCCCAGCTGTGAGACGCGGTCAAAGTGCGCCTTCATATTCTCCAACAATGTAGGCTCTGGTAATTTGTTAAACACAAGATTAAGTTTTGTCCCACTGCTAATGTTGCTAGTTTCTACAAGGTCAAATTCTCTCCCTTGAATTAATACGCTTGATGGAACAATCCCAGACACAGAACCTAGAGAACCTAGTTCAGCTGGAATAAGAACTCTAAATATATCTGTCCTATTAGTGAATGATCTATTAAGTTCCAATGATGTATCGGAATACGGGACTGTATAAATATAATCTACTAAATAAGACCCTGGAGGAACCCTGGATGTTAAAGCAAAACCTTTATCAACCGTCATTATTTCACCCTGTTCAAATGTAGTTTCCACTTGTAAATTATCAGCACCTCGGGGCAACGAGAATCGAAGGAATTGCATATTCTGGGGTTGGTCGAAATCTGGCACGAACGTACGGTCACCGTAATTCACCATAGTGACACGTTCGTATACTGTAAGCAAGCGATTTGTAGAATCAGCAGATCCTACAATCACGGATTGCTCTTCTATCAATATTTCATCAAACAAGTCAGTTGTACCATAGACAGTAAGCGTATGACTTTGCCCGAGATGAGTAACATTCAACAGTTTATGATAGGAGACTCCTTGATATTCAGCTACAATCAAATAACTGGCGTCATCAATTATAGGAATATCATTAAAATCGACTCTCCCATAAATATCAGCGATTCCTGAAGCTAATACTGCTCCATTCTGCTGATCAATGATATGGAGAGTAACGTCTATACCTTCCACGAGCCCCTCATCACTTAACGTACCGTTTTCCAATTGCACTGCCAGTGTGTCCGTAGACTGAGCATATACGTCCATTTGTACGAATGCACTAACCGATAAAACAAAACCAATACAACATGCTATTCTAGTAAACAACACTTCTTCTCCAATAGTTCCTTAATCATCTACTCAGAAAGATTTTTAATTTCTTTTTCAATCTGTTCTTCGATTTGATCATCAATCCTACTAATAGTCGGAATAGCTATGTCCTGTTCATAAAAAATTCTAGCGACCCTAAACCTAGCATCCTGAACTCTTGATTGATATTCATTCCAAGGCATCAACCCTAGTGAATACTCTAGCTCTGTAGTATTAATTTCATGGTAAATAATTTCTCTTTTAACTAAAAAGTCACGGTAAATGGATAACTCTGGTACTTCTTTACGTTTCTTGAATAGAAAGAACGGAATTGCCACTGTTCCCACTAATACAATAATAACAATGAAGGAAATAACTGCTACCATACTATGCACCCGTAATTGCGATCGTTCATGTTTCTCTTGCTGACACTTGAGGTATTGATTCTCTAGGCCAAAGAGTGATCAGTGTACCGAGAATCAAGAAAGGGCCACTGATCCAAATCCACCAAACCATTGGATTAATATTTATCCGAAATCCTACGCTACCATCATCAAAAAACTCAGAAGGAATAATATAAAGGTCTTCAATTGGAGTGGAACGCAGACCCGATTTAGTAGAAGCCATTCTAAATGCAGGGTAGTAATCATATACTGCTTTTACCATGCCTAAATCGTTCTTTTGATCAGAAATTGCTAAGAAAACTTCCCGAGCAATCCTATCAGTTGTTGCATTTTCTCTGATTCCTACGTATTCAATGGAGTATTGATCAATTTGAACCGTATCTCCTTGGTTTAAAACTACGTCAATTTGTTGTTTAAAAAACGATGACCCAGTGACTCCTAATGCCAGCATAACTATGGCCAAGTGAACAACATACCCACCGTACCTTGGTTTATTACTGCTTATTAGCCTCATAAAAGCTGTCACATAAAATTCGCCATGCAAATGTCTAACGCGAGTCCCTTTCCACCACTCATGAACAATACTGGCAGTCACCATGGCACACAACGAATAGGATACAACTGCATATAAGTTCCACACTCCAAGAATAAGAAGAAGAACAAAAGTCGTGACAAAAGCACTAAGAGGGAAAATCATCGCTCTTCCAAGCGAACGAAAAGAACCGTGTCGCCATGAAAGCTGGGGACCAATAGCCATCAAAAAGATGAGCACTAGAAATGCAGGTCCATTAATCTTATTGTAATAAGGAGCTACAACCGTGACTGTTTCTCCTTGAAATATCTCAGAAATCAAGGGGAACACTACGCCCCATAAAGTTACAAAAGCGATAAATAGAAGTAATAAATTATTGGCTAAGAACGCAGCTTCCCTGGAAAGTGCACTCTGAAGATTGTTGGAACTATTTAAAGTACTATACCGATAGGCAAATAAACCAAGACTAGCTAAAGATACAACTCCTAGGAAAATCAAAAACATCCAGCCCAAATTGGAAGCCCCAAATGAATGAACGGAGGGAACCGGACCACCTCGATTGATAAACATTCCAAAGCAAGCCAATACAAAAGCACAAATTATTAAAACTACATTCCAGCTTCGAAACATTCCTCTTCGCGCCTGAACCATAATTGAATGGAGGAACGCAGTTAATCCAAGCCAAGGCATAAATCCTGAATTTTCAACTGGATCCCAAGCCCAATAGCCACCCCATCCCAGAATGGTATAAGCCCACCAACCACCTAGCAACAAACCACATCCCAGTAAACACCATGCAATCAATCCCCACCATCTACTATTTTTTATCCACTCATCACCTGTTTTACCAGCAATTAGTGCTCCCATTGCAAAACTAAACGGTATTGTGACACATATCAATCCAGTCATCATTACTGGAGGATGTATAAACATACCATAATGAGTTAAAAGCGGATTTATTCCTTCACCATCGGTTGGTATGAAGTCAAGAGTTTGAAATGGATTTGCAAGAAAAATCATAATTCCTACAAAGAAACACAATACCAACATGTTAAGAACATTGGCATAAGTAAGAACAGTCCTATCAATGTTAAAGTGAAACACTAAGGCTATCGATGACAAAACACCCAGTGCTGTGGCAATAAATAACAGTGAACCTTCATTACCAGAATAGAAAGCTACCCATATAAATTGACGTTCCATAGCTAAATTACTATGAGCAGCCACATAAGCAACACTGAAGTCATGGGTGACAAATAAACTAACCAACACCAAGGTGGAAAGCACAAGCAACCCACAGACCGCAAAAGTAGCATATCGACCACTGGTCACGAATACATGCTGACCTAATTTAACGCCTGCAATAGAAACACATACAGCATATACTGATAAAACTAAGGACAAAACAAGTAAAATAAATCCCAAATCAGCCATATCTAATATTACCCTTAACCTCTTTCACTAGAATTACAATAATACATGTATATTCCCATTTCATCATTCTTCATGATGGTACCGCCTGTTACTCATTCCCAGTTCTTTATCGACCTTGGGTAGATACTTACTAAGATCCACAGTTATATCTGCAGTTTTAGAAGCAAACACAGCTGACTTTCTCCGGTTAAAATGAATGAAAAGAATCAATGATAATAATCCCATCGGAAAAATAACGACTGGAACTAACCATACCAAAAGACTAAACCCAGCAGCAGGAGGGGCGGCCAATATTCCCTGTCCATAACGATCCACAAAAAACCCAAGTATTTCGGCATCCGTCCAACCACTCTCAAGTTGAAATCGAACGAGATCTTTCATTTGCTTTGCAACTTCCACATTTGACTGATCTATTGTCTCCCCAGGACACACCGGACAAATCAATTGTTTATCAAGCCTCTGGGCTCGTACTTCTTTGTTGGTTACTTGTTCAAGACAGCCGGCAGACAAAACCAGGGATAAAATACACGCAACAACAGCAAACCAGTTCATTACAGAAACATTTAGTATCGGTAAACCGTTTGGTTGTTTTCTAGCAAACCCAAACATCAGATTAGCAGGCAAATGAAACATAACGCCTTATCTGGAATTCAAAAACTTTATTCCAAGGCCAATACATACGCAGTAATAGAATCGATTTCTTGTTTTGTGAGCAACTTATCAAAAGCCGGCATCACTTGAACTCCATTCGTTATAATCGAAGCTAATGCATCTGCATCCATTTGCTGAACCGTAGCAGAAGTAAGATCTGGATCGAGCACGGGGACATAGCCGTATTTCTGAGTAAGAATACTGAGGACATTTCCATCCCCATTACCAGTATTTCCATGACACATAGAACAGTTAACTAGATATAACCTCTCGGCTGAAAAAGATCTGGCCTGAATAAAATATGTTTTGTCGTTGATATCAAAGACTGCTTCAGGGTCACCTCTGTGAATATAAGGCATAACATCCTGAGGTATGTCCAATGTACCAGGTTCCTGATATTTCACAGACGGCTGATAATGCATCTCAGTCATGATATCAACAGGATTAGTTCCAGTTCCGCAACTGGTCGCAACCAGAAGCAAACCTAACCCAAGCAAGACAAAACCGTATCTAGATATCCTATTCTTAAAATCGACCTGAGCACGCCTAAACATATTCCAGATTATCCTTCTTCTTTTAATTCTTGAGCACCATGCTTTTGCAACAGCTTCTTAATAGCAAAGTCATTATCTTCAGTAACATTCAAAAGCAATCCAATATAACCTTCGGTAATTCGATCATCATAGAGACCTAGACCCACTCTCGGAAGTCTGGACTCAAATAAAACACCTACAATGGTGAAGAGCACTGCACCTAGCAAAGTACCTTCATAAGCAATAATAACCATCGGGGGAAGTGATAATATTGGTTTTCCTCCAGTAATTAATGGCCAAGACAGTTGTGTTCCAGCGGTAATAAGCATAGCCATACTAAAACCCAATAATGCACCTATAAATGGGAACCGATAAACTCGGTGAGGCTTGTCATGTTCACCAAAAGCCCCTTCGGGATAAGGACAGCCGGTCATTATCTCTATATCACCAGGCTTGACCCCTTCTTTCATAACAGCCTCATTTGCATCAGCCGCCTTCGCAGCGTCATCAAATAAAGCTAATACCTGCTTCTTTACCATCACATTCTCCCGTATTTTATTTAACCATGGAATCATTTCATTATTCCTCATGGAACGCTGCAGGAACTTTAGCTCTTCCTACAGTTACTTCCCCTTGTAAAACCTCTCCTTCTTTAATATCGTACAAAGGAATCAAAGGAAAGGCCTTTGCGAACAGTAATACTCCAAGTAATACCAAACAAAAAGTTCCTAAAACAATAGTTATTTCGACGATACTCGGTGAATACACATTCCACACAAAACTTAAATCCTGCTTTCTCATTAAACCAGGAACAATAATCAAGAATCTTTCAAGCCACATACCGATATTCACAGAAATAGTGGTAATTGTCATCCACAACATACTTCTCCTCACTGACCTGAACAGCCACATCGGGACAGGGAAAAAGTATCCGGTGATCAAGAAGGCAATAAACATAGCCCCCCAAGGCATGGAAAAGAGCTGAGTAGTTCTCAACGCTATTTCATCTGGTTCTGCTCCATATATTCCATACAAGAACTCTAACGCAAAGAAGAAGAACCATGCGGTCCCTACAACAGCTAATAGTTTGCCTAATGCATCGAGATGATCTGGTTTAATATAGTCTTCCCACCTAAACAGGAACCTTAGTAGGATCAGTACTGTAACTACAGCTGAAACCCCAGAGTGGACAGCTCCTATAACGAAGTACGGAGCGAAAATAGTAGTGTGCCATCCTTTTACTGATATAGCCATGCTAAAGTCGAAAGAGACAATACTATGAACAGATACAAATATAGGCAGAATCAAAGCAGACAATAAAACGCCTGCCATCATCTGAAGCTTCCATTGTTGGGAGGTTCCTCTCCAGCCCAAAGAAAGTCCAGAATAGATAAGTCTTCGTATTCCAGTGCTACGATCTCTTATCACAGCCAGATCAGGGATAAGAGCAACAA
>CEVQ01137973.1_pt1 | contig 10384 bp, 7 predicted proteins | sample 356551 | NCBI WGS metagenome assembly CEVQ01 (sample SAMEA2623756, study PRJEB7988) | marine metagenome | biome: marine biome (ENVO:00000447); feature: mesopelagic zone (ENVO:00000213); material: "saline water (ENVO:00002010), including plankton (ENVO:xxxxxxxx)" | depth 250 m | reverse complement strand
CCAACACACAGCCATCAATCGACTGCAAATACCTCAGAAGCGAAAGAGATAGGGCTCGCTTAAGGGAAGCCGTGCATATAGCATTAGACATTATGGGGCATCCATCCTTCGAGGATATTATCGAACACATAATCTCTCCAACATCCGACGATTTACTGACCGACGATTCCCTAGATGATTGGATGCTAAGAAATGTGTGGATTGGGCAACACTTATCGGGAACCTGCAAAATGGGTCCTGTAGATGACCGCATGTCCGTAGTGGACCAACGGGGAAACCTGCATGGCTTCCAAGGACTACGGGTCGCGGATGCCTCTATAATGCCAGACTGTATCAGAGCGAACACAAATTTAACGACCATAATGATAGGCGAACGTGTATCTGAATGGGTTATCCAATCCGAAGCCACAAAATGATCAGACAACGGTACTAAAACTCAGGAGCAATATATGCCTGAACTCCCTAGACGAGTGCTTGGTAATACAGGACTTGAAATCAGTGTTTTAGGATTCGGTTCCCTTGAATTAAGAGGAATGGTGGCAGGCGTTGGCAGATCTATAGACGAGAATCGGGCTGAAGCCATATTGAACCAAGTACTTGACTCCGGCATTAACTATATCGATACGTCTGTTGATTACGGCGGGTCCGAAAAGAGAATCGGAAAGTTCATTTCAGCCCGTCGTAGCGAATTCATTTTAGCCACCAAATGCGGGTGTCCCCCAGATATTTCGAAGTTTTCACCCGAAGAGCGTACCCGCTACGGCGTCCCACTACCAAGTCTTCACGATTACAGCAGAAAGAATATTATCGACACCCTCGATCAGAGTCTATTGAGATTAAACACTGACTACATAGATGTACTACAGTTGCACTTCAGTCCCTCCGTGGAGCTTCTCAAACAGGAATCTGCGATTGACACCCTTGCCTGCCTTAAACAAGACGGGAAAATTCGCTTCATTGGTTGCTCCTCAATACTCCCTAATATCATGGATCACATAAAGATGGGAGTCTTTGATGTGCTTCAAATCCCCTATTCAAAACTTGACCCAGCACACGAACACGCCATCCACTTGGCATCTGAAGCGGGTATTGGAACCGTTATCAGAGGAGGTGTAGCGAAAGGACTTCCCGATCAGCAACATTCCTCAGCAGCAGCCTGGGAGTTATGGGAGCTCGCTAACCTGGATGAATTCTTGAACGGTATGACGCGAATAGAATTTTTACTCCGCTTAACCATCAGCAATCCGGATGTTCATACAGCGATTATAGGGACTTTAAACCCTGACCATCTAAAGACAAACATTGCTGCGGTTGCCGCCGGCCCTTTGCCAACCGAGCTTTACACCGAGATTTCAGACCGTTTGGCCAAATTTTCACAACCCAAATGAGGTAAGGCTGTAAACCTCTATGCAATTTCCATTTGTACAGGGTGCATCTTCGTAATAGAGTGACAGTTATCTTAACAACACCTAAACAGGAAATAGAATATGAAAATCACGAATATAACTATTGAGGTTATTGAACGCGAGATTCCAGACACCGGACTGGACTCTGATCTAGGGCGGTTCTCCGGAGTAACAGAACAAGGATTGCTCAGAATTAATACAGATGCAGGGATTGAGGGGCATTGCTTCGTAGGAGAATTCCGAAGAGGCGGAAGATCCCTGTTTAACCCTATCTTGAATGTTTTGAAACCTGAATTAATGGGAAGGGATCCCGCAGACCGAGAATGGCTATGGAATCGCCTTGGCGTGTTAAGCTCAAGGCGAGGCATCACCAATAACATGTGGGCACCCGTCGACGTCGCATTATGGGACTTGGCCGGCAAAGCCGCCAATGCACCCATCTATAAGCTGCTCGGCTCCCAAAAATATTGTACAGAAGTCTATGCAACCTATCCTCCCCGACACGAAACCGCAGAAGGATTTGTCAAAGAAGCCTCAGAACTGATGAAGTCAGGGTTCCGTTCGTACAAAATCCACCCCGGGGTTATGGCGACCGAAGATGTTATCGAAACAGTCACAGAAGTACGCAAGCTAGTTGGACCATCAGTTAATCTAATGCTCGACCCGAACTGCGGGTTCAAATTTCGCAAAGCATTGAAGGTTGGGCGTGCACTGGATGAAAATAATTTTTATTGGTACGAAGATCCAGTCCCTCATCACGATTTAGATGCAATAAGAGAATTAACCCGACGCCTTGACGTCCCCCTTTGCATGAGCGACCAAAACCCTCTGCAATTCTTCAATTCGGCAAACATGATAAGACACCAATCTACCAGATTGGTTAGGGGTACAGCCCAGAAATTGGGGATCACTGGGCTGAAAAAGCTGTGTTCCCTCTCTGAAGGCTTCGGCATGAATTGCGAGATCGGAACCGCAGGTAATTCGCTCCTGAATGCGGCCAACTTACATGTGATATTCTCCGTTGCGAATTGCGACTTTTTCGAATATTGGATGCCCCAAGAGGCTCATCAGTTTGGCTTAATCAATGATATTGCCTTGAACGACCATGGATTGATAGATGCCCCAACTTTACCCGGCCTGGGATATGAAATAGATTGGGATTGGATTGAGGACCACAAAATACAGACATTGAGCTAAATTGCTTCAAGGCATGACCGATAACATGTATACGGTATCGACATTGATAGCTACGCCTATACGAACTGCTCCCAAATCAAACACGCAGCCCCAATCAGCCCTGCACTATCTCCGAGTTTGGCTGGTTTTATTCTGAATTCTTTATGCCGACTACTCATTACCGAGTCAGTCACAATATCGCGGATAGTCTCAATATAGCCGTATTTGGCCAGGCTCAAAGAAACCCCTCCTCCCAAAACTATCAAATCTGGATTAAACAAGTGGACTAGGTTCGTAATACCGACTGACAAATCACCGGCTACCTTCGTTAGAATAGCTTTAGCGGTGGAATCACCATAATTAGCTGCTTCAAAAATTGCCTGAGTATCAATCCCTTTCTCATTCCAATCACTTTTAACTCTTTTATCCGCAACCTGGTCCAATTCCAGATTAAACAACCTAACAATTGATGTCCCTGATACCAACGCTTCAAGACAACCTATATTGCCACATTGACATGCAGGAGCCGAGTCATCCGAATCAATTCTCATATGGCCTACTTCAGCGGCCATACCATGGGTTCCGAGAACCATTTTCCCTCTATCAATGACTCCTCCACCAACTCCGGTACTAATGGTTAAATAAAGAAGGGTTCTGGAAAATTCAATGCCGTCATCTGGGTCGCGGCCAGCCCCGTAATTATATTCTCCCAATGCTGCCATAGTTGCATCGTTCCCGATTACAATAGGGTATCCTGTCGCTTCTTCCAAAATTTCCTTTATACAAACCCCATCCAAAACCTGGAGATTTGGCGGGTTATAGAAAATGCCAGATTCAGCATCTATTGGCCCAGCAGACGCAATACCAACCCCAACCACATCCCTATCCTCACACCACCGCAATGCGTTTTGTAGGACTCTATAGGCCCCTGAGATTAGTTCTGACTGCGTTCCTCCGACTTTATTCAATGAACGATCATGCCATAATAAATTACCGTCGGAATCAACCACCCCAGCTCTGACCCAAGTGCCTCCCCAATCCATGACCACAGCTACCTTTTCCATTACAAATACCTTTATAAGCCCCTGAATCTCCATCTTCTAATTCGCAGCTTCGGCTGAATCTAAATCGGATGGATTTGTCTTAACGCCATGACCAAACCCATTTTTCAACAACAATCCAGACTTCAGAGTTCATCCGCCTTCATTCCATTACATTCCCCAATACTTAGCATTATTAATTCCCTAATAACGGTCTTTATTTCCTAAATAGATCTTACCCAAAATATAAAACCCTAGAGCCGCTGCGACACTCAAAATACAACCCAGCAAAAATACCTCGGTGTAACCAGTAACAAAAGCTGATTCAGCTCCAGCCATTCCAGAATCCGAACCGGCACTTTGCCCATTTATCCTCCACGCAAACAAAGTACCAACCAATGCTACCGACATTACGGTACCAAGAGCCTGAGCTAGTGAGAGCGATGACCCAGCTATTCCTAACCTATGACTGGGGACTCCTTTCATCATAAGCGAATATGTTCCTGCTTGTACCAAACCTAGTCCCATTCCAACAACTCCAATCCTCCATACAACGTCGCTGGGGCTATGACTTTGATCAAGTAACCCCATTAAAAACAACCCGGCCCCCAGGGTAACTAACCCCAAGGCTCCTACGTCTAGAGATCCAAATCTATCACATAACCACCCCCCCAAACCCGATAAACAAGTGTTAAATAAAGCCATAGTAGCTAGCATTAATCCCAATATTAGAGGACCTTGTTTCAAGATATCAGCTATGTAAAACGGGAAGACAAACCAGATAACAAAGACACTAAAGTGCGCCAAAAACATGGCTATGGCCGATAGCGAAAAGGCTGGTAATTTCACTAAAGTACCTGGCAGCATGGGCGAGGTTACCTGCTTCTCTATTATCCATAAGAATCCCAGAAAGACCGGCGACAGGGATATTAACATGATGACCATAGGAGATGACCATCCAATTGATCTCCCCAACCTGAGACCTATGACTAGACACATTAAACCCATTACCAAAGCGACGGCACCTTTAAAATCAAATGCCTCGGCGCTGATGGTCTTCTTGGGTTGTTTCTGTAAGAACACAATCCCCAGTACCAACGCCAGCACACAAAATGGTATTCGGCCGACAAAAATCCATTGCCATCCTAAAGCCTGAACTAGAAAACCGGCCCCCAAAGTTCCCAGCAACATACCAAGAGCCTGGCTGGCTGCAGTGAATCCCATGCCGAGACCTCTTTGTTCGACAGGAAAGACCGTTGCTGCAATAGCAGGCGAAACGGCATATAAACACCCAGTCGCTAGTGCCTGTAATATTCTGAAGCCCACCACAGATTCCAAATTTGGGGATAACGAGATACATATCATCGATAATAGATATGCAATCGCCCCAAATATATATACGGTCCTTAAACCAAATTTGTCGGAAAAACTTCCAGCACCCATCACAAGTGATGCCCGAGTTGCTATAAAAACCACAATCACCCATTGGATGCTTTCCAAATCCGCATCCAATGCATTAGCCATAGTCGGCAGCGCTACGTTAACCGCTATATCCAGAGCTGCAAGCAACATCCCTAACCCAGCGATGGTAGTGACTGCAACTCGGCTCAATTCATCAATCTCACAGGTGCTTGATCCTTCTGTTTTGCAGCAAACATTAACAAGTCTTCCCGGATGTTTGCTTAAACTTCAGCGCAGTACTTTGCAGGTTATACCCATACAAAATTCAAGGATATATTTTAGTCATTATCCCTATTCCTAGGGTTCTAAATATAGCTAGACTCGCAATTGTGCCAATGATCCTCAGAACATATATGTGTGATCAACAGAACTCTACTGCTATATCATGCTAGTTTTGATTAGATTCCTTTGAGTTAGGTCTATCTTCTAGCTTTAATATTTTTTTATACGAATTAACTTTTTGTTTAGCCATCCGAAACAATACTGTTCCGATCTTAACTGTAACTCATAACATTGTTATTTCTCGCTAAACCTCTAATGTTCGTGAAATGCCCTTGCGGGGTTATTAATTGATCAGTGCCTCCGCCATTGTTTCTAATTCATTTTCCATTGCATCGTTAGTCTCACAATGATTAGCCCATACCGAAACTCGTTCCGCACCTGCATTAAGAAAATCATTCACCTGGGCTTTCGTAGTACCCACAGCTTGACCAAAAACTGAGATCGATAATTCTTTGGGATCTCGACCTCTTTCTACCGCGAGAGTTTCCAAAATATGCGATGCTTCTTCTACACGAGAAGGTGTAACCCTGTTAGGCAGCCATCCATCTCCCCATCTTGCTACTCTCTGCAATACGTTAGGCGCATTTCCTCCGAGCAAAACTGGCGGGTGAGGCTTTTGCGTTGGCTTGGGATAACAATACACCGGGGGGAAATCGTAATACCTACCGTGGAATTCAGCTTCTTCCTTAGTCCATAATTCCTTAAGGGCTAATACAGCTTCCCTAGTCTGTCCCCATCTATGATCAAAATCTCCTCCCATCATCTCCGTTTCTTCCCTGTTCCAGCCCGCTCCAATCCCAAATACAAATCTGCCATTACTATGGAGATCCAAAACCGAAATCTCCTTGGCCAATATCAGGGGATTACGTTCTGGAACTAAAGTGATCCCAGTACACAATTTTATTTTACTAGTAACAGCCGCTGCCATTGCTAGAGATATATAGGGCTCTGAAAAATGCCTATATGTCCAAGGAATTTCCCCACCTGTTGCTGGAAAGGCGCTCTGGCTACTAACGGGAAGCACAGGGTGTTCGTGGTACCAAATGGATTCAAACCCCAGTTCTTCAGCTCGTTTTGCTATAAACGCAGGATCTATGGTGTAAGCCGGTAACGGTACAACTATACCAACAGACATACTATCAACTCCTCTTAAATCCTCTAGAAGCCAGATTAATCCCAGGATTATTAAACAGCCATATGAATCAGTATTTATCAGTTATATTTTCAACGGTATCTCATTTCTCCGGTACGTGTTAGCACAAGAGAAAACAAGTTTAACCCGTTCTGACAGGCTATGCCCTTGACTCCGCTTCCTTCTTGATGCCACGAATTGTTAGGTCCATGTTTCTCTGTAATTGCTCCCTTCGTCTCTTTAGTATACTTTGAGCATCATCTGGATTATCCCTCATAGCCCTAGCCGTTCCTCCAATACCCGGCCCAATTACCATAGAATGACGCAATCTGGACTGGTCACCAATAGCAACAATTTCGAATTTCCACTGGGCGCTAGGCGAATCAAGATCCCCAACGTTCCAAGCGAAAATATTTGGGGGATCATAAGTTTTAACATATGACGTAGTCTCCCAATACCGGTCTCCTCTTTGGTTTCTTCCAACAAATGTTGATCCCGTTACGGGAGATTCACCGTCTGACCAATTAGCTCCTAAAAATTCATCACTGAATTTAGAGGCAACATTTATATCACTAACCAGCTCCCAAACTTGGTGATCAGAGGCTTGTATATCGACTTCAACCGTCACACCTGGCATTTGTTCAAGTAATGACAAATGTTCATCTTGATATTGTTTCGTATAACCCCAGTTATCGACCCAAGTAATTTCAGATACCGGCCGCCTAGATGCTAGCTGAAATTCATCACCTTTCGTCCACGCGACAGGAAGCAAAACTATCTGCGTTATTTCCTCCGGAATACCTAGTAGCTGAGCTATGTCATCAGATTTTCCTAAATGCATCGTAGTCCAAGCTGAGCCCAGTCCCCTAGCTCTCAAGGCCAAGCAAAAGCTCCAGCCTGCCTGAATTACTGAATCAAAAAGACCAGGTCGTCCGCTGCCATCATGCCTACCCATAATAGTCAACAAAACTAAGGCGGGCACCCTTTCCATATTCTGAGCTAAATACGAAGCAGATTTTGACACTCGTGAACCAGCTAACCCAGCAGCCTCTTGTCGTTTAGCTCTTTCAATGACTGCGGATCCGCCTGCAGCCCTATATAATTCGGCCAATTTAGATTTTGTCTGGCTATCCTTAATTACGATCCAACGTCTACTCGTTATGTTCCCACCCGATGGCGCCTGTTCCGCCAGCGCAATACAATCAGACAGAATCTGATCGCTCACAGGCCGATCCAAATCAAGTCTTTGACGTACTGCCCGGGTAGTAGTCAACAATCTGTCGGATTCCCTTATATCGAAAACCATTTCATAACCTCAAAGCATTTTGCACTACAGAAGAAGATGATAATGTAAATCGAGTCAGGCCCGATTAACTGAATCTACCGTAGGCATATTGTACCGATCTTCTGGATTTACCCAGCCCTTAAAGTTGGGTGTACGCTTTTCAGCGAAGGCACTTCTAGATTCCATCAAATCATTTTTATCACCATGCTCATGTAAAGCCTCTGCCAAAGCGCTGAGATCAGGGGCAACCTTAGGGCGCATTTGGCGCATCATATAAACCGTATTCACCCTGGAGGCTGGTGGCAGGCTTAATAAATGATCTGCCATTTTAAACGCTTCCGGCAACAAATCGTCGGCTTCAGGAACCAAACGGTTAATGAAGCCTACTTCATAGAGACGTTGTGCTGTAAATCGAAACCCAAGAGCCATTTCAGTAGCAATTGGGTGAGGAAGTCCTGCAAAGAGTCCGTGGTTATATCCACCCAACAACCACCGTTTGGCTTCTGAAACTTCAAATACGGCGTTAGTTACTGATACGCGTAGATCAGTACGTTCCACCAACATGAATCCCCCTCCCATCGCATATCCATTTACCGCACCTATCACAGGCTTATCAATCGTACCTTCATTGAAGGGATTGGTTACCGGTTGGGAGGCACTTCCGGGGGCCCCTCTCTCAAGCGCTTCTTTCATATCTTCACCCGCACAAAACGCCCGTCCCGTCCCGGTCAATACTGCCACTTCCAGTTGAGGGTTATCTCTAAATTCAATAAATGCATCTGCCATTTCTGATCTCAACTGAAACCCCAACGCATTCAAACGATCTGGCCGATTCAATGTAATAACCATTACCTGTCCATTCTTATCTACTTCAACTACTGACAATTTAATCTCCTTCTTCGATCAAATTCATTTAAAGCACAATCGGATCTACCTCATGAATATCTTGGATCACATTTATTCTAGCGTAGAAAAATAGTCGTATTTTCTGGCCGCTAATTCAATAACTGGTTGCAAATCCTCTTCTAGTAAATAACCCTTCTCAATTAAAACAAGGGCATCTCTTTCTGTATCACGTAAATATTCTGACTTGGACTCGTAACGTTCTTCTATTGAGAGTCTAGGGTCTCCCATGTTAATCCGCTCCTCCTTGGTTTTGGGAAGAGCTAGAGTTGATCCCGCTAACCCACCAGTAATACCTATGAACAAATCCGGATTCCCAATACTTTCGTGCCTCAAGTTCCAACCGGTATAGGTTGCAACCGGAACAGTTAAATCTGGTAAGCGAATCCCATCTAATTCGTTAAAACTTTCGTCAATATCCGAGACTAATGCGGGGAATTCGTCGCCTTCCTCGGCTGGTAAAACAGTCGTTCTCCCTAGATGAACCTCGTCCCCGTAGTATAGTCTCATAGCTCTTGTTAACTCAGGAGGTGTACGTAGACCTGGAAGATCTACAAATTTGGCCATTACTACCTTAGACTCCACCGCTGTACCCCTATCAAGACTAGGATGCCTGCTCGCTGGTGGCTCGGTACCTGTCGAAACCCAATTATCTAGATTGATTAGGGCTGCCCGTAGCAGAGGAGTATAGTCAACACTGTTAAACGGTAGTTGCCCTCTCAAACCATCTGACAACCGGGTTTGTTCAGGCGGGAAAACCCCAGCTCCGTGTTGACAACCAGCGAAATGATACCTTCTTACATAACTTGACTCTGTTGCATCAGACATAGTATCCAAATCGCAGTGTATTAACGCAGCATCACCTCTCCAATATTCCGCAGAAGTATTGGTAAACATTATTTTTGGTACTTGACCCTGTGCCAGCATGGTATCTAACAGTCCACCACTCTGACCTGTGACAGGGTCGTTTTGCTTCGTATCTGTAAACGGGAAAAGTTCCGGTATTATGTAACAAACATCTTTGGAAGGCTGCCCGAACCTTAGATTAAATTCCCCTCTCATTCCACCACCGACATGTGGAATTATTCCATCCAAAGCCATCTGTCCAGCCTCATCTATATTGAGGCCCAAGTGAATCATTTGTCTCAGAAAACGCCCGCTCTGGGATCTCCCGAACGCATAAGCGAATTCTAAATCCTTACTACAAGGGTTGCCGTTTTCCCTGGTAGCATTCTTAAGAAAAGAAATAAAATCCCGAATCGCCGCAAAGCCTAGCCCGACAACCGTACTACCTCTAGTCGTATAAACCAATTGATAGATTAAGCCGGGTTCGAATCCGGCTGGCAAATAAATGTGGCTTGGATCAGGTTCCACATCTCCGTCTTCTACCCTTACAAATGACCAGTCCTCTCTATCAATCGCGCGAGCGGATTGGTTCGGTAAATTTCGTACCTCCAAGGTTGCTTCTTCCTCATCGATGTCCGCTGCAGGATGTGGTGTATGTTGCCTGTCCGCAAGTAGGAACACTTGAGTGGGTACATCGGATTGGAATTGGCACATGATTCTACCCTCCAGAGGACCATCTGCAGATAGAGCATCAGGAGCATGTAATCCAATTAAACCGAGATTAGCAGGAACGTCCCACTGCCACCCGCACCACGCTACCGTGTAGCCTTTACGCATTAAAAATCCATTCCCT
>CEVQ01090214.1_pt1 | contig 10403 bp, 15 predicted proteins | sample 356551 | NCBI WGS metagenome assembly CEVQ01 (sample SAMEA2623756, study PRJEB7988) | marine metagenome | biome: marine biome (ENVO:00000447); feature: mesopelagic zone (ENVO:00000213); material: "saline water (ENVO:00002010), including plankton (ENVO:xxxxxxxx)" | depth 250 m | reverse complement strand
ACAATTGATGCAATTGTAAAGTATAGATCATCACGCCATCTACAGACTACTGGATATCTATTAATTGACTTGTGACCATTTTTTACAAAAAATGATTCTACCTGTTTCCATGCTTCAGTATAATCAAATCTATTTTTTGTTGGTGGATTTCCAATAAACGAATAAGTATCATCAGAATGATCAGGACAGTTTAGACGGTTTTCATCTAGTGTCCAAAAGAATCTTTTACATTTACTGCATGATTTACGCTCAAATCCTTGACTTTCAAAAAGTTTTACATTATAGTACCGTTCAGGCTCGGCAGAAAATTTTGTAATAATATCCTTTTTGTCCATCTTATCTATGACCTTATGCCAATATTAAGAATCTTCTATTACAAACATTAAATATTGAACAATCTAAAAATTTCCATGTTTGGAAGTAAAAAAGTAACTCTGAAAGAGGGAAGTTATGTTTTTACAGCAAAACCTGATGGTGATTTTTGTAATTTTGTTTTTGGTATTGTAACTGGAGTAGACGGCAATCAAGTAGGCGTAAATGGATTTATTGTGAATCCTATAGGTCTAAAAAATAAAGTAGTAGAAGGCAAGGCAGGTAAAAGATCAGAAGAAATTCTCAAAGAACCAACATCTGAAAACTGTATTTTTGGCTTGATTTACAGAATAGAATATGAACATTTTACTGATGTTTTAGACCTGAAACAAGAGAAAGTCGAAATTCTTTCCAAAAGAGTGTTCACTGTTTTAGATGGCTGGATTAGAGAATCTCTCTCAGAATTACTTAACAATGTTTTGTCCTTGCCAGATGGTTCTGAAAAGGATCATGCAAAAAGAATTCTCAAACAAAGAATGGAGAACCTCTATGACAAAAATCTCAAACAAAACCTATATTCTGTTTGCCGAAGTCTTAAGATCCTAATCTAAACTCCACTTTTGGATAGCTTTTATATTATGCCTTAAGACCTTTTTTTTAAATGGAATATGTTTACGCTGCGTTAATGTTGCATAAATTACAGAAGGATGTAACTGAAGAAAACGTAACAAATGTAGTCAAAGCATCAGGTGCTGAAGTAAATGAGGCTCAGGTAAAGGCACTAGTAGCATCTTTAGCTGATGTTAACATCGAGGAAGCAATCAAAGCAGCACCAGTTGCAGTAGCAGCTCCAGCGGCAGCAGCAGATGCACCTGCAGGTGGAGATGAAAAGAAAGAATCAAAAGCTGAACCACCTAGTGAAAAACAAGAAGAGCAAGCAATGGAAGGTTTAGCATCACTATTTGGCTAGATCCACTCGATCATTTTCCTTTAACATTATTTACTATACTATAATATCATATTTGGTTTGGTAGATATTGGCACGCCGATTGATTTTTTCATCTACATTCTAGATCTTTTTGGCACCATGGCATTTGCAGTAACTGGTGCGTTTAAGGCAATTGAGCACAAAGCTGATATTGTTGGAATAATAATCTTGGCAACTATTACAGGTATTGCTGGTGGAACAATACGTGATATTGTTTTGGGTAAAACACTTCCCAATTCTCTTATTGACCCTTCTTATGTTATAATAACTGTCATAACAGCTATAGTATTGTTCTTTCTATATTCCAAAATGAAAAAACATTGGAATGTTTTCTTAAAATTTGATGCAATTGGTCTTGGCGTTTTTACTATAATAGGTGCGACATTTGCTTACAATCTATTTGGCATGAATTTTCTTGTAATTGTATTATCTGGTATGCTAACAGCCATAGGTGGTGGAATTCTACGTGATGTATTTGTTAATCAAACACCCATTGTATTTGTTAAGGAATTATATGCTTCAGCTAGCTTTATCGGGGCTGTTGTGTTTTATTTTACGCTTATGATAACCAGCGAAATCTATGCCGCTACTATTCTTGGAATTATTCTTACTACAAGTCTTAGATTAGTAGCAATGAAGTACAATTGGAACTTGCCTAAAGTAAAAAGCGGTTAATTATGTAGGTGTGTAATCTTTTGCTTTTGATATAACGCCTTTAGCGTTACTATGCGCCTTTTGTAGAATCTGTTCTTTTGTATCATTAGTTGTATATCCTGCATCTACAGAAACAGATTTAGCAGATTGAGAAGCCTTTGCGAGTATCTGTTCAATATTGTCTTTGGTAACATATGCAGCTTCAATCGATAATGAAACTGCTTCTTGATGTGCTTGACTTAGATCATTTCTAAACTTATCTAAATCAATGATCATTTCTTCCTGTGTATATACAAGACCTTTTTCAAGTGCAGAATTGAGAACTATACTAGCCTCTATTGGTTTAATATCTAATTTCCCTAAAAGTGCTGCAAGCTTTTCAGAAATAACTTCTCCTTTTTTTGCAGGGATAGTTTCTTTCATTATCCATATTGTTCCCTGATCAATTTTTGTTGGAATTCCATTTTCTTTAAAGTCTGTTAACATAGGACCAGGTGCAATACCAGTATTTTTTGCTGGTATGATTACATCTTTACTTGCCAAATCTCCGCCTCTAGCAGATAACATCATTTTATTTTTTCCTAGTAAGACATTGAGTTTGAACGGTGACATGTTTGTAAACATGAGAAGACACTGTCCATTCAATTTCTCCACTAATTTTTCAATTCCTTTAATTCCAGTCTTGTTTAATGCGAGTTTAGCAATTTTATCTTTAATACTAAATACATCTACTTCTCCTTGAAGTTTTTTCCTAAGTGGAAGTAATTGTGATGCACGTACTTTTTCCATTCTTACTAGTGCAATAACATTATACTTTTTGGGTGACTCCAGTAGCTGTTGATGCATCTGTGTCTTTTTTTTTGGATATTTGGTTCTATTCTCATACATCTTACTTTCTCACCTTTTGTTCTAATTTAATGGCTTTACCCATAGTAGTTTTGACCATAAAATCTTTGAAATTTTTATCACCGTTTGGTAATTTTTTTTCAATTGTGTTAATTATTGTCATTGCATTACTTGCAAGATCATTGTCATCCATAGTCTCATCTCCAATTTTACATGATAGTGAAAGAGAATTCTTAACTCGAACTCTAATGGAATGCCTGAATCTTTCTAATAGCGGTTCTATCGATGCATTAAAAGGAACTGGAGTTGGCATTTTTCCTCTAGGACCCAATAATTGTCCTAGCGATTTACCTACAACAGGCATAAGTTTTGTATCAGCCAGGAAAAAGTCATATTTGTTTATCAGTTTTCTGGATTCTCTTTTATTTTGTGCCAGACTATCAAGTTCTGTATTATCAATTACTTGATCAGCTTTAGCATTTTTTGCTTTTAGACTCATATCTCCTGTAGCCATTACACAAACTGCTGATTGTTTTGCCATTTGTTTTGGAAGTTGTATAATCTCATTTAACGCAAAACCTTTTTTCACATCAATATCTTTGAACACAATGTATAATTCTAATGATTGTTTGAATTTTCTCTCTTTTTCCGACTTTTTTGCTTCTTGTATCAATCCCACAATGTTTGATTCACTTATCATACCAAAAATCTTTTACGCCTACATAAAATCGTTTAGAGAAATCACATTCTAAACTAAATTTTTTTTAAAAATGCTAATACGTCATGAGATTTTATTAATATTTTGAGTAATTATCACCAAAACTTACATTTATGAGACTAATCTAGTAATTTTAAAAATGGCACGCGTAGATGAGTTAGATTTGAAACTTTTGTCTGAATTAAAAAAAGACGGAAGTGTTTCAGTTCCAGTACTAGCAAAAAAACTTCAGATTAACGCATCTGTACTTTATAGTAGGATAAAGCGCTTATTAAGAAAAAAAATGATTAGAAAGTTTACAATTGAGATAGATGAAACACAGTTAGGTTTTCAAGTTAAGGCATCAGTTGGAATAAATCGTGATCCAAAATTCAAAGAGTCTATACATGATCAATTGATGAACACTCCAGAAGTTGATCATATTTGTGAAGTTACAGGTAGATTTGATATCATAGTAGGCGTACTATCAAAGGATCTTGAACAACTACATTCTGTGATTATAGAGAAAGTTGGTAAAATTGAAGGAATTCAAAACACTGAAACATTTATAGAATTAGAAAAAACTGACAAAGAACCTGTATATTTATCTTAGGAACTAACTGTTAATTTTTCATCCCATTTACCAGCATTAATTTCTGCTGTAATTTCTTTAGGCATTTTACCTTCAATTTTTATACCTAAACATTGGCAAGTTCCAATCACTTGTTTTGCAACAGATTTTAATTCACGTGCATATGACGATTCTAGTTTAACATTTGATACCTTGACAATAGAATCAATTCCAATATCAGCAACCCATTCTGCTCCAGATGTACTTGAACCTTTTTGGATATTTGCTTCTTTCAAAATTAAAGCCGACGCAGATGGAATTCCAACTTCTATTTCCCATTTTTTAGTTTCAGAATCAACACTAACAGTTACAGGAATTTTCATTCCTTTAAACTCGTTAGTTTTTTCATTGATAGCACTAATTACTTCCATAATGTTAACTCCCATTGGTCCTAATGCAGGTCCTAATGGCGGACCAGCTGATGCTTCCCCACCTGTTACTAATGATGAAATAGTTTGTTTACTTCCCATAATTTTTTTTCTTCTATAAGATGATTTATTCCTTACTATGCTGATGAGGGTTTGAGATAGTTTGCATCTACAGTTACAGGCAGTTGATATGGTGCATCCAGAAGAATTACAGTAGCTTCCTCTTTTTCATGATCAACACGAGTTATAGTTGCTTTCATGCCCTTAAACGGTCCACCAATAATTTCTACTACACCATCTACTACAAGCTCAGAAACAGTAGATTTTTTGATAAGGTAAGGCTCAATTTCACTATATTGCATTTCTCCTCTCAACTGACCTTTGACATGCCGAAGTCCTTGAATTGCATTAAACATTTCTTGAGGTTCTTGTGCTTCAACTACGATATACCCTTTAAGATTATCAACTAATAATATTGATTGTATGTTCAATTCACCATTTTTCATCTTGGTTTCAAGTAATCTAAGAACTACCTTTTCTTGACCACCAGTTGTTCTAACTGCAAATAAATGAGAATTTGTAGTCTCAGACATTTTATCTTGTGAATGGTGTTGTTGCAAAAATAAACTGTATTCCAAAACCAAGTAATCCAACAGTGGCTATTCCAAATAGAACTAGCCTTAGATGCTGTTTATAGACATCCTTATCAGACTTCTTGGTTAATTTTATAGTGTTTATTACATTCCTGAGCATAAGTTTTGGGTTCAAATTATAATGAAAAATAATAAAGTGTCAATATATCTTTTATTCATGGATTTACTGGTAGCGTACAAAGATGATCATGCTGGAAACAATATGGCAAAATTTATCAGCAGAGATCTAGACCAGGATAATGGTATACATAGAGGAAAGAAATTTGATGTATTAACAATACCATCTCCAGCAGTTTCTGCAGATTGGTTAGAAGAAAAATTTGACTATGACAACTATATATTTCTCTCAAAACATGCTGCTGAATCTGAAACATTAGCACTTACATGTCATAGTACTGGAAATTTTGATACTGCCAAGTTTGGAGGTAATACCAGGCAGATAGCTATCCCTTATTCATCGTTTCAAAAAACATACCTTCGTAATCTTTGGAGTAAACGTGACATATTTCCTGAATTTCAAATAACCATAGAGGCAACACACCATGGTCCTACAGATCTTAACAAACCATGCATCTTCATTGAAATTGGCACCACAGAAAAACAGTGGAATGATATAGAATTATGTAATTCTATAGCACAGATCATTGAAAAAACTTTTGAGAATAAATTAGAACAATTTCCATCTGCGATATGCTTTGGCGGTACTCATTATTCTGAAAAATTTACGAATGAAGTACTTAATGGAAAATTTGCATTAGGAACAGTAATACCAAAATATGCTTTAGAATTTCTAGACCAAATATTTTTTGAACATATTCTTAATAGAAATAAAGGAGCAAAAGCGGCATTATTGGATTGGAATAGTTTAGGAAAAAATAAACAAGATATTATAGAATTGCTGTCAATTACAGATTTGGAAGTGATTAAAATTTGAAAATTGAAGAGAAGGTTTACAAAAAACTACTTCAGGTACCATCTGGTAAAATTACAACTTATGGTGAATTATCTAGATTAGTAGGTCTGAAAAACGGTCAACGAATTATTGGGCATATAATGAAAAAGAATCCTTTTCCTGTGATTGTTCCATGTCACAGGGTGATAAAATCCAATGGTGACATTGGTGGATATGCATTTGGTATTGAGAGAAAGAAGAATATGTTGAAAAAAGAAGGTATTCATATAAAGAAAAACAAAATTGTAAACTTCGAAAAAACTTTATTTAAATTCTAAGATTTTTGTGTGGTAATTTCTTCTGCAATGACAGTTCTTAGATGTGCTTTGTTTCGTATTGTGTTACCTCCAATTTTTTTATAAATTGCTTTAAACGATTCGTTTGTAATCTCTTTACGATCCTTTGAAATTTTGAGAATATATCTTAAAGCACGTACTTTTTTTACATAAACAGCCTTTTTTCCTTTTCTAGCTCCTTTTGTACCCTTTTTTGAACCCGATTTTGTACCACGTTTTGATGCTTGAATCTTTTTTATCTTGGCTCTTCCTCGTGATGTACCTGTAAATGATTTAATGGTGATTGTGTTAGCAGTTATCAAACTTCTAATGTCATCTCGTGTAATAGCATCAGCCACATCATCAAGATGATCATTGTCAAATCTAACCCGATTTATGCCCACACCCACAATTCTTGATACTAATCGTTTCTTTGCTCTTAGATTGACTGGCATTTTAACTCACTCTCGCATTAAAAACTTTGAATTTCTTTTCCAAAACAATTTTCATCAGTTCTTTTCTCTTTTTGGTACCCACACTATGACCAAATCTTATTCCATCTTTTTTTGGATTTAGTCTCTCTATATCATTTGAATTATTAACCAAATTATCAGTGTACCCTGATGGATGTAATCCTTTTGCAGTTTTTGGTGTTCCATATCCTATTTTAACTAATCCTGGACGACCACGACTCTTTTGTTTTCTTTGATGGTTATCAACACCTTTTGGTTTCCTCCAGTTAGTTTGTAATCGTTTATACCTCCAACTTTCAGGTCTAACAAATTTAGGTCTATTAGCCGAAACTTGTTCCCTTGCCGCCAGTTTCTCCTTATTGATAGGCATGAACTAAAGATCAAATTTTTACATAAATACGTATCTAAGTCATAATTCTCAAATTCTTAGAAAGAGATAATAATGTTTTATTTTTCGTTAGAATCCTTGATAAAAGATATGAATGTCGATTATCTGGAGTTGAATAATGACTGAATCAATAATTTCTTCAAAATTTTTGGCACAACTTGATGAATTTGGCATTCATACTGAATCTGTTCAAAGGAACATGTCGGTAGAAAAATTAGTTGAATTGTCAATACAAAAAAATGAAGGAATAATTACACATTCTGGCTCATTGTCTGTAAAAACTGGTAAATATACTGGACGTTCACCACAAGATCGATATATAATATATGATGATGAAACCCATAAAACAATTGATTGGGGTAACGTAAATAGACAATTTCCTACCGAAAAATTCAATAAAATTTTTGAAAAGATGAAAAAACATGCAGAACAAAAAGAACTCTATGTTTTTGATGGTTTTGTTGGGGCATCAAAAGAAAATAGATTATCAATTCGTGTGATAAATGATCACGTTTGGCAAAATCTTTTTTGCAGACAGCTGTTCTTAGTACCTTCATCTACCGAATTAGAATCTCATGAACCCGAATTTACAATATTGTGCCTAAATGACTTTGAAGCTATCCCAGACATTGATGGAACAAGAACAAGTGCTTTCATTATGATAAATTTTTCACAGAAGGTTGTTTTGATTGGCTCCACAAACTATGCAGGAGAAATAAAAAAATCTATGTTTTCGGTTATGAACTACCTAATGCCCTCAAGAGGAGTTTTCCCAATGCACTGTTCTGCAAATATTGGTAAAGATGGAGACACTGTCTTATTTTTTGGACTTTCTGGTACAGGTAAAACTAGTCTTTCTGCAGATCCAGAAAGAATGTTAATTGGTGATGATGAGCATGGTTGGTCAGATAAGGGAATTTTTAATTTTGAAGGAGGTTGTTATGCAAAGTGTATAAATCTAAATGAAGATGCAGAGCCACAAATATGGAATGCTATAAAATTTGGTGCCGTACTTGAAAATGTTGTTGTAGATAAAGCTACATTAAAACCAGATTATAATGATGGAAGTCTTACTGAAAACACTAGAGCAGCATATCCTTTGGACTATATTCCAGGTTCTATAATTCCCAGTGTTGGTGGACATCCAAAAGTCATCATATTTCTTACAGCAGATGCATTGGGAGTTTTGCCACCTCTTTCGAAATTAACTAAGGAAAGTACAATGTTTCATTTTATGTCTGGTTATACAAGTAAGTTAGCTGGAACAGAACGAGGAATTAAAGAACCAAAGGCAACATTTTCAGAATGTTTCGGTTCGCCATTCATGCCGCGCCCTGCATCAGTCTATGCTAAAATGTTGGGTGAAAAAATTTCTAAACATAATACAGTTGTATATCTAATCAATACTGGTTGGTCAGGAGGACCTTATGGTGTTGGTAAACGAATAAACATAAAATATAGTCGCGCTATGGTCACCGCTGCATTAACAGGTGCTCTTGATATTGTAAAATTTAGACATAATGATGTGTTTAATCTAGACATTCCACTGGAATGTCCAAACGTACCATCTAATATATTAGATCCAAAAAATACTTGGGTAGACAAAGACTCGTATGACTTGTCAGCAAAAAAATTAGCACAGATGTTTGTTGAAAATTTTTCAAAGTTTGATAATGTTGCAGACGAAATACGTCTGGCTGGACCACAACTAACTAATTCCTGAATAAATTAAAATTACATCCTTCTATCTAATATTTTGAAAATGGTTTTGAAGCAAGTTTTACATCCTCAGATTTAACAGTTTTACGCCCGGCATGTTTTGTCATATCTACAGCGCTTTTAGCAATTTCTGTCGCTACATCTTCAACAATCCTTCTAAGCTCATCAGCTGATTCATCACTTACTCTTTCTGCACCGGATTTTTTTAGAATTCTATACATTGCAGATAATCCAAGTTCAGATGATTTCATATAGTTATGTAAATATTCATTGATAAAATACTTTGAGTGAAAAAATCTTAATTCTGTATAGATTTATGCAGACTATTTTAGTAGGAATAATTTACTTTAATTATGCATTGGCTTTGTGATTCACATATACATCTATCAGATCCAGAATACCAGACAGATATTTTACATATTATCAATGCCATGGAATTGCTAAAATTCAAGGCATGTTGCGTTTCAATGGATTATGAAACGTCAGTAAACACTTTGAGTCTTAGTAAAAAATCACAAAACATCTTACCGTTTGTTGGCATTCACCCTGAAATGGCACTACAAAATACATCAGATGTTTTTGAGATGATTAAACAAAAAGATAAAGAAATAATTGGCATAGGTGAGATTGGTCTTGACAAAACTTACACAAAATCGGATGAAGATTGGGACAAACAAAAAGAAGTTTTTTCTAAACAATTATCATTTGCAGAAAGATTCAAAAAACCAGTATCAATTCATTCCAGGAATACACTTGATGAAATTTTTGAGATAATTTCATCATTTAATCTAAATGGAGTATTATTACATTGGTTTGACGGAAGTAAGAGTCAGTTAAGACACGCAATGGATTTAGGATTTTATGTCTCATATGGGCCTGTACTTGTTTACGCAAATGATAAACAATCATTACTACATAAGACAGACTATGACAGAATATTAGTAGAAACTGACGGTCCTGTACAATTCTCCCACTGTTTCAATCATAAAATCACACAAATTCAATTTTTGCCTAGTGTAGTTTACTGTGCCTCAAAAATTCTTAAAATGTCATATGATAATTTAATTATTCAGCTTGAAGAAAACTCTAAGAAATTTCTCAACTTAAAAAAATTCTGAATGGTACATATATAAAAAACCTAGAAAAAAATGCAATAGTGGATAGAATTAAACGAATTTCAAACGAGATCTTGAACGAATATCAAAATAAATTTGGTACAGATTTTTCTAACAATAAACAACTTTTGAATGAAATCTCTGTCATTCGATCAAAAAGCCTAAAAAATAAAATTGCTGGTTACATTACAAAAATTCTTCAGCGAAAACAAAAATTTGAAGATAGAAAACAACAACTTGTTGAAAATGACAAGAAAGAATTAGTCAGAAATAAATCAAAGAGTCAACCAACATCTGAACCAACATCTGAACCAACATCTGAACCAACATCT
>CEVQ01140893.1_pt1 | contig 10412 bp, 13 predicted proteins | sample 356551 | NCBI WGS metagenome assembly CEVQ01 (sample SAMEA2623756, study PRJEB7988) | marine metagenome | biome: marine biome (ENVO:00000447); feature: mesopelagic zone (ENVO:00000213); material: "saline water (ENVO:00002010), including plankton (ENVO:xxxxxxxx)" | depth 250 m | reverse complement strand
CAACTCAAAAAAGTTGACACCCTAGGTTTAGTACCATCACACGTCTTTGTTGTATCAGATGATCTTTCAGATATAACAAAACAACATTTGATAGATTCTATGGTGAAACTTAATCATCAAGACAATAACCAAATTCTAAAAGATGTATATGGTGCAGATGCGTTATTACCAACTACTGCTGAAATGCATATAGGTAATTTTGGTCAATACTTAGACCTCTTACCTGGAATTGAGCAAGCAACTTTTGATAAAAAGAACTATGATCTTCCAAAGTGATTCATTTATTTTTAATTTCAAATACGCACATATTCTCATTCTAGAATATTAGAATTAGTGTTAAACCGATCTAGATTTATTGCCTATAGTCGATCAGAAATTTTGATCATAGAACATGAAAGAGCAAAAAATTTCTTCACATTCATCCATATCAACTTTATCAATTGTACAGATGTGTGAAGTTTCAGCTTCATATGATTCAAAAAATTTAGTCCTGAAGGATGTTACGTTAAATGTACAACGTGGAACAAACTACGCAATTGTTGGTGCTTCAGGTTCTGGAAAATCAACACTGCTCAAATTGATGAATGGTATGATGACACCTAGTAAGGGAATTGTTTTGTATAACTATCAAAAACCATCCCTGAAAAACAAATCATTCAAAAAATCTATTTCAAAGATTGGTTATATACCACAAACACTTGGTTTGGTAAAAAATATGTCAGTCATGGATAATATTATGATTGGCGCATTACCAAGAATAAACGGGTTCAATTCATTTTTCAAAATGTATCCAGATGAAGAAATCAAAAAGGCACATGATGTGTTGAAACTAGTTGGTATTGATGGAAAAGCAGATAGGAAAGTCTACATGCTAAGTGGGGGAGAAAAGAGACGAGTTGCGATTGCCAGGGCACTTATGCAGAAACCAGATATCTTACTGGCAGATGAGATTGTATCAGAATTAGATACTGTTACAGCAAGAGAGGTAATGGATGTAATACATGACGCGCAGAAACAACTCAATCTTACTGCTATTATGATCCATCATGACATGAATCTTGCACTAGAATATGCTAATCGTGTCGCTGTAATTAAAGAAGGTGAAAAAATTCTTGAGATTGGGGTTGAAGGTGAAAGGATTGTTGACTTTCAAACTGGTGACTTGACACAAGAAGAGATCTTGGAGATGTATAATGAATCCTAAGAATAATCTTTTGATTGGTGTAATAATTGCGATAGTGGTTGTTACATCATTTGATGTTGGTGTTGAACCAATTGTATTCTTTGAGGGATTACCAAATCTTGGAATTGTAGCAAAAGAAATGACAGAATTTGAATTAGAACACTGGGAGACAGCATTTTGGTCAATGCTTGAGACAATTGAAATGGCATTTATTGGAACAATAGCAGGTGTTGCCATCTCATTACCATTGAGTTTATTCGCAGCACGCAATTTGAGTAGCAAATTTGTCTATGCTCCGCTTCGTGCACTTCTTGCAGCAACAAGGACTTTTCCATCCATATTATGGGCTATATTATTTGTCATAGTTGTTGGTTTAGGCCCATTTGCAGGAATTTTAGCAATTACACTTTACACGGTTGGATTCATTAGTAAACTTCAGTATGAATCAATTGAAGCAATTGATTTTGATCCTGTAGAGGCAACAACTGCAATAGGACTATCAAAACTACAGTTGATCAGGTATGTTATAATTCCCGAATCAGCACCACATCTTTTGAGTCAAATACTTTACATGTTTGATTATAATGTAAGACAGACTAGCATCCTTGGAATTGTTGGGGCAGGAGGAATTGGATTTTATATCATTAATTATATTAAATTCTTTGAGTATGGTAAGGCTGCTGTATTCATGCTGGTGGTTTTAGCAGCAGTGTTAGTAATTGATTGGGTAAGTGTCAAAATTCGTGACAAGTATATCATGAAGGCACAGCATGGAGCACAACTAAAAATTAAAAAACTTACATTATAACATGATTTTTAGCTAATCATTAGTCAACATTAGATAAATGCCATAAGTTTTACGATAACTTGTTAACGTTATTCATGAAAGCTCGTTATGCAGGAAAATGCAGTAGTTGTGGTGATGACATCAAAATAGGTAAGGAAATATCCAAGAATTCTGACGATATATGGGTTCATAAGCACTGTGTTGAAGAACTGATCGATTTACCTTAAACGATATATTCAACAGACATTAAATTTTCAACATGCCCATAAATCTCTTTGAGATGCTTATGTGGACATTTCGACGTAATGAAAACGATGTCGTGAATTTGTATGACTCACTGTCCCCCATAATGCAGTTATCCACTGGTGGTGACATGTTGAACTTTGGTTTATGGGATACTTCTACAAAGACACCTCTTGATGCACAAGAAAGACTGTGTGACACAGTTGGAAAATTAGCAAATCTTTCAGAAGCTGGATCTTTGGTCGATGTGGGCAGTGGTATTCTAGGACCAGCAAAAAAATGGCGTTCAGACAATCCTAATTTGGGCATATCATCAATTAACATTAATTTCAATCAACTTAGAAACTCTAAATCAAACTCCATTCAAAAACTGAATTCCACATCAAGATTTTTGCCATTTGTCACAAATTCAGTTGATAGAATAATCGCATTAGAATCTGCACAACATTTCAAACCATTAGAAGATTTTCTCTTAGAATCAAAAAGAATTCTTAATCAGGATGGAATATTTGTTATCGCAATTCCTACAGTTAGTAAAAACATATCTAGCATAAGGGATTTGGGAATTCTAACATTTACGTGGTCCTCTGAACATTATACGTCAGAATTGATTAATTCTAAAATTATAGAATCTGGATTTAACATATTAGATTTACAACATATAGGCCATGATGTGTATACACCATTAGCAAACTATTATCTAAAACATAGAAAACATCTACAAGCTAGGATTAAAACAAAATATTCGGCATCAACTGAAATAATTCTTTTTGAATCTCTAAAAAAAATGAAACATGCATCAGAATCAAATTTGATCGATTATATACTCTTGAAATGCACATAAATTAGCACTAGTTTAAAATTTTATCACTAGTTTATATTGTACCAGAACTAATTGGCGTTATGGGGGCATCATGTAAAGGAGTATGTGCAGATTCTCGAGTTACTAACGTACCAAATGCACAGAAATACCAATTCGGATTAAAACGATGTAGCTGGTGTGAAGTTTGGGTTTATACAGAACAGAACAGATGTAATTGCTGCAAGATGGTTTTAAGGACAAAGTCTCGTAACAAGAAAAGATGATTAGACAAACATGGCGTAGGAATTTTGAAAAAAACACATCTGTTCTATATAATATGTTTGATTAGAATAACATCAAGATTAAAATGAATCATTTAAGAAAAAAACCACCAATAATAATAGGCGCTGGCGTAGGTGGATTATCTATTGGAGCATTACTTGTAAATCACGGATATAACGTTCAGATTTTTGAAAAATCTGATAGGTTAGGTGGCAGAACCACATCAATTGAATTTAAAAATCATATCTTAGATAACGGGTTTCATATTATGCCATTTTACAAAAAATCTTCAATTTATGAGGTTCTTAAATCAGTAAACATTGTATCAAAACTGAAATTAGCTATAGTTGACAAAATAGCATTTTTTGACGGTGATTTTCATACATACCCAAAAGGAATAATCGATATTTTGAGAATGTCGTTAATTCCATTAAAAAGTCGCTTTTCATTACTCAAAATCTTACTACCAATGGCATTTACTAGCATGAATAAAGCTGAACAGATGGACCATACGGCGCTAACCGAAGTTACAAAAAAACTTGATAATCATTCAAAAGCATTTTTTGAAGCAGTTTGTATGCTTGCCTTTGCTGACACTACTGATCATATTTCATTGGGAGAATTTGTACGAACCATAATACGCGCAAATCCATTCAAGGGTGGGACAAGTGAATTTGCATATCCTGACATGGGAGGATATGACAGAATTTCCCAAGTAATGGGTGATTATATAAAAGAAGATGGGTCAGTCATAAATCTTGGGACTAGCATAAAAAAAATCCTAGTAGAAAATTCGCATGTTAGAGGAGTATTACTTTCAGACGGAAATACTGTTGAATCAGATTGTATAATAGTTTCATATCCAGCATACCATGCGATAAATCAACTATTTGATGATGGTGTATTTGATGATGATTTTATTAAACATACGAACAGATTAAACAAGACCACATCAGTTGTTGAGGTTCATTTTGCATTATCCAAACAACTTGACACAAGACAGATAGTTTTTCCAGTTGGCGAACATTATACGTCAAAGGGAATATTTTTCATTTCCAACATAACACCATCTGTCTCACCAAAAGGTGAACATCTCATGATTGTTGGAACTCCTGTTAAACCAGAAGAGACTGATGATCAAAATAGGATTAGGCAAATAGTTTCAAACATGAAAAAAGAATTATCGGAAATTTATTCTGATTTTAGCGAGTCATTATTATGGGAACGACCAATGGCATGGAAACTTGTTGAATCTGTTGTAAAAGAACCAGGTCTAGTTTGGAAAAATAAGATGCCACATTCAGTTCCAAATGTTAAAGGTTTATTTTTTGTTGGAGATTCGACTATTAGTTATGGAATTGGCACAGATTCAGCTGCACACAGTGCTGTTCTGGCTTATCCACAAATTGTAAAATTTCTTAATACTAGTTAGACTTGGATTTTGCATAATTAACAAATTCGTTCATAACTATGTTCATATTTTCTTTGATCTTCCCTTTTGCAAAAGTTCCCAAAATTTTTAGCCCTCCGTGTAAAACAAGATCAACGCTTATGTTAACTATAGTTTTTTTGCCATCAATTTCATATCTTTCATCAAAAATTGTTCCTTTTGCTTTACCATCAAGCATTTTGACAATGTGTCTATCTGGTTTTTCAATTACATGTTCTGTTAATACATTAATGTCTCTGCCCAAAAATTCTAGCCTTTCCTGCATTACAGTAGTATCACCATTTTGTTTTACAATTTTTAGTTCTTTGAAGTAGTTAGGAAGGATTTTTGTAAAATTTTCATAATCAGTGCTAATTTGGAAAATTAGATCTCTCTCAACATCTATTATTTTTGTAAATTGGAACTTAGACATATTATGAATTTTTTACATTCGCCAATTAAATCATCTGTAAATGTGAGTTAGCACTAGTTAGGATTATGGGCACTATCATTATATATTCTATAGAATATTTTTTCATATGAAGGCACTTTTAGCTTGTATTTCTTCTGCTTTACTTTTGGTTACATGCGCAACCACAGCAGATGCATCAAGTGTACCTGGTTGGGTAAAGAATAATGCAGGTTGGTGGGCAGATGGTACAATTGGCGACTCTGACTTCATCACTGGAATTCAATATTTAATTGAGGAAGGAGTAATTACAATTCCATCAACAACTCGAAGCGTATCAACTTCAGATACTATTCCTGATTGGGTGAAAAACAATGCAGGTTGGTGGGCAGATGGAACGATTTCAGAAAATGACTTTCTTAATGGAATTCAATATCTAATAAAGATGGGCATTATGCACGTAAGTGCAAGTGCAGTAAGTGATGATATGTCAACACAATCACAATATCAATCAACAACTAGTGGATCAGGACAATCTTCACCTATTAGTGACTTGGAAGAAATGTTGCAGGTTTGTCAAGATAAACCGAATAAAAGAGAGATACGTGATTGTGAAAAAGTCATAAAAGAGGAATACAAAGTTAACCAATACAAATCAGAAGGAGATGCATTTCAGTTAGGACCCATTACATATTATTACGCTGCAAATTGGCAATGGGATAATAAAGAATATAACAATATTTCATACACAGCTTCAGGTCAAGCATTGTTAAACCTAGAAGTATTAGCTGAGAATACTGGATCATCTGATAACGTAGCAATGATGTGTACTAGTCCATCTATTTGTAATTATTCAGTATGGGATGGAGGGCATAATTGGGTTAACTCTGGTTCAGATTTTACATCAGGTAATGTTGTACTAAAGCCAGAGCAGAATAGATTCATTCACATCTTATGGGGGCCTGCAATAGGTTATGGAAGTTATGAAGACTTTATCTTTGATTCTCAAAAAAGTTATTACTTGAGAATTTCAGAACCATTTGGAAACATGGACATACCAATGAACTTGGTTGAAGTTCCATAATTACTCAAGTTAGGCATCATGTAATTGGATTTTCGATGGTGTATATCAGAAAAAAACAAGTCAAAGGAACAGATTACCTGTATTTAGTAAAAAGTGTCTGGAATAAGAAGAAAAAAACATCAAAACAGGAGACCATAAAATATCTTGGTCAGGCATCATTAGTTTCACGTGATGATATTCCAACAGAATACAGGGATAATCCAAAAGTTATTTCATATCTATTAGAAAACACACCACAGAATAAAAAAATTGAAAACATGGCATTAAAAAAACTACAATCACAATTACTTTCTTCACTGATTAACGGAGATTTATCATCATCTCTTTATATTTCTGATTCATTTATGCAAAAATCATCAATGGATAAATTTTATGAAAAAATTTTGAATCCAGTAATGGAAAATATTGGTTATATGTGGCAAAATGGCGAATTAACTATTGCATCAGAACATATTGCAAGCAATACCGCACAAAGTATAATTAAAATTATAACAGATAAACAGAAAAAGTCCAGACTTGACAAGGGTAAAATTATACTTACAACCCCTACTGGCGAAGAGCATAATATAGGATGTAATGTTTTAGAGTCATTTTTATTATCTAGTGGATTTACAGTGTATAATCTTTCACCATCAACTCCTGCGCATTCTCTTTTGCACTTTATGAATACTGAAAATGTAAAAACAGTGATTATTTCAATTATGACTAAGGATAATATAAAATCTGGTAAAAGACTTGCAAAAAAAATTCATGATGAGAATAAGCATATCAAAATAATACTTGGCGGTCAAGCATTAAGAGGAACTAATACGCATAATTCTAATATTACAATAATTAATACTCCAACGTCATTATATGAAATTACACAAATGCTTAAAGAAAAACACTAAATGTTAATAATTCTTAAATTAACACATTTATGATCAACGTATTCATATTATATTCTTAGATTACTATCTATCTCATGCGACTATTAATTATCATTGTAATAGTTTTGGCCATACTTTTATTTCCTACCTCTGTTTTCGCACATAAACTAATTCCTACAGATGGAACAAATACTGACTATGAAACTGCACTTGAGATACCTGATCCCGTGGTTTCATGGGCAATGTATGAGGAACTTGATGATAATGTGTTATTTTACAAGTTTGATGCAAAAAAGGATGATAGACTTTACAGTAGTATTGTAATTCCTAAACTAGAGGAATTGGAAGCATTTTCTCCATCACTTGTATTAATCGGTCCTACTGCTTTTCTTGAAGTAGTAGATGAATTGCGCGTAGTAGATACAAACAAGAATTTTGATTACCGAATTCTTGAAGGATATGATGCCTATGTCTTTGATTATACAGGAAAAATTCCATCAAAAGAATTCTATGAGCCATTTGGTCAAGTTACATATTGGGAAAGGCAGGAAATTGATGTTGAGTTAGAGGCACCTGGTACTTATTATTTGGCAGTATTTGACAAAAAAGGCGACACTGGAAAGCTGGCATTAGCCATAGGATATGTGGAAGACTTTTCTGGAGATGACTTTCTTACTGTGCTACCAAACGCATGGATAGAATCAAGATACTTTTCAGAAGATTTTACACCTCTTGTAATATTTATTGTAGTAATAATAGGAATTTTATCCTTAATTGGTTTTTTAATTTATAGAAAATTATTATCTAGGTGACTCTTTTAATTATTAGTGGAAAACAAAATCCAGAAAATGCTTGAGCAGGCATTAGATCTTGCAGAAGAACAAGAATATGATGAAGCAATTCTAATTTATAATAAAATTTTAAAAACTAATCCAAATAATATGAATGCAATAATTGATAAGGCTACAACCCTCCAAAGATTAGGAAAAAATTCTTTAGCATTAACACTGTATGACAAAGCATTAAAGAATGAACCAAAAAATATTGATGCATTGATTGGAAAAGGTTCTACACTACATGCACAAAAGAAATTTTCTAACGCCATCGAATTCTATAATATGGCATTAAAGATAGATCCTAAATTCCCTGTAGCGTTAGCATACAAGGGTCTCTCATTAGGAGAACAGGGCAAAATTAAGGATGCGTTGAGTCTTTTTAAGAAGGCACTTTCGATTGACAAAAATTATGACTTAGCTCTAATCAGCAAACAAAAGGCACTGGAATTATTAAAGTCTAAAAGATAGATACATCGCCAGGGGCAGATTGGCGTTTCTGTTTTTTTTCATGAAACTCAAAAAAATCCTTATGCACACTTTCCTGATGTTTTTGCAGTTTATCAAAATCTTCAAGCATTTCATGACATAGAAAGCATTTCGGCTTATCTTCATCAGTTAACGGTAATACCATACACTTTTTTACATACTATTGTTTTATATTTTCTTTAGTAATATCGTGGTTATGCTTGAGAATTTGCTTGGAAAATCAGCTGCAATTGATAATGTACTTTCTGGAAAAGAGTTGACATTTGATGATGGTATGGAGTTGATGAATGATGACAATATACATGTGATAGGCGCAGCTGCAGATATTGTAAGACAAAAGGCTGTTGGCAATGCTGTCTCATTTACCGCATCATATTACATGAATTATACAAATTTATGTGCAGCAAGCTGTCAAATGTGTGCATTTTACAGGAAAGGTGGTGAAGATGACGCATACACACTTACTCCAGAGGAGATTGAGAAACGTGTTGCATCAGCTAAACAATTGGGTGCAACAGAAGTCCATATAGTAGGTGGATTTCATCCGGACCTGCCATTAGATTATTACGAAGAGATGATTTCTACCATAAAGAAACATAGTCCAGATTTAACAATCAAGGCTTTTACTGCAGCAGAAATTTTTTACCTATCAAAATTAACAAAAAACTCCGTTAAAGAAATTCTTACAAGATTAAAAAATGTTGGTCTTGATTCTATGCCAGGCGGTGGAGCAGAACTATTTCATCCTGATATTAGAGACAAAATAGTTCGAGGAAAATGTACTGGTCAAGAATGGATTGATACTATAACACATGCACATAATTTAGGAATCAAAAGTAATGCAACTATGCTTTACGGACACATTGAAAAGCCAGAGCATGTAATTGATCATTTGATCAAGATTCGTGAATTGCAAAAAAAGACAAAAGGATTTCTTACATTCATTCCGTTAAAATTTAGTCTTGATAATACAGAACTAGAAAAAGAAAATAAACTTGCACATGAATGCTCATCAATATATGACCTCAAGATAATTTCAATTTCACGTTTGATGTTAGCAAATGTACTCAATAGTATCTCCGTATATTGGGTGGCATACGGAAAAAAATTAGCACAAGTTGCACTATCACATGGTGGAAGTGATTTGGTTGGAACCGCTTTCTCAGAAGAGATCTATCGTGCTGCAGGGAAACCCACCAATTCTTCATTGGAGGAACTTGCAACATTGGTAAAAGAGATTGGGAGAAAAGCCATACAACGTGATACGTTTTTGAACACAATTAAGGAATTTACTTAGTTTCTGGTTTTTTTTCAGTTCTTTTAGCTCCACCCTTTTTCTTTCGTCTAGCACCAAAACTGATCAATACAAGCAAGAAACCTATGCCTATCATGATTCCTGCCAGTGTTGTGTAATCCTGATTTTCTTGTTCTTCTATCAGAAATGCCGCAATTTCATCATCAGTCATTCCACCACGACCAATTGGGGATGTACTAGTAAATGCAGCAGTTAATGAAAACCCAATTATCAATAAGGCAATTCCACCGGCAAGAATTTTTTTATCAATAAGCAATATCTGTATGAATGAATTTGGTATATTTATGAAAAGCGAAATTTAGCAATATTGAAGGTTTAAAAATTAAAAATTTTGAAAGAAAATATGTCTGAATTACCAAATTTTTCAAGTAAAGCATTTCTAGCACCAATGGCTGGCGTTAGTGATCCTGCATTACGTTTTATGTGTAAAAAGATGGGTGCGGGACTTGTTGTAACTGAGTTAACTAGTGTTAATGCAATTGTTGCAAAACAGAGAGAATTGGAGTCACAAATGAAAGATATAACTGAATTTATAGAATTTTCAGAAAAAGAGAGGCCTTTATCTGTACAATTGTTTGGATCTGATATTGTACAATTAGAACATGCAGCAAAGATTGTAGAACCATTTTTTGATATTATAGATTATAACATGGGTTGTCCTGCACCACACATTACAAAACAAATGGC
>CEVQ01034528.1_pt1 | contig 10447 bp, 8 predicted proteins | sample 356551 | NCBI WGS metagenome assembly CEVQ01 (sample SAMEA2623756, study PRJEB7988) | marine metagenome | biome: marine biome (ENVO:00000447); feature: mesopelagic zone (ENVO:00000213); material: "saline water (ENVO:00002010), including plankton (ENVO:xxxxxxxx)" | depth 250 m | reverse complement strand
AGAAAAAATGAAAAAGGCAAAGAACGTTACGAAAAAAGGTCTATCGAATTCCACAATAAAGTTCGTTCTGGTTACTTAGAAATCGCTCATACAGAACCAAACCGTATCCATGTTCTTGATGCAACTAAACCATCAAATATACTATCAGATACTATTTTAGAAATTGTGCTAACCCACCTAAATTCAAAAAATAACAATAGTTAAAGTAGTCAGCATTCATTATATGATTTCAACATTTTTTTTGAAACTATATCCCAACTCATATTCTTTACTTTTTCAACCCCGTTAAAACCCATTTTCAACCTCAAAGAATCTTGATTCAATAAAACATCTATTTTTTCAGCATACAGTTTAGAAGATCTTAAAGAAATCAAATAACCAGTAATCCCATCTAAAACATTTTCTACTAAACCTCCAGTTTGTGAAGCAACAACTGGAGTTCCACATGCCATAGATTCTAGTGCAACTAATCCACAACTTTCATGAAACGAAGGTATAACCGTAAGATCTGCAGCATTATAATATAACGGCATTTGATTGTGCTTAATGGGACCTATAAAATTAACTGCCTCAGATAATTTTAATTCTTTAATTTTTGCTTTAATAGAATCTAAATACTGTCGATCTGTCCACTTACCAGCTATAAATAATTTTGCTTCACCAGTTCCAATTTTTTCAACATTAGAAATAGATTCAATCAACAAATCAATTCCTTTGAAAGGTTCAATTCTACCCACAAAAAGTATAACTCGATTATTATTTATTTGAAGTATTTCCTTAGATTCTATTTGATTCATAACACTAAATTTCTTTGTATCTACTCCACCCCCAATACAATAAAATTTTTTATCAATTCCCTTACTAAAAAGCATCAATTCTTTTTTTTCTGATTCACTTGAACAAATAATTTTATCTGCTGAAACAATTAGCTCCATTTCATTGGATAGACGTGATGGTGCATCATCATCATCTATTAGATAACGATTTTTTATTTGGGCAAAAGTATGAAATGTTACAAAGTGAGATAGATTTAAATACTTTGAAAGCTTACTCCCCATAATCCCTGACAACCAATAATGAGAGTGGATTAAACTATATTTAACTTCTTGAGAATCTATGAATTTCTTAATTTCATCAAAATAATCACCAAGGTAATTAATTAATTCTTTCTTATTAACATCAGGAGGGCCTAATCTAATATGTATAACTCTTACATTTTCAGAGACACTGACAATAATTGGATCTTTATCATCATGTACCCTAGTGTAAATATCAACTTTAATACCTAATTTGCCTAAAAACAAAGCTATATTACGAACATATACATTCATACCTCCCACATTTTGTTCATCAGGATTTGCAACAGGGCAAGAATGTATACTTAAAAATGCTATTTTTTTTATACTCATGAATAATTCATTACAACCGACTAATATTTAATCTAAATATATACTGATCTTCAGCACCAAGTTGATACTTATAAAATTCCCCGCCTCGCAAAAAATCAAAGATCGTATTCTCCCGAATTATTGCATTTTTAATAGCATAAAGATTTGCAACAATACCTACTGATAAATCCGAGAATTCAGGATTATACCCGCTATTATATAAAAAATATGAATCTCGATATTCAAACCCCAGACAAGCAGCAACTGGACTAGAATCAATATCCAAAAGAGATAATATTAGCATTTTGTTTTCAGCAAATTTCATAGAAATGTCTTCAATAAAACGACGTCTTTTGTTATTTAAAAACTGCGATTTTTTGGCACTACTAGATTTATGTAAATCAAAAAAAGTATCCATCTCTTTCATTACCAATTTTGATTCTTTTAATTCTCTAAATTCAACTTTACCGAATGATTCTAATTTCCTTATTTTTCTTCTAATTTCATGTCTTTTTTTCTTAGATAAATTATCTAGATAATTATCCCATGTTTTAGGTAATTGTAATCGAGGGACTACATCTTCTTTTACAACTTCTACTCGAAACCCATAGTCTTCTGCTAATTTCGGATAAATTTCCAATATTGGAGAATTAGCTGGTAAGGAACATAATTCACACTTATCCCACTCTAGCTCAAGTATATTTTCCCAAATAGAAAAGTATGCTTCACTATTGTTATCACGAATAATAAAATTACCGTAATCTACTAAATCAGTACTTGAAATAAAAGATAATACAGATTTTTCAATCATTAATGGAGCAATCCCTACAATATCATCTCCTTGGAAAACTTCTATTATATTAATAGATTTTTTGCTACCGAAATGATTCCACCAAGTTTCCTGCCATAAAGCAGAGAAAAAAATCGCATTTAACCCAGTTTGATTTAATAAAATATTCCAATCAGATCTTATTTGATCAAAATTGGTAACTAATCTAGTGCTAAACAAGACTATTTCTCTTTCGAAACAATCGTTTCAAATTCTTTGAATCGATCATTTTGAGTACTTAATGAACCACGTGATGCAACTGTTTTTATAGTTGCCCCCACTTTATTAACTCCTCTAAGAGACATACACATATGCTCTGCAGAAATAATTACAGCAACTCCTTCAGGAGATAAAACTAAATCAATCAAATTAACTATCTGTTCTGTTAATCGTTCTTGCAATTGAGGGCGCTTAGATAAAACATCTATCAATCTAACAAATTTACTGAGACCCGCAATTTTGCCATTAGGAATATATCCTATGGACACAAATCCGTAAAATGGTAATAAATGATGTTCGCACATTGAAAAAAAAGATATTCTTTCTAATGTAACTAATCCAGAGTATTCTTCATTAAAAGTAGTTTGTAAAATCGCTTGAGGATCAATATTAATACCTGAAAAAATCTCCTCATATACTCGTGCTACTCGTTCAGGTGTAGCTAATAAACCTTCTCTATTAGAATCTTCTCCAATCGCCTGAAGTATAGTCTCTATAGCACTTTCAATTTTACCCTTATCTACCACATTTCACCTCCATTATTACTTACTCCATGAATATATTATTATCCGATTCCGCTGAAAATACAATTTGTATAGATTTTATGATCTAATTTAATAATAAATTTCTTGACATGTCTTTTATAGCATTTTAGACTTTGATTCCTAGGAGATTAAAAATGAAAACTCAAACTATTATTGATCGATATATTAACGAAACATCTGGAAATTCATCGAAAAAACTGTCTAGTGGGTTTATTGCTTACCTAGCTGCCCTAGATACAATTCATAAAATTTCGCCTAAAATAACTAATTCAATTATTGATGAAATTAAAGATCAAAGATCAAATTTAAAAATGATTGCTAGTGAAAATTATTCATCACTAGCTGTACAACTATCTCAAGCTAATTTATTAACCGACAAATATGCTGAAGGTATTCCTTATCATAGATTTTATGCAGGATGTGACAACATAGATGAACTAGAAAACCATGGCGTAAATTTAGCAAAACAACTTTTTAAATCTGAGCATGCATATATTCAACCTCATTCTGGTTCCGATGCTAATCTAATTGCTTATTGGGCAATATTATCTTCACGTATTGAATTACCATATTTGGAAAATATAGGTAAAAAACAACTAAATACTTTATCTGATTCAGAATGGAATACTCTAAGAAAACAATTAGGTAATCAAAAATTACTTTCTATGAGCTACGATGCTGGTGGACACCTTACTCATGGGTATCGTTATAATGTATCATCTCGTATGTTTATCACAGAAACATATAGTGTGAATCCTAAAACGTTCCTAATCGACTATGATCAAATTAGAGATACTGCAAAAAAATGTAAGCCTCTAATAATTCTAGCTGGTTACAGTGCTTACCCTCGTCGTCTTGATTTCAAAATATTTCGAGAAATTGCTGATGAAGTAGGAGCTGTACTAATGGTAGATATGGCTCATTTTTCTGGACTTGTAGCCGGAAAAGTATTTACAGATAATTACGATCCTGTACCTTTTGCAGATGTTGTCACGACAACAACTCACAAAACATTACGAGGACCTCGTGGTGGAATGATATTATGTAAAAAAGAATTCTCAGAACAGGTTGATAAAGGTTGTCCTTTAGTAATGGGAGGCCCATTACCTCATGTGATGGCTGCTAAATCAGTAGCATTAGAACAAGCTCTTTCCACTGAATTCCAGGAATATGCCAAACAGATTGTTAATAATTCTCAAGCTTTAGCAAAGTCTTTAATATCTTCTGGTCTCAATGTAGTAACAAATGGAACTGACAACCATCTGAATTTGATTGATGTAAGTTCATTGAATATTACTGGCAGACAAGCAGAAAGTGTATTACGAGAAGCAAAAATCACACTTAATAGGAATGCTTTGCCATTTGATTCAAATGGACCTTGGTATACTAGTGGTCTTCGAATAGGAACTCCTGCACTTACCTCACTTGGAATGAAAGAATTTGAAATGGAAAAGATCGCAGAAATCATATCCATGGTACTTTCTGAAACAAAACCAACAGTAATCAAAAATAAAGAATTGCCTAATAAAATGAGTTTAGCAAAATATGAAATCTCAACCAACATTATTACAAAAGCTGCTGAAATGGTAGATGACATTCTTTCAAAATTTCCTGTTTATCCAGAAATCGATTTAGAATTTCTAGAGAAATATTTCAAATGATGAAATCTTAGATAAAACCTAATTTTTAAAAAGATTTTATGGATAAAAATTAACATAAATGTAACACAACAGTAACATTTATGAAATATTAATGCGTTAAGATCAGGTTATTCAATATTTCAGATAAAAAATTTAAAAATGATTGCTATTTGATAAAAAAATATACAAATCTTAAAGAAGAAAGGACTTTATTATGGATGCAGGAAATGTAGCATGGATGTTAACCGCATCTGCACTAGTTTTATTAATGACTCCAGGATTAGCATTTTTCTATGGAGGACTAACTCGTGCTAAAAATGTCGTCAATACTATCATGTATAGTTTTATGGCTATGTGTGTAGTTAGTATAGTTTGGGTTTTATGGGGCTATAGTTTAGCATTTGGTACTGGTAATGCTTTCATTGGAGACTTTTCCAGAATTGGACTATCTGGTGGTTCAAATGAACTAATAATGATTATTTTTCAAATGATGTTTGCTATCATCACTCCTGCACTAATCACAGGTGCTATTGTAGAACGTTTTAAATTTACTACATACTTACTTTTCCTTGTTTTATGGATTACATTAGTATATGCGCCAATTTGTCACTGGGTTTGGGCAGACAATGGATGGCTTTTTAACATGAATGCTCTTGATTTTGCTGGTGGTACAGTAGTACATATTAATGCTGGAATTGCAGCTATTGCTGCTGCTCTCCTTGTAGGAAAACGTAGGAATCCAGGTGCTACTTCTCATAACGTTCCTTTCGTTGTGTTAGGTGCTGCCTTACTTTGGTTTGGATGGTTTGGATTTAATGCTGGCTCAGGTCTAGCCGCAGATGGAAGAGCTCTTAATGCTTTTCTTGTAACTAATACTGCTGCTGCTGCTGCTGCATTAACATGGGGACTAGTTATGTATGTAAAATTCAAAAAAATAGGTGCTGTTGGCGTTGCAACAGGTGCTGTTGCCGGATTGGTAGCAATCACTCCAGCATCAGGCTATGTAAATGTTTTAGGAGCATTAATTATCGGCATCTCGGCTGGTATTATATGTTTCTTTGTAGCAGAGATAATTCACAAAAAATGGTCTTCACTTGATGATGCATTGGATGTATTTGCAGTTCATGGAATTGGTGGTATTGTCGGAGCACTCTTGACAGGAGTCTTTGCCATCGAAGTAATTGGTGGTACTGCAGGATTAATTGAAGGTAATATGTCTGTAATGGGACCTCAAATAATTGCTGTGGTAGCAACGATTATTTATTCACTAGTAGTATCGCTAATTATATTAAAAATCCTTGATATTATTCCCGGTTTAGGCCTCCGAGTTTCTGAACAAGAAGAAGATGCAGGTTTGGATATTTCTAGTCATGGTGAACGATCTTATACCCAAGATGGTGCTGACTAATTCTAATTAATATATCAACCTCTAATAAAAGGAGATTTAAGTATGTTTAAAATTGAAGCTATTATTCGTCCAGAACGAATATCACATGTATCTAATGCACTAGAACAAATTGGTTGCGGAGGATTCAACTACCAAAACATAACTGGACAAGGTAAACAGCAAGGAGTTGAAATTGCTACAGGAAGAGGTGGGTCAACTATAAATCGCTCAGCAGTTCCAAAAACTCTACTCACTACCGTTGTTACTCAAGACATGAAAGAAAAGGCCATAGATGCTATAATTACAGCGTCTCGAAGTTCTGATAATGGTGAAATTGGAGATGGTAAAATTTTCATAACTCAATTAACACAAGTAATTAGAGTTAGAACTGGAGAAGAAAACGAAGCTGCACTATAGTATTTTAGAAATCTTATTAAGGAGTCCATAGAGATGAATGCACAAGAAGTAATTGAATTTGCTAAAGAAAATAACGTTAAATTTGTAGATTTAAAACTCGTTGATGTTCCTGGAACTTTGCAACATCTATCCCTGCCTATTGAAGAACTTACAACTGAGTTATTTGAAGAAGGTACCGGATTTGATGGATCAAGTATCAGAGGATTCCAATCAATCGATGAAAGCGACATGCTTCTTGTTCCTGACCCAAGTACTGCTGCTATAGATCCTGTTTTTGACTTTCCAACTCTAAGTCTTTTTTGTAATGTTCGTGACCCTCTTACACAAAAAGACTACCCTAATGATCCACGATGGATAGCTCGTAAAGCAGAGTTATTCCTTAAATCATCAGGAGTTGGTGATTTAAGTTATTGGGGGCCAGAAGCTGAATTTTTTATTTTTGATACTGCAAGATTCGATCAAAATGCTCATAGTAGTTATTATTATGTTGATTCTGATGAAGGAATTTGGAATACAGGAAATGAAATTTCGCTAACTGGAGAACTCAGTGAACTCAATCAGTCACACAAAATCCGCCATAAACAAGGTTATTTCCCTTCTCCTCCCCTAGACACATTGACAGATATACGTAATGAAGCCTGTCTAAAAATGGCTGACTTCGGTATTACAATTGAAAAACATCATCATGAGGTAGCAACAGGAGGACAAGGTGAAATTGATTTTAAGTACGATACACTCACCAAAACTGCTGATAATGTAATCATACTTAAGTACATTGTTAAAAATGTAGCTCGTGAGAATGGAAAAGTTGCAACATTTATGCCAAAACCTTTGTTCGACGACAATGGTACTGGCATGCATACTCACCAAAGTATTTGGAAAAATAACTCTAACATATTTTCTGGAGATGGTTACGTTGGTATGAGTGAAACAATGAAATATTATATTGGTGGGCTACTAAAACATGCTCCAGCATTGTTAGCTTTTTGTGCTCCAACTACAAATTCCTATAAAAGACTTGTTCCTGGATTTGAAGCACCTGTAATACTTGCTTACTCTGCTCGAAATCGAAGTGCTTGCTGTAGAATTCCAATGTATTTTTCTAATCCTGCAGCAAAACGAATCGAATTTCGATGTCCAGATCCTACTGCAAATCCATACCTTGCCTTCTCAGCAATGCTTATGGCTGGGTTAGATGGAATTAAAAATAAAATTGATCCAGGTAAGCCTCTCGACAAAAATTTGTACGACTTATCTCCTAGTGAAGCTTCTAAAGTAAAACAAGTTCCTGGATCACTAGATGAGACTCTTAATGCATTAGAAAAAGATAACTCTTTCCTTTTAGAAGGAGATGTCTTTACAAAATCATTTATCGAATCATGGATATCTTATAAAAGAGAACTAGAGATAGATCCAATGAAACTTCGACCTCATCCTTACGAATTCCTCCTATATTTTGATGCATAGTCATCAACTAATTTTAAATAGAATCTAAACACTAGCGATATGAGAATACTCGATTTTTCATATCGCGAGTGTTTTATTTAGGCTTTCACTTATGTTAGATACCAATAAAACTAATATTGAATATGTACTCGATCAAACTCGAAAGCATGACGTAAAATTTATACGTTTATGGTTCAACGATATTCTAGGAAACCTTAAAGGGTTTGCTATCAATTCTGAAGAGCTTCCTAATGCACTTACTCGTGGAATGAATTTTGATGGATCAACTATACAAGGATTCACTAGAAATAATGAAACAGATATGTATGCTGTACCTGATCCATCAACATTTGCTATTCTTCCTTGGAGACCGAAAACAAATGCTGTAGCTCGTATATTTTGCAACATTCTTACTCCAGATGGTAATTTTTTTGAAGGTGATCCTAGAAATATTTTAATTCGTAATATTAAGAAAGCATCCAAGTTAGGCTATACTTACTATGTTGCTCCTGAATTAGAATATTTTTATTTTCATAATTCATTAGAAGCTCAACCGCTAGATCAAGGAACTTATTTTGATCAAATTAGTAATGATACTACAACAAATCTACGCCGAGAAACTGTGCTGACTTTAGAAGAAATGGGGATACCTGTAGAAGCTAGTCATCACGAAGTAGCTCCTGGACAACATGAAATCAATCTACGCCATACCGATGCTTTAACCATGGCAGATAATATCTTAACTTGTAAAGCAGCTATAAAAGAAATTGCTGCTATGAACGGTTATTACGCAACATTTATGCCAAAACCTATTAAAGATTTAAATGGTAGTGGAATGCACATCCATCAAAGTTTGTTCCAAAATGACAAGAATGCTTTCTTTGCAAATAATAATGACTATCTTTCTAAAACTGCACGCCATTTTATCGCAGGCTTATTGGAACATGCTCCTGAAATTACATCAGTTACAAATCAATGGATAAATTCTTATAAACGACTAGTGCCTGCAATTTCAAATGAAACACTAGGGTACGAGGCTCCAACTCATGTTTCATGGGCAAAAGTTAACAAATCAGATTTAATTAGAATCCCTGATTATAAAAAAGGAAGAGAAACCTCCCGTCGTATTGAATACCGTTCACCTGATCCTGCATGTAATCCATATCTAACATTTAGTGTACTCCTTGCTAGTGGATTATCTGGAATAACTAATAAGTCTAAATTACCCCCTCCAAACAATATCCATCCTGTTGAAAGTTATAAAAGCGGCGAACAATCTAAAAACTTAAAACCTTTGCCTAAAAGTTTAAGCGAAGCCATTAACTTAACTAAAAAAAGTTCCTTAGTAAAAGAAACATTAGGTAATCATGCCTTCTCCTACTTTATCCAAAATAAAGAATTTGAATATAATCAATATCGTACACAAATAACTGATTATGAAATAAAGCACTACTTGCCAATACTATAAGTGTAAAAGATAATATTTAGTAACTAAAAATGTTAAAACAACAAAAACATACTTATTCAAAAAATTTAACTACGCTTACAAAACAAGGTTTATATGACCCAACATTTGAACATGACGCTTGTGGAGTAGGCTTAGTAGCTAATATTGATGGAACTAAATCACATCATATTATTAACCAATCTTTAGAGGTTCTCATTAATTTAGGACATCGTGGTGCAGCTGGAGCAGACCCTGAAACTGGTGATGGAGCTGGTATTATGATTCAGATGCCAGATGAATTCTTTAGAAAAGAATGTGCCAAAGAACAAATTGACCTCCCAAATATAAATTCCTATGGTACTGGAATTGTTTTCTTACCTACAGAAAATCAAGCAAAATCAACTTCAATGAATCTTATCGAAAATACTACTGCCTCTGAAAAATTAAGGTTTCTTGGATGGCGAAAAGTTCCAATCAATTTAGATGCAATTGGAAATTTAGCTAGAAAATCTTGTCCTGTAATTTATCAGTTTTTTGTTACAAAAGAAAACTCTTCTAAGGATGAAATTCCATTAGAATTACGACTATATTTATTAAGAAGACAAATAGAAAAAAAAATAAGTACTCAGTTACCAAATCAAACTGATTTTTATATCTGTAGTTTGTCATCTAAAAAAATTGTATACAAAGGCCTACTCCATGCTCATCAAGTATCAGACTTTTATACTGAATTAAAAGACCCTACACTTAAATCTGGTTTTGGATTAGTTCATTCACGTTTTAGTACAAACACATTGGGTGCATGGCACCTTGCACACCCATATCGCTACCTCATTCATAATGGTGAGATTAATACATTACGTGGAAATATTAATTGGATGGCTGCTCGTGAAAAAACTATGGAATCATCCATATTAAAAAACGAAATAAAAAAACTAACACCTATAATACCAACAGATCAAAGTGATACTGCATCATTGGATAATGTTGTTGAACTTCTTCTTGCTACAGGCAGGTCATTACCTCATGTAATGATGATGGTAATACCTGAAGCATGGGGTGATCACATACAAATGGATCCGCATAAAAAAGCTTTCTATGAATACCATGCGTCTATGATGGAACCTTG
>CEVQ01016019.1_pt1 | contig 10456 bp, 9 predicted proteins | sample 356551 | NCBI WGS metagenome assembly CEVQ01 (sample SAMEA2623756, study PRJEB7988) | marine metagenome | biome: marine biome (ENVO:00000447); feature: mesopelagic zone (ENVO:00000213); material: "saline water (ENVO:00002010), including plankton (ENVO:xxxxxxxx)" | depth 250 m | reverse complement strand
GGGGCCGAAAAGGGGGTGCCCCCCGGTACTGGGGTCTTGACCACCCGGTAACCAGAACGTGCCGTGCCCTCGCGTGTGCGGAGCGTTCCAGAACTAGCTGTCTCACACGCACGGTACTGTCACTGTCAGACAGACCTCACCCGGTGTATATGGACTAGGACCAGTACACCCCTGCCTCTGGCGAGAGAGGGGGGGTGTAGTGAAGATTCTTTTTCTAGCAGTATTTGAGCCTATTTCTGCTACCAGAATGAGTGGTATTCTGAGTAGTATTCTTGTTTCTGGAAAATGGAGAACTCTATAAGTGATTGCTATACAAGCATTTATAGAAACGGCATCAAACTAATGAAGACGAGACGGATTCAGTGACCGGTCCCCTTGAATCTGCGCTTGCAGAGTTACTTGAGCGCTTCCATGACGGACAACCTGTTGCTTTAGGGCAGGCGATTTCACTTGTAGAAAATGAACGTCCGGGTTTTCAGGACTTTCTTCACGAAGTATTGCGAGTCGGCCCCAGGGCAGCACGCATAGGCTTCACCGGACCGCCAGGCGCTGGAAAATCGAGCCTGCTCTCCATGGTGGCGACGAACTGTCGAACTCAAGACGAACAGCTTGGGGTCGTTGCTGTTGATCCGACTTCTCCGTATTCGGGCGGTGCGCTCCTTGGAGATCGAATCAGAATGAGTGACCTAGCGACTGATCCAGGGATCTTCATCCGATCTATGGCTACCAGAGGTTCACTTGGAGGTCTCGCCACGACGACAAAAGAGGTCTTAGATCTCATGGATGCGTTCGGTTTCGATCGAGTGTTAGTCGAGACCGTCGGAGTAGGCCAGACAGAGCTTGAGATCACTGCAGCTGCCGACACTGTGATCGTCGTGCTAGTGCCTGAATCCGGGGACGCCATTCAGGCGATGAAAGCCGGGCTCATGGAGATCGCTGATATTTTCGTCGTGAACAAGGCGGACCGCCCCGGTGCAGACCGGCTTGTTAAAGATCTTCGTCAGGGACTGCACTTGAGGGCGGCTACAGCGATTGAAAGTGCGCCCGCTCACCACGGTCTTGATCTAGCTCGGATCATGAGGAAGGAATCTTGTGAGGAGCCAAGAGGTCCAGGTTGGTCGCCGCCGGTACTCTCAACGGTAGCTCAAAGTGGAGAAGGTGTTGAAGATCTGATAGATACCATCAAGGCACATCGTTTCTGGCTTGAAGAGTCCGGTGAACTCGAAGAGCGGAGGCGAGGTCGCAGGAAAGTCCGCATCCAAGATGTTGTGGATCGTGAACTACGCCGAACGGCATGGCGTTCTGATACAGTGCTTGCTGAATTGGACCAAGGTTTGGAGCGAATTCAAAAGAGGAAAGACACCCCCTACTCGGTTGCTTGGGATATCCTGGACCGACTCTTACGTTGACCCTTCGTAAGTTCTGTAGGCATGTTTTCCTTAGTGCCTTACCCGCTGACGTACGAGATACTGGAGTTGACGAACAAGAGGTGAGTCATGTCGACAATCGAAAAAGACGCTTCAGCTTCATCGGAACTCCTGGCTTTACTGAGAGAGCAGGAGGATGAGCTCTCTGAATTGAAAGAACGCCTTAGCCGTTGGGAGCAGAGCTGCGCTGACGCTCCAGAGCGAGAAATTCTTTTTTCAACGGTCTCCGGTCGTGAAATAAAGCCGCTATATACTTTGCTCGATCGAACTGCCTCTCAGTATCAGGATGCTCTCGGGCTCCCAGGGGAATACCCGTTCACGCGTGGGCCCTACAGCACGATGTACCGCACTCGCCTTTGGACCATGAGACAATTTGCTGGATTCGGGACGGCTGAGGAGACGAATGAGCGCTATAAGTACCTCTTGAGGCAAGGGCAGACCGGACTTTCTGTGGCCTTCGATTTCCCCACCCTTATGGGATTCGATTCTGATCACCCTCGCTCACTTGGAGAAGTTGGCGTGTGCGGAGTGGCAATCTCATCACTTCATGACATGGAGCGACTCTTCGATGGGATTCCTCTAGACGAAGTCTCAGTGTCGATGACGATCAATGGCCCTGCGATCATACTGTTCTGTTTCTATGTGGTGGCTGCCGAGAAGCAGGGGATTTCTCCAGGAGTACTTCGTGGTACGGTGCAGAACGACATTCTCAAAGAGTACCAAGCTCAGCATGCATGGATATTCCCACCGGAGCCAGCCTTACGGTGCATCGTAGACATGTTTGAGTGGTGTAGCGAAAACGCACCTAAGTACAACCCGATTTCGATTTCAGGCTATCACATCCGGGAGGCTGGAGCGACCGCAGCCCAGGAGTTGGCGTTCACGCTCAGGAACGGCTTTGAGTATGTCGAAAGAGCCATCGCCCGAGGGTTGGATGTGGATTCCTTCTCTCCACGTCTGTCTTTCTTTTTTGATGTGCATAATGATTTCTTTGAGGAGATTGCGAAGTTCCGAGCAGCGAGAAGGATCTGGTCTCGTGTGATGCGAGAGAAGTACCGGGCTAAGAATCCTGAGTCGTGGCGTCTCCGAACACACGCACAAACTGCTGGTGTTACGCTGACTGCCCAACAGCCAGAGAACAATATTGTCCGGGTTGCCTACCAGGCGATGGCTGCTGCGCTTGGTGGTGCGCAATCCCTGCACACAAATTCTATGGACGAGACACTTGCCCTGCCTACAGAGAAGTCAGTCCGAACTGCACTCAGAACCCAACAAGTCCTGGCATTTGAATCGGGTGTGACCAACACGATCGACCCACTAGCAGGGTCGTACTTTCTAGAGGCGCTGACCGACGAGTTAGAACGAGATGCGCTGGCGATCTTCGACGAGATTGATTGTTTCGGTGGGGTGGTTCCAGCGATAGAAGAAGGCTGGTTCCAAAGGGAAATTGCGATGTCGGCTATGCTTCAGCAGCGAGAAGTCGAGGCGGGTGACCGAGTAGTAGTGGGCGTGAACCACTTCACCGAAGGTTCGGAGGAAGTTGAGATCGAGACCCTTCATATAGACTCAGGGATCGAAGAAAGTCAGGTGGCTCAAATGGTCGAACTTAGAGCACGCCGGGACCCCGAAGCCGTCGAATGCACGTTAAGGGAGCTGCGTGAATCAAGCCGAACTGGAGGGAACCTCGTCCCTCGAATTCTGGAATGTGCGAGGGCGTATTGCACTCTCTATGAGATCCGACGGGCTATGGAGGACGTATTTGATTCCTACAAGGAGCCCGTGTTCTTTTGATGCAAGGTATCGATCGAAAAATTAGAGTGCTCGTCGCCAAACCCGGGCTCGACGGACATGACCGGGGTGCCAAAGTGATCGCGAGTGCCCTTAGAGACGCTGGATTTGAGGTGATATACACAGGTCTCCATCAGACTCCTGAGATGATCGTGAATGCGGCTGTACAGGAAGATGTGCAGATCGTTGCAATGTCAATTCTCTCCGGAGCCCATATGACGCTTTTTCCAAAGGTCAGGGAACTCCTGGACGGAGCCGGCGCAAACCATATTCTGCTTACCGGTGGTGGGATTATCCCGGTCGAAGACATAGAAGATCTTGAGAGTCGCGGTATCGGAAGGCTATTTGGCCCAGGAACCCCGACCACTGAAATCATCGATTACATTCAAGACTGGTTCGGGGGTCAGGAGACATCTTGAAACGAATCAACTCCTCCCGGTGACCTCAGAAACACCCCGTAAACCCTCCGGTCGGATGGCTGAGCTCTCTCTCGAAATCAGAGAGCTCAGAGAGCGACTGTATGACGGAGGTGGAAGTGAATCTATAGAACAGCAGCATGCTCAGGGGAAACTCACTGCCCGTGAGCGGTTGTGTCTCCTCTTTGATGAGGACCAGCCAACAGTAGAACTGGGGTTGCTAATCGCTCATGATCTTTACGACGGCCAGGCGCCGGGAGCTGGGGTTGTCACTACTTTGGGTTCTGTTTCAGGGAGGGATGTGATCGTTGTTGCGAATGATGCAACGGTCAGAGCTGGGGCTTGGTGGCCTGAGACTATCACCAAGATTCTCAGGGCACAGGAAGTCGCTATGCGATGTCGCATCCCGATCATCTATCTGATTGACTCAGCGGGAGTGAATCTCCCGTACCGGAGTGGAGTTTTCCCAGGCCAGTACGGTGCAGCTCGCATCTTCTACTACAACTCAGTCATGCGCCGCTATCTCAGGATACCACAGTTGGCGGCTGTCATGGGACCTTGCCTCGCCGCCGGTGCGTACCTTCCTGCACTATCGGATGTCATTCTAATGGTTGAGGGCACCTCATTTATGGGGTTTGGGGATCCAGATCTAGCAAAAAAGATTACCGGTGAGATACTGGACACAGAAGAGTTAGGGGGTGCGAGGGCCCACACAGAAGTCAGTGCTGTGGCGCATTACGTAACAGAGAGTGATGAAGCGTGTTTGGAGCGCCTAAGGACATTAGTTGGTGAGCTTCCTGCTCAGGAATCTCCGCCATCCCGAACTGCTACACCTCCCCAGAGACTTTCATATGAACTCTACGACTTGATACCCGATGACCACCGGCAGCCCTATGACATGCGATCGATTCTTGAGTGCATTCTAGATGGGGAACCATTGCAGGAGTTTCAGCCTGACCATGCCCAAGAGATCATATGTGGAACTGGTTCACTTGCCGGGCAACCGGTAGGAGTGATTGCAAACGCTCGCGGCACATTCAAGAGTTCGGATGGAGACTCTATTCGTTTTGGTGGCGTCATTTATGCAGCTAGTGCCCGTAAGGTGGCGTATTTCATCGAAACCATGAGTCGGCAGGGAACCCCGATCTTGTTTTTGCAAGATGTTTCGGGCTTTATGGTTGGGGCTGAAGCCGAGCATTCGGGAATTATTCGAGCAAGTGCCGAACTTGTAGAGGCGATGGCTACAGCGAAGGTCCCCAAGATCGTGCTGACTCTGAACCACGCCTCGGGAGCGGGATACTACGCCATGGGAGGTCAGGGATTCGATCCAGATTTCATTTTGTCACTACCTACTGGTCGTATGGGAGTTATGGAAGCCGAAAGTGCGATGACGGCGATTTTTGACTCTCAACTTCAGGAAATCAGAGAGAAGGGGTTGGATCCTGGACCTGAATTGACCACTGAAATGGACCGGATTCGCGTTGAATACGAAGGGGAATTGGACGCGCGTTTTGCGGCGGCCCGAGGGTTCGTTGACGGCATTCTCTTACCCGAAGAATTACGTGAAACCTTGGGTGTTCTTCTAAGGGCTTCAATGAATAATCCTGGTCCTCATATAGGGCCATTCCAACTGCAATAGGAGACGGACCTGCACCTCTTGTCAGACCCCTCGGAAAGATCTCGTCAGTTTCTAGAGTGGAGAATCCGAATCTTCATTGCTGGTGCCTTCATCGCATTGGTAGGGATCTATTTTGATGAGCAGTGGATTACGGGATTGGCGATTGTAGTTCTGGTCACAGGGTTTTTCATACGATTTCTACCTTCTACTTACTCAAGCAAACGAGGTCCAGAGTCTTCGGAGGATAGCGCTATCGAATCCGAAAAGCTTACCTAACCCGATGGGAGCCAGGATACCGTGGGAGGATATGGTGGTTAGCAAAAAATAAGCCCGGGATAAGTTCCTAATGCGGAATGTTATCAATTCTGCGTTAGTTTATATGAGAAGAATTTTCAATATCGTGATAAGTCTGGCTATCGGGCTTTTCCCGAACATGATTAAAAGCAACTGATAATTGTTTCACCTCATGCAATTGATAGAGAGGATGAGACAATAGAAATAAATTTTGAAGTAAAAACTTAGAGTCGACCTGCTGCGGTACAGCTAGAGTATTCAATGGGTGATTACCACTCTCGAATACCGACTTATATCGCGCCCGGTGTTCCGGATACTGGCCGGTGGCCTGATTCGTTGTCCACAGATTTGGACAGGGGGTTTGGGACGCGCCCGGTGCCGGTTCGGGTGAGGCAAGGGTGACTGAACACTGGAGAGAATATTGAGGAGAGAAATCCTCGTGAGTGCGATGCCCAAGGAGTCTTGGGTTGCACTACTTGAAGATGACAAGCTCGTAGAGGTTCTGCTGGAACGCCCCGACCAAGACCGGATCATTGGGGGCATCTTCTTGGGACGTGTGGACGCCGTGCTTCCTGGCATTCAGGCGGCATTTGTTGATATAGGTACCGGGAAAGCTGGTTTCTTGCACGTTTCTGACCTGATACGTGATGAAGATTCCGAAAAAGAGAACGGAGGGCGTGATCGCAGGAGGCGTTCTCGGGCGAGAAAATATCCGCCAATCCAGGATCATATCCAAAAGGGTCAAACCCTCCTGGTCCAGGTGACGAAAGAGGCTATCAGCTCAAAGGGTCCAAGGGTCACAGCCCAAATTTCTCTTCCAGGGCGCTTTCTGGTTTACATGCCACATTCGAGCAATGTCGGCGTAAGCCGTCGTATCGAAGACAGAGCCCAGCGAACAAAGCTGCGCCGAATGGCGAAGAAGATACTCCCACGTGACAGCGGTGGAATCATTATCAGGACTGTCAGTGAAGAGGTGACTGAAAAAAAGATAGAACATGAATTCAAACATCTTCGCGAGAGCTGGAATAAGGTTCTAACGGGTTCGAAGTCCCAGGAAGCGCCTGCTCTAGTGCATCGTGGTGCACAACTGATTGATGGTGTGATCCGGGATCTATTTAGCGACAAATTTGACGCTGTGAGAATCGATTCTAAGGCTATCTATAATGAGGTTTTGGAGTATGTGAAGAGTGTAGATCCAGAACTTTCTGATCGCGTGCACTTACACAGAGAACAGGAACCCCTTTTTGACAAGTATGGGGTTGGGGAAGAAATCCAAAGGGCTTTTGAGAGGAAAGTCACCCTTAAATCGGGTGGACACATTGTCATTGAGCCAACGGAGGCTCTTGTATCGATTGACGTTAATACCGGTCGATTTACGGGGAAGGGGAAAAAAAGAGATCCTGCGAAAACAATCTTGGAGACCAACCTTGGTGCAGCACGAGAGATAGCCAAACAGCTGCGCTTGCGAGATATAGGTGGAATCATCGTTGCAGATTTTATCGACATGGAATCACAGGCTCATCGCGATAAAGTTCTTCATGAGCTCAAGACTCACCTTGGCCGTGATCGCGCTCGGACTAAAGCGTTTGAAGTATCAAGTCTTGGGCTGATCGAAATGACACGACAGCGTGTGCGCCCGTCACTTTTCAACTCATTAACATCAGTCTGTGCATCATGTCGAGGCGTTGGGCGTGTCTATACACCGGCGACGGTATTACGTCAGATTGAACGGAGCCTCCGGAGAGCAGCATCTACTAAAGAAGAAAAGAGGATCGTCGTGCGTTTACACCCAGAAGTTGCTCTACGGGTCATTGAGGAAGAACCTGGGCTACTCAAGAGACTTCGTAGCCGTACTCGTCTGGACCTGAGTCTCCGTGATGATCCACTTATCGGGTTAGATGAATTTAGGCTTCTGTCAGGGCCTTCTGAGACTGATGTCACTGGTAAGTACGCAGTAGCCTAGCTCTTTACCGTTGTACCTTGACCAATATTCCGGACCTGTCGATAGTTACGGGCCCTAAATTGAAGGCCATTTAGTAAGACTTCGGGAAGCCTATATGTACGCGGTGTTCGAGACTGGTGGAAAACACTTTCGAGCTGAGCCTGGTGCTCGGCTCCGTATCCCCTCGCTTGACGTCGAGCCTGGGGAATCGGTGACATTTGATCATGTGCTATTGGCTGCAGACGGTGCCGAAGATGTAAAAGTTGGCACCCCTATCGTTGATGGTGCCTCGGTCAAGGCCGAGGTTATTAAACATGGCCGAAGTAAGAAACTGATCGTCTTTAAGCGGAAACGCAGGAAGGGCCACCGGAAAAAGCAGGGTCATCGTCAAGGTTTCACGGAAATCAGGGTCGACGAGATCGTCGCTTGAGCTGGTAGCTCAACTCAGTTTGACGGACGGATAATCATATGGCACATAAGAAAGCTGGGGGATCTAGTAGAAACGGTCGGGACAGCAACCCGAGTCACCTAGGCATAAAAAGGTTTGGGGGACAGCCGGTGCGTGCTGGAGGAATCCTAGTGCGCCAACGTGGAACCCGCTTCCATCCGGGTCGTAACGTCCTTCGTGGCAAAGATGACACGCTCTTTTCGCAAGTTGATGGCGTTGTGAAATTTGAGCGTATTCGCGCTCGCAGCGTCATTTCCGTCTACCCATCCGAGTAATCTTCCGATAGGTCATCTGGACGCGAGCAGATTACTGCTCCGGCCAGGCCTTTTTCTTCTCTCCGCTTTCAGGTGCTTTGAATCCCTGCCTGCTCTGAATGAACTCTACGTCTCGGACCCAAGATTTATGCTAGTTGGTCTAAAACGTGCAGTTAGTTAGTTGGAGGTCGAGTATGTCCAAAAAAACAAAGACAGCACAGCATCGTTTGATGCGCTCGTGGTATCTGATGCCCTTGGTGGTTATTCCGCTCATAGTCTTAGTGGGAATTACCCCTGTTCAGGAAACCGCTAAGACTTATCCAGCTGTGGCTGAGGTCCTACAGCCTGAACTTCCACTACACATTAATGAGGATGTCGAGCGGTGGATTGAGTTATTTCAAACGGTACTCAAGTCGGACTTTGAGACATTCTTGAGTCGGCGGGGCGCTTATGGTGATTTGGTGCAGGATGCCCTGCGTGCTAAGGGTATGCCAGAGGACCTCTTATATCTGGCTATGATGGAATCTGGTCTCAAGCCTCGCGCTGTATCTAACGTTTCCGCAGTTGGCCTGTGGCAGTTTATGAGCCCGACGGCACTCCAGTATGGGTTGCGAGTTGATAGTTATGTAGATGAGCGGCGTGACCCTATCGGTGCAACTGAAGCTGCGTTGGATTATTTAAACTGGTTACACGAACGTTTCGGCTCTTGGTATCTGGCCGCTGCAGCTTACAACGCGGGCCCAGGAAGGGTTGAGCGAGTCTTGAGGAGATATGCTGACGGGAAAATAGGAGACGAGAACCTATTCTGGGAAATCGTTGACCACTTGCCCAAAGAGACCAGGGAGTACGTTCCCAGACTGATTGCGGCAACGATATTGGCCAAGGATGCATCTGCTTACGGCTTCGTGGTCACTTCGATTGAGCGATACGATTATGATCTGGTTTTCGTGCCGAGTGGAACGTCGCTTCTGCGTGTAGCATCTGCACTAGAAATCGATGCAGGGATTCTCAGAAACCTGAACCCACACTTAGTGCGAGGTGTTACTCCGCCAGCAGAAGTTTATGGAGTTAGAGTACCCGTTGGCAGCTCACAGAAAGTCGTTGCCTCACTAGCGACAGGTCCGGATATCCGGAGGGCCGACGACTAACCCCTCTTTTCTTGCTGTGATCAGCCGGACTCTTTATCTAGAGAAAGGTTTGGAGATGGGTTTCTTCATCAAGAGAAAAATCCCTCGAGATGCTTCTCGTTCTGGATTGGAGTAATGAGGCTTACAGAGATCAAGACAGGTACATGCACAATTAAACCCAGGACACCTTCGTGCATGTCGAATGGCCTAAGATCCGGGTTGAAATAAAAGAAGACTGAAGTAGCAGTGCCTGCCAACAATCCTGCTAAGACACCAGTTGTGGTTGCTCGTCTCCAGTACATTGCAGATATGACGGGTGGAGCGAGTTGTGAGATGACTCCATAGGCGGTTGCCAATAGTAGGACAAGTGAGCTCTCAGCATCTTGGGCAAAATAATAGGCCGTCGTACCTGTCAGGAGGACCAATATGCGCATTAGAAGCCGCCTTTGGCGGTCATCTAGTTTGACAAACTGAGTTACGCCGTCTTCGACAACGACCGAGGCCGAGGCGTGAAGAAGAGCATCTCCAGTCGACATAGACGCTGACAGAGCACCTGCACAGAATAGACCCACGACCACAGCAGGTAGACCCGTCTCCAGTATCATGTAGGGCAATATGAAGTCCGCGGATGAGGGTCCACCGCTGAAGAGTATGCCTGAGAAGCCAATTAAGAAGACGGGGATAAGAAAAAGCTGAAACGTTGGAAAGAGGATTACCGTACGCCGCATTGTGTCATCATCTTTAGCAGTGAATGCCTTCATAAAGAGATGCGGCCACATCATTAGCCCGACGGCACTAATAATGATGAAGGTTGAGTAGGCCCCCCAACTCCAGGGTTCTCCGGTTGCAGTGAGGCCAGGCGGGACGAGCATTTCCGGTCGGACGTCCATGATCTGCTCAAACATCGGCGTAACGCCACCATAGAGTCGATATGGAAGGTACAATCCGAGTGACCATGCAATGATCACCATAAATACGCCCTGGAACGTATTGGTCCAGCCTACTGCCATTGCTCCTGATGCTAATACGTAAAGGACCACGATCCCGTATGCGACTAGAGAACCGAGCCAGATCGGAACATTCCCATCTGTTACTGCTTCGATCACAATCCCGGCTCCCCGCATCTGGAGCGTAATGTATGG
>CEVQ01109847.1_pt1 | contig 10467 bp, 5 predicted proteins | sample 356551 | NCBI WGS metagenome assembly CEVQ01 (sample SAMEA2623756, study PRJEB7988) | marine metagenome | biome: marine biome (ENVO:00000447); feature: mesopelagic zone (ENVO:00000213); material: "saline water (ENVO:00002010), including plankton (ENVO:xxxxxxxx)" | depth 250 m | reverse complement strand
CGGCGGCCGCGAGACTGGTCAGTTGCAGGTCGGGTTGATGCAGAAGCCGAGACCGTCGACGGGGTTGGCGTCGGGGTAGCAGACGTAGCCGCCCGGGCACTCCGAGTCGTTCTCACACTGCGCCTGGCAGGTGTTCGTGTTCGCCTCGTCGCAGGTCATGGTCCCTTCCGCGTCGACGCGGCTGAAGAGCTCGCGGACCGAAGCGGAGGGGCTGCCGCAGATGGCGGAGTCGGAGGAGCAATCGGTGCCCACGCCGACCTCGCCGGCGGTGCCCTGAACGCTCTGGAGACACTCGAGGCGAACGACGCTTCCGTTCCGGGGCGAGGCGCCGTCGGTGAAGGAGATCCGCTGGGGAGACGAGTCGCAGGTCTCGAGGACGTCGGCGCTGAAGTCGTCGTAGTACCAGCCGTCGCCCTCGCTGAGGGTGTTGTCTCGGCTGACCACGATCTGGTTCACGATGCAGCGGGTGCGCTCCGGCGTGCTGGGATCGTCGTCGTGGTCGATGGTGCCGTCGTCCACGCGGCCGGGGATCGCGTCACAGCTGCCGAGCTCCGGGCTGACGATCTCGACGACGTCACACTCGACCTCGCGCTCGGCGTTTCGGGTCAGGGGGCGCGGCAGGCAGGCGCCGCCGAGCGAGTCCGCGATCTTGGCGATGATGGCGTCGAGGGCGCCGCTGAAGTCCGCCTGGCAGATGGACTGGACGATGCCGTTGGCGCCGCGGTCCTCGAGGTCGCGGGCGAGCTCGATCATGCGGCGGGCCGGGTAGGCCACGCCGCGCTCGCCGATGTCACAGCTGGGCAGGAGCTGCGTGCTGTTGTCGGGGTCCGGCTGTTCCTGCATCTCGGGGGCGTCGAGGATGTCGTTGACGGCCGAGACGAAGGCGGCGCCGGAGACGTCCGACTCGGGCACGAGATCGACGGGCAGGCCGGCGATGGTCGCGTAGACGAGGAGGTCCGGGTTGTCCGCGCGGAGGCGGAGGAGCCCGTCCGTGTAGCGGCTGACCGGGTAGTTGAGGTCCCGGTGGACGTAGCAGCGCAGGTTGATGTTCGGGGTGAGCGCCGGGTTCTCCTGGACGAAGAGGGACTGGTCGGTGGCCGAGCAGTCGTCCTCATCGGTCACCGCGATGATGGCGAGCAGCGAGTCGTCGCGGACGAAGCCGTTGTTCTGGCCGTCACCATGGCCCGAGGTGCCACCGGCGAAGACGATGTCGGTCGAGGTGCTCGGGGTGAGCGCCTTGAGGATGGCCTCGAGCTGCTGCTCGAAGCCACAGCCGTTGGTGCCCAGCGAGCCGGCGACGCAGTTCACGTCCGCGGCGATCGCGTCGGGGTCGTCCTCGCCGTCGTTGAACTCGAGCCAGGTCGGGTAGGTGGCGCTGCAGCCGGGGTCGGCGGGGTTGCCGGTCGTGATCAGCACGCCGTCGTCACCGAAGCCGGTGCCGCCGCACGCGCCGCTCGGGCCGGTGCCGAGGTCGGACGAGATGATGCCGACGCGCAGCGACTTCACGGGCGTGAAAGTCTCGTCGCCGTTCTCACCGGAGGTGAGCACGCGGACCAGGCGGGGGATCTCGGACGCCAGCGAGGCCTGCTCCTCCTCCATCGAGCCCGAGTTGTCGATCATGAAGAGCAGATCGACCTTCTCGACGTTGTCGACGTTGACCGTACGGGCGACGCCGGAGAGGGTGCAGGGGTTCAGGGGGCGGAGCTCACGCTCGAGGCAGCCCACGAGACCCAGGGCCCCGGCCACGAGCACGATCATCGCGCGCCGGAAGGCCGCGCGCCTCGTGCTGAGCTTCGGTTCGTTAATCTCGTTCACGAAAATTCCTCCGACGTGGTCGTCGATGATGCCTGGACCCGACGGGTCGGGAGCCTTCACGGCCGGCGCAGCATACCTGCTCGGACCGCTTTCGATCAACGCCCGAGGCGACCTCGCGAACGCCTCGATGCGGGGAGGCCATCCTCCCGTCGGGAAGTACCAGCGAATTCCGTGCCATGCAGGGAACTCGGCAAAGACGAACGCCCACCGCCAACGAGATTGGCGGTGGGCGTTCGGTGCCGCCCGATCCGGGCTTCGTCCGCGGTCAGGGGCCGGCAGGAGAGCCGGGATCCACGGACTCTTCCACCCGAGAGAGGCAGGAGAGGGTCACGCCGACCTCGACCGGCGGCTCGACGCCCTCCGTGTAGGAGATCTTCGCACACGTCGCATCGCTGGTGTCGTAGAACCAGCCGGCGGTGGTGTCGCCGACGGCCTGCGCGACGGTGCAGATGGTGTTGCCGTCCATGTCCCGTTCCACGAAGGTGCGCGCGACCAGATCGTCGCAGGTCATCCCCGGCGGGAGGGTCTCGCGGACGGAGCAGCGGACCGACCCGAGCTCGTCGGGCTGGAGCTCCCGGGTGGTGCAGATGCCCTTCACCCGGCCACCGATGCGCCGGGTCAGCTCGTCGATGGCCGGCCGGTAGCTCGCGGCGCAGATCGACGCCACCAGGCCGCCGAGCGCGCGGGCCGTCTCCACGTAGCGGCGTCCGGGCGCCGCGGTCCCCACGGATCCGTCCGGCTCGGGGCGCTCGCAAGCCGGGAGCACGCCCAGCGAGCCGTCGTCGAGGACGTAGTTCATGGCCGGATCGGTCAGCATGGCGTCGTAGCGGTCTCCGGTGAGGGCTTCGGGGAGGCCCACCAGCGCGGCGAAGATGATGTCCGCGGGGTCGCGGTCTGCGACGAGGCTCTCCACGATCGTGGTCACGGGCACCAGGTGATGCTGGGCCGTGTAACAGAGCTGGTTGAGCTTGGGTCCCTCCTCGCTGCCGGCGAAGAAGCCCGCCGGATCCATCATCGAGCAGTCCTCCTCGTCGCTCATGACGACCACCGCCAGCAGCGCGTCCTCGCGCGGGAACCCGGCCTGGCCGAGGGCCGAGACCGCCGAGAGCAGGGGTTGCTCGAGGCCGCAGCCGCTGCTGCCCACGTCGCCACAGGCGGCGATGCGGTCCACGAAGGCGTCGACGTCCTGGCCGGCTTCCCACGCGCTGACCAGCCCCGAGCCGCAGTCGCGGGGGACCCCGTCGTCCCCCAGGAAGTCGTTCTCGGCGCAGGCGGAACCCACCCGGTCGGTGTCCTGCGGGAAGCCGGTGGTGCCCATGTTCGAGGTGACCACGGCCACGCGCAGGCTCTCGGCGGCGTTCCACTGGGGCGCGCCGTCGTCGCCCAACGGCGGCGAGGTGAGGTCGCGGACGAGCTGGGGGATCTCCCGCCGTAGGCTCTCCTGTTCGTCTTGCATCGAGAAGGAGTCGTCGATGACGAAGAGCAGGTCGACGGTGGCCGTGCTCCCGCGCGCGTCGACCTCGAAGGCCTGGGAGACCGTGGGGTCGATGGGCTGCAGTTGTCGGTTGTCGCAGCCGGCGAGAGCCAGCAGCGCGAGGGCGCACCGCGCCCGCATGCGTGAGAGTCGCATCGTTCACCTCCAGGGGCGGAGCGCGCCATCCCACCGACGGGCGCTCGCCTCGTTCGATGGGGAGTCGCAAGCAGACGGTCGCATTTCCAAGGGTCCCCCGAGAATCGGTCCCTCATCCTCGCCCCCGGTCCTGGTACCGTGGGCGGGTGACCCGCGCGCTGGTCGTCGACGACGAAGAGAACATCCGCCTGGTCCTGCGGACGCTGCTGAAGAAGCACGGCTACGAGGTCGCGACCGCGGGCAGCGCCGAGGAGGCCCTGGAGGTCCTGGAGGGCGAGCCCGCCGACTTCGTCTTGGCCGACGTGCGGATGCCGGGCATGAGCGGCATCGAGCTCTGCGCGGAGCTGGAGCGTCGCGGGTTCGGCGGCACGGTGATCGTGATGAGCGCCTTCGGCTCGGTGGACCTGGCCATCGAGGCGATGAAGGCCGGCGCCTACGACTACGTGAGCAAGCCCTTCAAGCAGGACGAGGTGCTCCTCGCGCTGCGCAAGGCGGAGGAGCGCGAGAGCCTCCGCCGGGAGAACGCCCGGCTCAAGGAAGAGGCGCGGGAGCGGGCGCGCCTCGGCGGGATGGTCGGCGCCAGCGAGCCGATGCAGCGGATCTTCCGGATGATCGAGAAGGTCGCCGGGTACACCACCACCGTGCTGGTGCGCGGCGAGAGCGGCACCGGCAAGGAGCTCGTCGCGCGGGCGCTCCACGACCGCTCGGAGCGCGCCGAGGGGCCCTTCGTGCCGGTGAACTGCGGCGCGATCCCCGAGGCGCTGCTGGAGAGCGAGCTCTTCGGGCACGCGCGCGGCGCCTTCACCGATGCACACCGGGACAAGAAGGGGCTCTTCGAGGTCGCCGACGGTGGCACCCTCTTCCTCGACGAGCTCGGCGAGCTCCCCCTGGCGCTCCAGGTGAAGCTCCTCCGGGCGCTCCAGGAGAGCACCATCCGGCCCCTGGGCGCGACCCAGGACAAGAAGGTCGACGTGCGGGTGGTGGCGGCCACGGTGCGCGACCTGGAGGAAGAGGTCGACGAGGGGCGCTTCCGCGAGGACCTCTACTACCGTCTCGACGTGCTCCAGATCGTGGTGCCTCCGCTGCGCGAGCGGAAGGAGGACATCCCCCTGCTGGTGGAGCGCTTCCTGGAGAAGAACAACGCCAAGCTGGGCACCGCGGTCACCGGCCTGGGCGACGACGCCCGCAAGGTGATCCTCGGCTACCCGTGGCCGGGCAACGTCCGCGAGCTGGAGAACGTCATCGAGCGCGCCGTGGTGCTCGCGGAGGGCAGCGTCATCGGTCGGGACGACCTGCCGCCGAAGCTCCTGGACCCCGTGGACCCCACGAAGATCGTGCTCAGCTCCGACGAGCTCTCCATCAAGAAGATGCAGCGCTTCATGGAGAAGACGCTGATCGCGCGCGCGCTGGAGCGGACGGAGGGCAACCGGACCCAGGCGGCCAAGCTCCTCGAGCTCAGCCACCGCGCCCTGCTCTACAAGATCAAGGACTACGGGCTGAAGTAGGACCGGGGCGCGCCCTCGACGAGCGGCCCCGGCCGTGGAGCGTTCGAGCGCTCCGCCGAGGAGCGCTCAGGCGACCCGGGAGGTCCGCTCGTCGCCGGCGACCGGGCGGTTCTCGCCGCGGAGCTCGACGGCGACCAGCTTGGAGATACCGGGCTCCTCCATGGTCACGCCGTAGAGGACGTCGGTGAACTCCATCGTCCGCTTGGAGTGCGTGATGACGATGAACTGGCTGCGGTCGGTCATCTGGCGGATGGCCTGCGCGAAGCGTCCGATGTTCGCCTCGTCGAGCGGCGCGTCGACCTCGTCGAGGAGACAGAAGGGGCTCGGCTTGTACTGGAAGATGGCGAAGATCATCGCCACGGCCGTCAGCGCCTTCTCGCCACCGCTCATCAGCTCGAGGGAGCCGAGCTTCTTGCCGGGCGGCTGCGCGATGATCTCGATGCCGGTGTTCAGCAGGTCGTTGGGGTCCGAGAGCTTCAGCTCGGCCTTGCCGCCGCGGAAGAGGATCGGAAAGAGCAGCTTGAAGCGCTCGTTCACCGCGATGAAGGCGTCCTTGAACATGCGCCGGCTCTCGCGGTTCATCTCGCGGATGGCCTTCTCGAGGGTCTTGAGGGCGTCGTCGAGGTCGACCCGCTGGGCGTTGAGCTTCTCGAAGCGGTCCGCCTTCTCCTCGTACTCCTCGATGGCCATGAGGTTGATCTCGCCCATACGTTCGATGAGGCGGATGAGCTCGCTGGCCCGCTCGCGCTGCTCCCGGTCGGGGAGCGGCCGCGCGTGGTACTCGGTGAGGATCTTCGGCAGGTCGACCCGGTGCCGCTCCTCGATCTGGTCGAGGAGGTGCTCGAGTTCCATGCTCAGCTCGCGGTCGCGCAGGGTCAGCTCGTTCACGATGCCGGCCACGGAATCGAGCTTGGAGCGGAGCTGCTTCAGCGTGACCTCGCTGTCGCTCAGCGAGTGCCGGGCGGAGTCGTGCCGCGCGCGGCTGGCGCCGAGGGCCTCGTGGGCCTTCATCGCGGAGTCCACGTTGAGGTGGAGCTTCTCGCGGGTGAAGAGGAGCTGGGCGGACAGGCGACCCTGTTCGCGCGCGCCGTCCTCGACGTCGCCCCGGAGCCGCTGCTCGCGCTGGTCGAGCTCGTCGATGCTGCGCCCGAGACGCTGCAGCGAGGCGCGGTCGCTCTCGGCGCGCTCCCGGGCCTGGGCCGCGCGGACGCGGACCTCGGTGACGGCGCGGGACTGTTCCTCGACGGAGGTGCTGCGCTCCCCGTGGATCTGCGAGGCGGCCTCGAGCTCCTGGGCCGCTTCGTCGCGGCTCTTCTTGGCGGACTCGATCTCCTCGTTGGCGGCGGTCTCTTCTTCCGACGCATCGGAGAGGGCCTGCATGAGGTTGTCGATCTCGCCGCCCATGACCTCGGAGCGGCGGGTCGACTCGGCGGCCTCGGCCTGGAGGCGGCGCACGTCCTTGTCGGCCTTCACGATGGCGATCTCCGCGTCGTGGGCCTGGGTCCGGGCGGCGTCGATGGCCGCCTGCCGCTGGGCGATACCGCGGCGGAGGTCGTTGTGCCGCTGCACCGCGTCGCCGAGGGTGGTGGTCAGCTCGGCCACCACCACCTCGAGCTCGCGGATCTCGCGCTTCATCGCCAGGAGGTGAGAGGCGTTCTCGTCGCCGGCGCCGCCGGTGAGCGAGCCCGCCTCGGTGATGAGCTCACCGCCCCGGGTCACGAAGCGGCCGTCGACGCCGTCGCGTTGGAGACGCAGGGCGGTGTCGAGGTCCTCGACGACGAGCACGTCACCGATCAGCGCGCGAACGAGGGCCTCGTCCTCGGGGGCCGAGCGGACCAGGTCGCCGAGCCAGCCGACGACTCCGTCGCCGGTCACCGCGCGGCGCGGCTGGACCACCCGGCGGAGCCGCCGGGGCCAGAGCGTCGCGCGGCCGAGACCTTCGGTGCGCAGCCAGTCGAGGGCCTGGAGACCGTCGGCGGTGCGCTCGACGACCACTTCCTGGAGCTGGGTTCCGAGGGCCCCGGCGAGGGCCTCGGTCAGCTCCGGCGGGCAGTGCATCCGGTCGGCCACGAGCCCGACCACGCCCTTGGCGCGGCGCGCTTCGTCGTCGCCCGCGTAGCGGGTCATCAGCGCGCGCACACCGGCGCCGACGCCCTCGAGCTTCTCCTGGAGCTCCCGCAGCGAGCGCAGCCGGGAGCGCTTGGTGGCGCTCTCTTCGCGGAGCCGCTCGACCTCCTCGTCGGAGCCCTTGATCTGGTCGCGGAGGTCGCGGAGCTCTTGCTCGATCTCGGCCTTCTTGGCCGAGGTCTGCTCCTTGCCGCTCTTGAGCCCCTCGAGGCGCGCGGCCAGCTCTTCGGCCTCGGCCTGCTGGGCCTCACCGCGCTGGGCGAGCTGGTCCTTCTCGGCGCGCATGCGCTCGAGCCGCTGGTGACCCTCTTCCCGACGCTTGGCGAAGCTGGCGAGGACCGCCTCGGCGCGGGCGATGCGCTTCTCGGCGTCGCCGACGCGACCCCGGGCGTTGGACACGGCGCGTTCGGCCTCGGCGACCGCGAGGCGGCGCCGCTCGAGCTCCTTGGACTCGCGCTCGAAGAGGCCTTGGGCCTCTTCTTCGGCGGCCTCGAGGGCCTGGAGCGCGTTGGCCAGACCATCCCGCTCCTGGGCCAGGGTGTCCCGCTGGCCGACGAGCTCGCCCAGCTCGCGCTCGGCGAGCTGCTCCCGCTCCCGGAGGGCGCGGAGCCGATCGAGCTGCTGCTGGATCTGACCCTCGTGGAGACGGACCTGGTTGTCGAGCTCGTACGCGCGATTCTGGGACTGCTCGACCTCGGAGCCGAGGCGCTCGACCTCGGTGCGCTCGGCCTCGAGCTCGGCTTCCTTGACCCGCATGGCCAAGCGGGAGCCTTCGGAGGCCGCCGTCTCGGTGTCGAGGCGGGTCCGCACGACCCGGGTCTCGCCGAAGAGCTCCAGGTATCGGAACGAGGCGATCCAGAGCTCCAGGTCCCGGACCTCGTCGCGGTACTTCTTGTAGCGCTCGGCCTTCTGGGCCTGGCGCTTCAGCGAGGCGAGGCTGCGCTCGAGCTCGCCGAGGATGTCGCCGACGCGGAGGAGGTTGCTCCGCGTGTGCTCCATCTTCCGCTCGGCGGCCGCCTTGCGGACCTTGAACTTCGTGATGCCGGCGGCCTCCTCGATCATGCTGCGCCGATCGTGGGGCTTGGAGGAGACGATGAAGCCGATGCGGCCCTGCTCGATGATCGAGTAGGCGCGGCGGCCGACGCCGGTGCCGAGGAAGAGGTTGGTGACGTCCATCAGGCGAACGGGCGTCTTGTTGATCAGGTAGTCGCTGCGACCGGTGCGATCGAGGCGACGGGTGACGCGGATCTCCGCGTAGTCCCGGTACTCGGGCGGGGTGAGGCCGTCGGAGTTGTCGAAGGTGATCGACACCTCGGCGAAGCCGTGGGGCCCGCGGCTCTCGGAGCCGTTGAAGATCACGTCGTCCATCGCCTTGCCGCGGAGGCGGCTCGGCGACTGCTCGCCCATGACCCACTTGATCGCGTCGACGACGTTGGACTTGCCGCAGCCGTTGGGGCCGACGATGCCGGTCACGTCGTGGTCGAAGTGGAGCACCGACTTGTCCACGAAGGACTTGAAGCCAACGATCTCGAGCTTCTTGATCTTCATCCGACTGTTCCTCGAGCGCACGCCCCGATAACTCGACCCGGATCTCGGAAAAGCCCAAGATCTCGGGTACTCAGCGCCTGATGGGGCCTCGGGTGTCGTCCGTGATCCCCCCAGGAGGGCAGAACTCGACCCTGAGAACGAGGCTTACCGACGGCGGATCAAGAGTGCAACCGATCGCGCCACGGAAAGTGGGGCTCAGTCGGTGACCATACCAATATCTAGTGGTGCGCCCATCCCGACCTGCATATCGCAGGTCACCAACTCCAGATCCGAATGCTCCCACCGGGGCGTCTCCACGCGCCGAAGGTCGATCGCCCGGAAGCCGGCGTCGGAGTAGACGAAGGTCCCCTCGAACCACGCGGCGAGCCGCTGGCCGCCCACCCGCTGGCCAGCGACCAGCGCGCGCTCGAGGATCCAGGTGTCCTCCTTGAGGCCGAGGGTGCCGCCGGCGGGCTCCTGGCGGGCGCCGAGCACGCAGAGACCCCACAGCTCGGTCTCCGAGAAGCGCCCATGGCGCCGGGGGTCGAGGTGCACTCGGGAGCCGAGGCCCAGGCGAAGCGCTTCGACCCGGGCGACCCCGGTCTCGTCGAGGACGATGTCCAGATCGTCGACGTGATAGAGGGCGTCGTCCACGTCCGAGGACACCAGGGTCGCGTAGAGGCGCTCGGCCAGATCGACCAGCGCCTCGTGCCGCTCCATACGGTCTGTCGGCATCGCCATCGGTCGCTGGGGAACGGGCTCGCCGTCGCGGACGGTCGGGTGGCAGGCGGTGAGGAGCAGGGCGAGCGCGAGCGCCCCGCCCCCGGGCCCGCGAGACTTCGTCGACGAACTCACCGTCTGCTCATAGGTCGCGAACGCGGGGGTGCCAGCCGCTCGGCCGACAAAGCGAGGGAGAAAGCAGGGGATCTGCCGTCTCCCGGGCTGGTCAGTTGAGGGGGCGGATCGAGAACGGGTAGGTGACGTCGAAGTAGGGGCGCGAGAAGCGCGGGAAGCGCGCGGTCTTGACCACGTTCTCCATGCAGGCGCCCTGGGGGGTGCCGCCGAAGGGGCTGCCGCCGATGTTCGCCGTCTGGACCTGGCCGTCGTTGGACACCCGGATCCGGGCCGTCGCCAGGCCGACCTGGTCACCGGCACACTGGCGCATCCGGCTCGTCAGGCCGCCGAGGGCGCGGGCGATCGAGGCGCGGCTGGGCGTCTCCGGCAGGTTGGCCGGGGCGGCCTCCATCTCGGCCGGGGCCTCCATGGTGGGCGCCGGGGCGTTGCCGCCGATGGCGCGGTCCAGGAGATCCTCGACGCTGGACATGCCGGTCGGCGCAGGCTCCTCGGCTTCCATCGTCGGGGTCGGCGCGGGCGCCTCTTCCATGGCGGTCGGGGCCGGCTCGGCGGTCATCGCGCTCGCGCTGCTGGGGGCGGCGGAGCTCGCGGAGGAACCGGTCGACCCGGTGCGGGGGCGCTCGGCGGCGGCCTGGGCGCTGGCCGCGACGGCTTCGGCCGACTCGGCCTCGGCCACCTCTTCGGCGGCCTCCTCGGCGGCCACCTCGGCCTCTTCGGCTTCTTCCGCGGCCTCGGCCAGGGCCTCTTCGGCTTCTTCCGCTTCCTCTTCGGCCTCTTCGACCGCCTCCTCGGCGATCTCGGCGGCCTCCTCGGACGTGGGCGCCGCACCGGCCTGGGCCAGCTCGTCGTCCCCGGTGTCGCGGGAGAGCATGGCGAAGGCGATCGCGCCGACGGCGACGAGCACCACCAGACCCACCAGGAGCTTGGTGCCGCCGCCGGACGGAGCGTCCGCGATCGGGGCGACCACGGGCTCGCTGGCCTTGGCGCCGCTGGCGCTCGGCGACCCGG
>CEVQ01018544.1_pt1 | contig 10473 bp, 12 predicted proteins | sample 356551 | NCBI WGS metagenome assembly CEVQ01 (sample SAMEA2623756, study PRJEB7988) | marine metagenome | biome: marine biome (ENVO:00000447); feature: mesopelagic zone (ENVO:00000213); material: "saline water (ENVO:00002010), including plankton (ENVO:xxxxxxxx)" | depth 250 m | reverse complement strand
TTATTTATCAGGAATAAATATTTCTCAATGAGCATTAAAGAAAAAAAAATAGCAATTTTTGCTGAAAATGGTTATGAAGAACTTGAACTTTGGTATCCTTACTATAGAATGATAGAAGAAGGAGCTTCTGTCGTCCTTATCGGAAGTGGAACTTCAAACAAATATGTTGGTAAAAAAGGTAATTATCCTGTTATAGTAGACAAAAATATCAATGAAGTTAATTCACAAGATTTTGATGCATTAATTATTCCAGGAGGATGGGCACCTGATAATCTTCGTCGCCACCAAAAAATAATAGACTTTACAAAAGAAATGTTTGAACAAAATAAACCTGTTGCAGCAATCTGTCACGCCGGTTCTTTATTAATATCTGCAAATGTTTTGAAAGGTAAAACTGCTACATGTTTTATGGCGATTAAAGATGATATGATTAATGCTGGAATAACTTTTGTAGATGAACCAGTTGTTATTGACGGCAATCTTGTAACATCTCGAACACCACAAGACTTACCCGACTTTTGTAAAGGCATAATTAAATTACTCGTTTGAAAATATGAAAACAGCTATAGTTGTTGGTGCAGGATTATCTGGTCTAAGTTGCGCTATAGAACTGGAAAATAATGGTTATCAAGTCCAAGTGTTAGAAAAAGAAAATCATCCTGGTGGAAGAGTTCAAAGCGACATCATTGACGGTTACATTCTTAATCGCGGATTTCAGGTTTTACAAACTGGATATCCCGAAACAAAAAGACTTCTTGATTACAACAAACTAGAACTATGTAATCTTGATTCAGAGGTCTGGATCATGAATAACAATAAAATTAAGAAACTTTATGACCCTATGCAAGATCCTTCCAACCTGTTAAAAGCAGCTTTCTCGAACGTAGGCACATTCTGGGATAAACTACGCCTTCTCCAACTAAGACAATCAACTACATCCCGTTCATTAGACACAATATTCCAAGAAAATGAAATCACCTCACTTGAACAAATAAAAAATTACAAATTCTCTGACTCGATTATTAATGAATTATTCAAACCTCTTTTTGGCGGAGCATTTCTTGATAATGAACTTAATACAACTAGTCGTATGTTCAATTTTGTTTATAAAATATTTTCAATAGCTCCTATTGCTATTCCAAAATACGGAATGAAATCAATCCCAGAACAACTTGAAGCTAAATTGGAATCAAAAATATCATTCAACACTAGTGTCATTAAATTAAACAACAGAAACGTATTCCTGGAAAATGAAACTCTCTCAGCAGATGCAATTATATTGGCAACTAATCATGATTCTGCAAGAAAACTAATTCCTTCGCTAGAAGAAATTTCCTGGAATTCGACCTCTTGTTATTACTTTATTGCAGATTCTCCTCCATTTAGTTCTAAAGTTGTATTACTAAACGGAAACAATCATGGAAATATTAACAACGTTTTCATTCCTACTAATCTATCAAAAACATATTCTCCAAATAACAAATCGATTATTTCTGTTTCAACAATTGGCTTGAACAATAATGAAACTGAAATTCGCAACGAACTCAAAAATTGGTTTGGAAATCAAACAGAAACCTGGAAATTATTACATACATATCATATAGAACAAGCACTACCAAGAATGTCCGTTCCTAGTATATCCCACTCACAGTATATTGACGGTATTCATATGTGCGGCGATTATCTCACATCATCTTCCATAAATGGTTCAATGCATTCAGGACGAATGACAGCTAAACAAATTATTTCAGATTAATATTCAATACGCCGGGGGTGGGATTTGAACCCACGAGTCCCGAAGGACAATCGCTATCTGATATATTCATCCTAATTCGAGGCGATCGCGTTTGACATAGTCTATTTCTGGCTTCGCTACCCCGGCACTCTTTATTATGTATAATATTTTAAAAAGAGATTCGTTAAAAATCGGTTAATTTAAATCTATGAAAAATTAGAAATTACTAATGAACCAACTTGCTATAGTTGTAGGATTATTATTCTTTATAATCACTGCTCTTCCTTTAACTAAAGCTCAAAATGAATTTGAACCCGAACTCGATTTTCGATTTACATATCTAATTTCTGACAAGTCACTTTATGTCGGTGGCGAGATAGTCGAATTTGAAGCATACATTCTTAATAATTCAACAAATCATGATTTGTCAGTTTTCATTGTTGCCAATTCACCATTTCTTAATGATCGCGTTGCACAGACCGATGATTCTGTAACTTCTGAAACCATAATAATTCCTCGCAATGAAGAAGCTTCAATTAAAATTCTATTACCATCAGAACCAGACAAATATGGAAAACAAATATTAAGAATATCTGCTTATGGAACATCTACAACAGACGAATCAATTAGTGATGAAGATCACACACTGTTCCAAGTCACATTTGAAGACAAACCGGTATCAAGACTTCCAATTATTGGATTCCTCATTGTAGTAGCTATCGTAGCTGGCTTTGTATTACGCAGTACACGCTCAGAACTTTCTGACTTGTAATCATTCTGACGATTTAACTAAATTATTTATCAAACTTGCAATTAATATTGGTCCAACTCCTCCTGGAACTGGAGTAATTACTGATGATTTTTCAACTACTTGATTAAAATCAACATCGCCAATTACTTTACCATCTATATAATTATTCGCAGCATCAATAATTACGACTCCCTTTTTTACCATATCAGGTTTCAACCATTCTGGTTTTGCAATATCTGTTATAATTATATCAGATACAACCAAATCTTCAAACGTTAAGTGATCTCCAACATCAATTTTTTTCACATTTCCTCCACGATGTTTTAAAATCGACGATAAAGGCCTTCCTAACAAATCTGAAATTCCAATTACAGTAATATTCTTCCCTTCTATTTTTATTTCATATCGCTGTAAAATTTCTAATACAGCGTCAACTCCTGCAGGAAAATAAGATTCCTCGTTATTATCAATCTTTTCCAAAGTAACAGGATTCAATGCGTCGATATCTTTTTCTAATGCAATTTGAGAAAGAATCTTTTTCGTATCAAACCTATCTGGCAATGGCAACTGAATCAATATCCCGTTAACATTGTCATCTACATTCAATTCATTGACAATTTTTATTATATCTTCGTTTGATTTCTTCTCATCAATTTTTCGTATTATACCATTAGCTCCAACTTCCTTGATTTTCTTGAGTTTCATATCTACATATCTCTCAGATTCCTGATCTTCCCCCACAAGAATTATCTCAATATATGGAATTATTCCATTTTTTTGTAATGTTGAAATTCTATGCTTACAATTTTCTAGAATTTCTAAAGCAATTTTTTTACCTTCTACTACTGTCATGTCCTATAATAGAATCTAATAATGATGTTCTTATAGTTCTATCTCTTATTAAAAAACAAATGACGGTAAACATAACTGTAGTTAAAACAGGATTCATTGGAGTAACTACTCTTATTGAGGCCCTCTTAGATGAACGTGCATCTCGTAAAGACATATCTGTTCGTTCAATTACTTCTGGTTCAAAAATGACTAATACTGATACTCAAGAAGTTGAAAAATTATCCAGCTCGTTAGATACTGACTTGTACATTGTAGTAAGTCCAAATGCATCTTTAGATGCGCCAAAAAACCTTGCATTAAATTTAGGAAAAATAAAACCCACTATATTGGTTTCTGATAGTCCTGCTTCAAAAATTAAAGACGAACTCGTAGACAAAATTGGTTATATTTTTGTACAAGGCGATCCATTAATTGGTATTCATAAAGAATTCTTAGATCCTATTGAAATGTCAAATTTTAACAGCGATGTTCTAAAAGTTCTCTCTATATCTGGAGCTTTTCAAACTCTGATCGATGAAATTGATCAAGTTATCGAACAATTAAAAAATTCTCAACCAATTAACCTACCTAAATTAGTTATAGGTAAACATACAGCAATATCTAATTCTGGATTAACTAATCCATATTCCAAAGCAAAAGCCATGGCAAGCTATGAAATTGCACGTTTAGTTGCCCGATTATCTGCTGAAGGAGCATACAAAGAAAAAGATAGAGAACGTCGTTTACTCACTGTTAGTGCTTCACATGAACTCATTCGACAAGCTGCTAAATTAGCTGACGAAGCCAGAGAAATTGAAAAACAAACAGATAGTGTTCATAGAAAAATCCATGACAGCTCAGGAAAAACTATTACAAAAAAGAAATTCTTTGATTCTATCTAATTTGGATTTCCCCGACCAAATTCATTTACATCTTGATAATACCAAGCTATTGTCTGTCCATTCTTTGGAATGTATAAATTTGTACCAACTTCCAATAATTCCCAATCTTGTTGATAATGCCACGCTGACCATGCATAATTAGCATTATTTCCAGTTCCCAACAACGAATTTACAAAATATGAGTCAAAATCACTATAATACGTAGAATCAACATTATCTTCTCCAATTATGAATTTTGTAGAATCATACATACTAAAACCAACTGGAATACGAGTTTGATTGAAATATAGTATAGTTCCATTCCCAAAATCCACTATAAAATCGATATTTATAGAAACATCATCAATATTTTCCTGAATTGCTTGATAATTCTGATCAAGAACCCTATATTCATTATACATATACAGTGCACCTGAAAATGCAAGAACTGCAATCGCAGAAAGTAATAAAATTACAGATTTTTTATTTACACTCATTTAGTAGATATATTTTTAGTCACCATGTATATAAATGCTGGCACTAGAATAGAAAACATTGCGAAATTCGATATTTGATGAATAATCGAAAAAGGAATTCCAGTAATTATTCTCAATATCATTCCATCAAAAGTTTGATAAATTAATAATCCCTCTATTGAATTAGTCCAAACATCATAAATGAATGCACCAGTAACTCCGAATGATCCAAGAACTAAAGTTGTTTCAAACGGTTTCTTTAAAAATTTATTTTCAATATTAAAAACACGTCTACATAAGACACCAAAAATTGCAAATATCATTTCTCCAGACATCAATGCAATAATCAAAGGAAATCCTGCTCCTCCCAATGGATTTATTGAACCATAAACTAACCACGATAATGCAGCAATAGTTGCTGCAACAGGAAATCCAAATAAATAACCCGATAAAAACACCAGACTATCCATTAATTTTATTTGAGGAAATGCAATTAATACATAATTAGATGCTACTATGATAGCTGTAAAAACTGAAATAAATGCAATCTCTTTAGTATTCATTTCAAATCAGAAAATAAAATTTTAATTTTAAGTTCTTATTAATTTAATATTCTCAACTTCACCAGATGTTTGGAATCTACGCATCAATTCCTTAATATCCGAAGCTTTACCATCAACAATTAATAATTCTACACATTTTTTCTCACCCAATTTATAATGTAAATGAGATTTAGTAATTTTATCAAATTCATGTTTTATGTCTGTAACAGAATGTTCTTCTCCTTCCTCATGTGTAATGAGTAATATAGCTTGCATATTACCAACAAGATTTTCTCTATCTACTTTCTGATTAATCAAAGCACGAATTCCAGCTCGAATTAATTCAGATCTTCCAGAAAAACCCTCTGAGTTTTGTAATTCGTCCATTTCTTTCAAGAAATCCTTAGTTAACGAAATACTTACGATTGGCATAAGTAATAATACACATTTCTTAGTTAATAACTATTAAATATTAATAAAACATTTGAAAAAGTTAATAGCTGATTATAATGAATAAAATGATCGAACTTGAAGGAGTAAATGTAATTCGTAACAAAAATCTTATTCTTGACAATATATCTCTTACTATTAACGATACAGATTTTCTGGGATTGCTTGGACCAAGTGGATCAGGTAAAACCACACTTCTGAAAGTTATGTCTGGATTAATTATTCCTGATACAGGCAAAGTCACTTATTATACTTCTAAAAAACCCAAGATTGGTTATTTACCTCAAACCCTTCCATCTCTTCCAAATTCTCCTGCCACTGTTATGGAAATTATTTCTTCCGGTTTTAATTCTAAACCATTTACCAATAATAACGAGAAAATCATATCAATGGCAAAAGAAATGGCAATAGACCATCTACTTGATCTAAAAATAACTCAACTCTCTGGAGGTCAAATACAACTTATCTTTCTTATACGAGCATTGATCGACTCTCCTGATATTATTATTTTAGACGAACCTAGTAGTAGTATTGACACAAAAAGTCAATCTAAAATATTCCAAATTCTTACAAACGTTAACAAAAATCTTATTCCTGTAGTGTTTTCATCTCATGATACTTTTGCTATAACAAATTCCGCTAATCGTATAGCGTGTATAAATAAAAAACTCGATTATCATGGTTCATCAAAAGACTTTCTTAGTAACAAACATCTAACTGAAGCCTATGGATATGACGTTGACGTTCTTTCCCATCAAGGCCATGATTAAAAATGTTAGAAATTTTTTCCCAAGATTTTATGGTTCGAGCATTAATTGGAAGTGTGTTACTATCTATAACTGCTCCAATATTAGGAATGTTTGTTGTCTCTAGAAGAATCTCACTTGTAGGAGATACATTATCACATTTGGCATTTGCTGGTATTGCAATCGGTGTATTTCTGGATTTCTTTCCATTACTCACAACAATCACTTTCTCTATAATTGCTTCATTATTACTGTTGAAACTTATGCAAAGCAATACTTTGAACTCAGACGCTGTCCTAGCCGTCTTTTTCTCATCCAGTATGGCCATTGGGACAGTTTTACTAAGTATGTCACAAGAAATGATCAATATTAACGAAATATTATTCGGAAGCCTCTTATGGATTACAAATACAGATTTAATTTATCAATTTATTGTTGCCATTACAATAATTACAGTTACAACTTTTTCATATAAGAAATGGTTCATACTTTCAATTGATCAAGATCTATCACGTATAAATAATACTAATGTAAATTTTTATGACAATCTCTTAATCGTCCTTACATCAATATTAATTGTAGTATCAGTTCGTATGGTTGGTGTACTATTAATCTCCTCATTGCTTGTACTTCCAATCTTAATTGCATTACAACTCACAAATAATTTCCGAAATACCATATTCATCGGAATAGGAATCTCATTATTATGTTCATTATCTGGAGTAACTTCTTCGTACTATTTGTCTAGCCATCCATCAATCATTCCACCAAGCGGCTTAATTGTCATTATTCTTTCTGCACTATTTACAATAATCCTCATCAAAAATAATCTCAAAATAGATAACAAATTCGAATCTAACTTTTAATTATATTGTATACATATAATATATAATGAAAAAATATCATTGTTTAAACTGTAATATTTGGCTCAATGAAGATGAATTTGAGACTGAATTATTAGTCAAAAAACGTTCTCATTGTATTGACACAATGAAAAAATCTTGATGTTTAGTCTTTTTATTCATTATTTGCTATGATTAGATTGATGGAACATAAAGATATCCATAGTCTTGCAAACGTTATAGAAAAAAAATCATTATCTAATGTTAATAATTCAACTTCAAACCTTGTAATCGACGAACCACCCCCAGAAATGTGTTTCACCTGTAAAGGAACAGAATTACTATGTGGTAAATCGAGATGTCCAATCATTCTAAAAGCAGAATCTATGACTCGTGTTTCTTCAACTTCTGACTCGAATAATATTACTGGTTCAACACCTCCAGGAGTTTTTGTAGGTAGACATGGATATCCAAAAGTCAGTATTGGCCCAATGACACCTAATTTTCATGGAGATACAGAAATATTAGATACACCAGAGCAATGGTATGGTAAATCCATCGACGAAATTGTTGATTTTAGACATTCATTGATTAGGGGAAGTACCAATATTGATATAAAACAAGCAAGTAAAGGTGGAAGATTTGTTGAAAACATTCAAGAACTCGCCATGGCATCACAACCAGTTGAACTAGAACTTAAATTAACAAAGAAACCACAAAACCGTTTATCTTTTAATGAGAACTCTCAACCATTTGGTCCTTCTGCTCCTCTTGATAATTTTACAACAAGTAATGTAACTGTCGACCAAAGAATTGAAAAAGCTTACTATGATCGCGATCAAAAATCATCTAACGGAATAATCGATCTGTATGATAAAGGTGTTTTAGTTTCACGAATTCAAAAAACACTCAGTGCAGGTAATCTCGGAATAGGAAATAATAGAAAGTTTGTACCTACACGTTGGAGTATTACTGCAGTAGACGACACAATATCTAAAAACCTAATTGAAAAAATCAAAGACTATCAAACCATTGATGACTTTCGTGTTTACGTATTAAAAAATCTAGACAATCTTTATGTCACAATTCTCTTACCAACTAAATGGCAATTTGAATGGATTGAAGCTTGGTATAAAAACACAACTTGGAATTTATGGGGAAAAGAACCATATCTTATTGGCGATCATGAAACATATTATGGCAGAAAAGAATACGCAAGAGTTGGTGGTTGTTATTATTCAACACGATTAGCTGTTGCTGAATCACTACTTTCAGAACATAAACAAGCAGGTGCTATATTACTAAGAGAGATACATCCAGGATATATTCTACCTGTTGGTGTTTGGAACGTTCGTGAAAGCATTCGTCATCAATTAAAAACAAATTATGAATCTTTTGATAATCTATCTGACACTCTAAATTATGCATTTTCACAGCTCAATATTAAAAAGAATCAATGGCTAAATTCCAGCTATTTACTAAATCACGTATTATTTCAAAAACGCCTAACTGAGTATCTTTAAACGATTTATATAGAAATATACCCCTATAGTAAATTAGGGGAGCATATTCAACAGAATGAACCATAGGTGAGTTAATAGTTAGATTATTAACATTTTCTCCCCTAATCTTTAATTCAATAAACTTTATTTTCATTCGGATTTACAAATAAATTAGGTTCAATTGTCACGGGAAAAATACAATCAGGTTTTCGATTTATTAGAACAACATCATAGATGGTTTTCTGAATCTATTCCACTTATTGCATCGGAAAATATTCCTAGTCCAGCAGTAAGAGAAGCTTATGCTTCAGATTTTGGTAATAGATACGCAGAAGGATGGCCTGGTGAACGAGTTTATGCTGGTTGTAAGTTTATCGACGAAGTTGAACTAATTACAATTGATTTAGCAAAAAAATTATTTAATGCAGAATTTGCTGATGTAAGACCAATTTCTGGAGTATGTGCTAATCTTGCTGTTTACTCTGCATTTACAAATCCTAATGACACAATGATGGCATTACCTATTCCTTCTGGAGGACATATATCACACGGTCAGAAAAAATTCTCAGGAACAGCAGGCCTTGTCCATGGATTAAACATAGAATATTTTGCATTTGATCGAGAAGAAATGAATATTGACGTAGATCAATCCAAACAAAGAATTGAAAAACTAATTCAGGAAAATAAAAAACCTAGTTTCGCTATGTTTGGTGGCAGCTTATTTCTTTTCCCACATCCTATGAAAGACCTCAAAGATTTTCTTCTGAGTAATGATATTTTCATTTGTTATGATTCTGCACACGTTTCAGGATTAATTGCTGGTAAACAATTTCAAGATCCATTACGTGAGGGAGCAGAAGCTATGACACTCAGTACACATAAAACACTTCCTGGACCACAAGGTGGTATGGTTTTATCTTTTGACAAATATGCAGATGACATTAAAAAATCAGTATTCCCTGGTAATACAAGCAACCATCATCTTCATAGTGTTGCAGGAAAAGCAATAGCATTTGCAGAAATGATTGAATTTGGCGAAGAATATTCTGCACAAACAGTCAAAAACGCACAAGCACTTGCAGAGGCATTATCTTCAAATGGAATTGCTGTTCTCGGTGAAAAACATCGATTTACGGCATCTCATCAAATCGCTGTTGATGTTTCAAAGTACGGTGATGGTGGTAAATTCGAACATGAACTTGAAGAAGCCAACTTAATTGCAAATAGACAATTATTGCCTGGTGATATTAAAGCAGGTAGAGATTACAAACGCCCTGGAGGTATACGATTAGGCAGTTCGGAGGTAACTCGTTTAGGCATGAAAGAGTCTGAAATGCAAGAAATTGCCAATTTTATCCATCGAATTATAGTCAAAAAAGAAAACCCTGACACTGTCAAGAAAGATATTATCGATTTCAGAAAACAATTCACCAAAGTTCATTATGCATTCGAAACATTAGCTGATGCCTATAAATACATTAAAATACGTTAATAAAATTCTTTATTTTGTTAATATATTAATATCAGTAGAGTGGAAATAAACTATGAAATATACACAACCATTGATACTATCAATTTTACTTTTAGCATCTATTTTACTTGTCCCTGGAATCAAAGCTCATGACGGTACAGAATTTGAAGCTTATACTAGTACTGCCCCAACAATGGACGGTGTAATAAACGACGACGAATGGGCAGACGCATCAACAACAACTTT
>CEVQ01131594.1_pt1 | contig 10477 bp, 9 predicted proteins | sample 356551 | NCBI WGS metagenome assembly CEVQ01 (sample SAMEA2623756, study PRJEB7988) | marine metagenome | biome: marine biome (ENVO:00000447); feature: mesopelagic zone (ENVO:00000213); material: "saline water (ENVO:00002010), including plankton (ENVO:xxxxxxxx)" | depth 250 m | reverse complement strand
GATGGTTCCAAACCCATATCTCGTAAATCTCTCAAAGAACCCAATTTGTAGAACTCATCTACATTCGCCTCATCTCGGCGATCAATTGTCAATAGTTCCAAGCGACCCAATTCTTGTCCTTCCTTAGATTTAATTCCTTCAACTTGGTATCCATCGTCACAAATTGGATCGTAGAAAAATTGCATGTAATAACGCGTGCCTAGAATATATTCTTGAATAGTGAAGTTCTCATCTAAGTCAACATTTCTACGGAAATCTCTGAAATTTCTAGCCACGAAATATCCCTGGCCACCTTTAGCACCTGCATACTTGACAATAACTGGGCCATCGATATCATGTGGATCATCAATCAATTTAGGCATCGTACAGCCACCCATTTCCAACCAATCTCGTTGAGTATCTCTACCTGCCTCCCATTTTAGGATACGGCGATTGCCAAAAGTCGGTACTTGAAGGTCAATGAAATTATCAGGACCTAGATACTCAACTAAGGATCCATGGGGGATGATGATTACATTGCGTTCTCTAAACCATTCTGCTTTGTCTAGCATCTGATTATAATCATCGAGCATTAGCCACTCATCTGGTTCTGCACCGGGAAATGCTTTGAACATTTTTCGGCGCCCCTCGCCTACTGCAATCCCCAAAGTTCTGAATCCTTCAGACCTTGCTCCGTGAAGAATCTGAAGAGATGAATGAGATGCGACAACACCTATGGTAATCTCATCTAAATTGTATTCCGATAACCACGCGGCTAGGTCATCTGAGGTGTCGGCCATTAGGAATGGCTGAGGGGCCCACTAAATTAGCATGACGGATGGGGTATTAGATTGGCATCAAATTATACTATAATTAGCACTTCGCGATTACTTTCATTTCAACTGCAATAGGGGTTGGGAGAGCGGTCACTGATAGAGTTGTTCTAGTTGCAAGGATATCAGAGAAATATTCTCCATACACCTCATTATACCCAGAGAAATCTCTATCCATATCAATTAGAAAACATTGACAATCTACAACATTTTCTAGAGTCAAATTCTGTTCTGCAAGAATTGATTTGATATTCTCAATGACTTGTTTAGTTTGGGCCCTAATATCATAATCTGTAGGGTTACCATTTTCATCAGTAATTTCCCCACCTACTATTTCGTTTGTTACGGGGTGTCTTGGCCCTGTGCCTGATACAAAAATTAGGTCACCGACCTTTCTTGCATGAGGATAAGAACCAACTGCTTTTGGAGCATTGTCTGAGAAAATAGGTCCATCATCTTCTAAGGGCATCAAATCATCCCCTTGTCAAGCACATTTCTATCTCCTGAATATATTTCGACATCATCCTCATCAAATTCTTTGTCACCGATTGAACCCTTGGTTGGAGTCATTTGTATTACTGCACCACCTGCACCATGTAAAGCCCCGTACGCAAGTACTTCCCCTTGGTAGTTATTGTGCTGACCCATAGCAGCAGCCATCCACCAGGCGGGTTTGTAAGTGACCACTTTATTTACTCGCATCTGATTATGAATATCTCTACTTAATTGACTAATATCCTCAAGTCTTCCATCAGCAAAAAATTCCAAAATTTTCTGATTCCAATCCTCATCTTTAGAACTGTGAATTCTGTCTTCACTAGAATCGATGTGCTCGGTAAACATTCTATTTGAAAGACTAGATACCACAACTACTACTGCTTTCTTACCTTGAGCTTCCAATGTATCTCTAGCAGCCTTACCTAGAACCAAAGTCTCAGAGCGATTTGAATAGATATTCGAAGAGACAATACATGCTGGAATCCTGTTGTCGGGATTGAGAAGACTTAGTGCAACAACTGAGCCCGTGTCGATAGGGAAACCATGGTAAGATACCGTTCTAGCATGCAGACCTCGTGCTTCTGCAGCATCCTTGTACCCATTGGAAAATTCCACATCCATATTAAATTTGTAAGGCATGCTACCTAAGAAATGAAAGTCATCATCCACGTGTGTCCATTCTGGTTCAGGATATGCTTGAATTTGATGCCCCACAATTGAGGGCCAAGTGGTAGAGTATACTAGAATGAGGTCAGCATCAGATTCGTCAATTCTTTGTCGAGCAGTATCGAAAGCGTCCCTTAGATTTCTGTATCCTTCGTTCCCATCTGGATCTAAAAGCGGATGGGGGTGCGGAGGGACGTAAAACCCGAATAAAACAGGGCTATCGCTCACAATACCAACTCCCTTGTGGACTCGTTTGGATCCCATGCTGCAACCACATTTCCTGTCCCAATTACTGATTGATACCCATAGATTTCGGCGGAATAGTCAGGGTAACCCATGGCAGCCATCAACCATGTTAGACCCCCGCCTTCAGTTTCAGCCATTGTCTGCTCAGTGAACTCTGGCATCAAATCAATTACTTCTTGCATCTTACCTTGTCGCATCAACTCTATGATCTTCATATCCCATACATACTGACTGTGATTGTATATGTGTTCGCGACTCATGTCTTCGGGTAGAGGAGCCTCTTCTACGAAGTGCCTATGACTGAGGCTGTGACTAGCAACCAATACAACTTTCTTATCTGACTCCTCTATTGCCTTAAGACATGCCTTACCAAGTGCTGTAGCCTGCTCGTTCATAACTTCTACAGAATAGTAATGGCGGTTACGATTGCTAGAAATAGCAACTATTGGTTTGTCCCATTCAGGATTGAGAAGGTGACACGATGTGATTGTACCATAGTCAACTCTGAAATCAGGATTTTCCATCATTTTTGTTATTATGCCTTCATCTGCTGCAAATTCGCGCATAGAATTAGACAGTTCTACGTCGACTTCCAAATCGTAATTATAACGGAAAAGGTTCGGAAATATCGGATCTACCGACTTGGACTTGAAATTAGGAAGACCTAGAAAATGAGTACCAATATAGGTCTGCCAGTGAGGTGTGAATATAACAATCGCATCGTAATCTATGTTCTTTAGTTTTCTTGCAAGTCTTTGGTATCCCCAACGAAGAGTCTCCCATCCACCCTCTGAATGTGGTTCATTCTGTTCAGGATTGTCAGCATAGACCAAATGAGGGGGATGAGGCGCAAGTGTGCCCAAGACAATTTCACCCATGCTAACGTGTTTGCGAGGGGGGGCCTATTCATCATTGTTAGGTTGATTACAATTTCAATGCTCAATCGTGCTTGAGGCAAATATTGACTGCATGAGAGTAAAACGAAAGACTCCAACGGCCACCTTCTCTTCCAACTCCGGAGTGTTTTATTCCTCCAAATGGCACCCTCAAATCGCGGTGCAACCATGTGTTAATCCAAACCATACCAGTATCTATCCCTTCAGCAATCCTACGGCCTTTTTCTAAATCTGAAGTCCAAACACTTCCTGCTAACCCATAATTTGTCGAGTTGGCTATTTCCAATGCTTCTTTTTCGTCCGCAAAGGCATGTAAAGTGACTACTGGGCCAAAAATTTCCTCAGTCGAGCATCTGCTATCTGGAGATAGACCGTCAATAATTGTGGGTGAAAGCCAGTTGCCTTCAGAAAACTGGTTTGGAATTCCCTCTGGTTTAGAACCGCCAGCAATAATCTTGCCACCTTCATCTTGCGCAAGTGAGATGTAGCCTGTTACCTTTGCAAGATGTTCAGGTGATACTAAGGCACCTAAATCTGTTTCAGGATCGGAGGGGTCCCCGATTTTCATGGAGTTAGTTGCATTAATTAGACCCTCTACAAATACATCATAGATACTCTCTTCAATCAATATTCGAGAACCACAAAGACAAATTTGACCTTGGTTCAGAAAACTAGCCCTTAGCACACCTGGTAACGTTTTATCTAAATCAGAATCTGCAAAAACAATAGTTGCATTTTTCCCACCTAATTCCAAACTTAATTTTTTGAATGAGGATGATGCCGCTGACGCTACCCTAGAACCCGTTTCGGTTCCCCCTGTAAATGAAATCAAGTCGACGTCATCGTGGCTTGTTAGCGGAGCTCCGGCTTCTTCACCCGCCCCATGCACCAAATTAAAAACGCCACTAGGTAACCCAACTTCGTCAATAATTTCTGCTAATAAACTAGCAGTCATTGGAGTCAATTCTGAAGGTTTGGCTACAACTGTATTACCCATTACCAAGGCTGGCGCAACCTTCCAACTTAGTAGATACAAAGGAAGATTCCAAGGAGTGATTAATCCCGCCACCCCTACAGGTTTGTATAATACATGATTAGTTGCATCATTCATCTCAAAAGTTTCAGGTACAAACTCCCTAACGCATTCTGCAAAGAATCGGAAATTCGCTACAGAGCGGGCTGCATCAACAGTTCTTGCAAGTGTAATTGGTTTCCCAGTATCCAGCGATTCTAATTGAGCGATTTCTTCTGATCGTTCCTCCATTGCATTCGCAATCTTATCGAGCCAATCAGCCCTTTGCTCATGGGTAAGTGCTGACCATTCTGGTAAAGCTGCCCTAGCAGCAGATACTGCGGCATCAATATCCTGTTTGTTAGAACATGGAATTCTAGCTATTCGCACCCCGGTCGCTGGAGATATGTCATCCATCCATTTTCCGTTTAATGATGAATTGAATTCCCCTGCTATGTAATTTAGCAAATCAGGAATTTCTTCTTTATCCATTGTTAGGCCTCGTGGTTTTCGATTAATCGGGGCGCTCCGGCATTACTGAGTATTGGCGCCAATCATAATACCAACGGTCACTGTCTGGATCCCATTCATCCCAGGTAACAACTGATTCAAGATTCTCTAGTAGATCTGGGGGGACCACTCCTGAAACGATGAAAGCCTTTTGGCGATGAAGGGGATATGGATTACGTAGTTCAATCCCAAGCACCCCTAAAACCGCCCTGGCTACATACCATGTTGCCTGTGCATTCCAACCATGAGCGATTTTGATGGTTATACCAAGTCCTTTAGGATAATCAGGGTGAATTACCGAGAGTCCTAGCAACCCGTCAGCACCTTCTTTTGCCAAAACCTTGCCCTCTCCTGCTTTTAGAATGGTTGAGTCTAGACGATTGAATCCTCCAACTAAATCTGGATTTCTGCACATCGCTTCCCAAATCCAATCATCTTCTTTTGTAACTGCTAGACCTGCAAACATAACAGCCAATTCATTCACAGTATTGGATACAGTTGGTAGCCCACAACCATCTCTTGCAACTCTTTTTGGCTCCCAATCTGGCTGACCAAGGAATCCTTTCAGAACATCAACGAAAAGAGGAAACCAATCAGATTGTGGAAGAGTGTATCCTGCTCGATTAATCCCTTTCAATCTAAGCGCCTTTAGAATTGCTGCATGTTCGCCAGAACATGTGTGGAACCACCTCCTTGGCCGCCTAACTTGTCTTCCAAACTGAATTAGGGGGACATCTAATGGGCACTGCATTAATCCCCATTCAGATTCGCTAAGGATTGATTGAGCGGTAGAAACGTGTTCTGTATCCCCATTATGAGATGAGCAAGATATCGCTTTTTGTTCCCAAGATAACTCATTGTCAAGTACATCGACAAATGTTTTCATCAAAAGTGGTTTCATCATTGAGCGCCCATAGCAAAGGACATTGCCACCAAAAGAGTGTATTACCTCTTTTCCATGTGCCCACGCAACTGCTCCATGAATTGTATTTTCACTTACATCATTACGCCTAAAATCAACTAGAGGTTCCCATTCCACATCTCTCCCTGTAGGAATGCCTTCATGTTCTTCTCCAAGCGGAGTGGTCGGGTATACTCCTGAACCAGGCCTCCCTGGTGAAACAGATGAAGGCTTTTTTCTAGACATTAAATCACCTAATTTACGATATTAGCTACTTTTTCCATGAAGGCTGCCATGTCTCTTTGGACCCTTTCAGAATCATGACGGAAGAAATCGAACCATAACATTAGACGGTCGTTAGGGTCAAATCTTTCTTTAATTTGAGCGGCCACCTCTTCTACGTTTCCAATCACTGCATTATTTGCTGCTTTGGTGACTTTTGAAGGATCAATCGTACCCTCAAGCGCATTCCAATATGAATTAAGTGTGGCTTCTGCTTCTTCATGAGCTGCTAAAGAGCACTGTTCTGGAGAAAGATCTGCTTCATCATTTAGGAACACCATCAAGGTTCTTGGCATCATATTTCGTTGCCAAGGGCCGCCATCAGCGTGATAAGCCTCAGTCATCCTCTTGTGAGTCTCCTCGATGATTTCTGGCTGTGTAATACTGAGGTTGAAAACTTGTACTGGCCTCCAACGATTAACCTCAACTTGTAGAGTTGGCTCATGACTTCCCAAAACAAGATTCAACAGGCTTTGATCCCAATTTTGAGGGATGCACTTAATTTCCTCAAATGAATATCGATTGGGAATTTCTACTTTCTCAGGAATTTTTTCAAGTGAGAGATGTGAAAATGCTGCCTGTTGGACTTCTACCCAATCTTCGTCACTACGAAAGTTCGCTCGGGTGAGAGTTGTTTTTCTAACAGAATCTGAGGAAAAAGACTCGCCATTTAGTAATCTTAGCATTATTTCAGAGGCTTCCCAGAAAATCTGCCCTCTTAGTGCGGACCAAGCCGCTTCTTCGATTTGATTCCTAGGCACCACACCATAGGGTGCAGCCATGAATTGAAATCTACCTGCTGAGAAACCTACGTGAAGACGACGTGTATCATTTCGGACCTGCTGTAGAGCGCAGAAATTACCAATGCGCTCTGAGACAGCTATGGGCCCCCCATTTGCGAGAATCGAGAGAACCGCAGAGCCAATTTCGATATTTTTTGTTTCGGCAAAGGACAAGGTGGCTAATTGAAAAAAGTCTGTGCAAAGTCCAACTTCACCCTCCCAGTGAGGAATTACAGGTTTGCGATTACTCTTTTGAGTCTCTGTTGAAAGATGAGATTGTGCTATCCAAGCAATTCCAAAACCAAGCTCATCTGCGAGTTTCAACTGATCTAAATAATTGGAAAACATGGTTTGCTCATCGGGACAATAACCCGTTGAATCCGGGGTTTGCGAAATTGAAAAGAATATGTCAAATTCCATTTACTCACCTTAGATTGAGCGCATTCTTCCGCCGTCAACTGCTAGGCTGACTCCTCGGATTGCGCCCCCTGCTTCGGTGCATAGGAAGGCAATTGCAGCTGCAGTTTCTGCTGGATCAATTAGCCTTCCAGCAGGAACTCCTGCAATCCAATCGGAACGAACATCATCTGGAGAACAGTCTCGCTTTCCCGCAATTTGGTTTGCCAAAGAGTCCAGCCTCCCAGTATCTGTAAATCCTGGTAAAATGTTGTTAATACTAATGCAGGTAGGTAGTTCGGTTGCAAAAGTCTTCGACCAGCCCGCCATTGCACCCCTTACTGTATTGGAGACACCAAGATTAGCTATGGGCTCGCGAACTGATGTGGAAATGATATTGACTATCCTTCCATATCCTTCCCCTTCCATACTTGGTAAGCAATGAACTACCATTTTCTGAGATGCGAAGAGATGGCGGCGTAATGGTTTGAGAAAATCCTCCTCATTTGCCTCTAGTAATGGTCCTGATGGAGGCCCTGCAGCATTGTTGACTAGAATATGTACAGGCCCATTTTCTTCAATATGATTTGGCAACAAACCATCGATTGCTCTTCCATCTTCTAAATCGATTGGGAGGACGAACACATTGGGGGAGCCCGAATCATGACATTCGTTAGCTAAGATGGTTAATTTTTCAGCAGATCTCGAAATCAATGTCAAATCTGCTCCAGCCTTCGCTAATGTTAATGCGGTGGAGCGACCAATACCCGAAGAAGCCCCACAAACAATAGCATGTTTTCCACTCAATGAATCAGACGCTAAAGGTGATTTTACATCCATTTTTCCACATCCATTAATTGACATAGTGAGCATATGTTTCTTGACTTAATTTTTCTCTCACTACCTCCAATACCTCTTCGGGTGCATTACGGAAGGTGGGGTGTTCGCTTTCACCTTGCGGGTGGCGCATTTCACCCCATTTACCTTCTTCATAGGCTACTAATGCCTCTTTCATTAACACTCCTGCTAGAACTAAAGTCTCGTAACACAAATCTTCGTAAGTCATTCCACGGGTTACTGAAACTTCTCTTGTAAGAAGTAATTCCCCAGTATCAATTCCATTATCACAGAAATGTGTAGATGAACCAATGGGTATGTCGTGATAGACCGACCAAGCAGGGCTTGCCGAACCGCGACAATCTGGCAGAAGGCCTGGGTGACTATTTACTACGCCATCTTTGGGGTAATCTAGAATTTCTCCGCGAATTATTCTTGTTCCACCAAAGACTACCAAATCAAGATCAATGTCTTCAATATGTGGCATTACATATTCAGAATTGTGTATTGGTACTGTTACGTGCTTAACGCTGTTCCCTTGACTTTCCAATTCTACCAGTTGTTCTTCAATAGTTAGCGCTATCTCATTCCCTTCAATTCTTTTTAGGAATTTTTCTCTTTCTTCATCCCCGATTTCGCTGTCTTCACTAATTATAATTGTAGGAATAAAACCTTCAGATAGGATTTGACTTAGCATTTCCCTTCCGTAAGGATGCTCTTTTAGAAGCAAAAATGCAAAGCTCGGCTTACCCATGTCCCTCATATGCCCGAGGGGTCATTGATACCCGTTATTTTCGGTAAAGGGTGATTCCATATTTTTGTTAATAATTGGAGTAAAATTACTTGAAATCATATATTATCAATACATTTCAATGGCGACAAATCGTTATACCACCGCACTTTCCCAAAATTATGAGCGATAGCAAGACCTACGCTGACTATCTAGATTTACACACATTACTTTCTCTTCAAGGTGATGATTCCAAACTGACAAATGATGAGCAGCATTTCATTATCGTCCATCAATCATTTGAGCTATGGTTCAGATTAATTTTGATTGAACTCCGTGCAGCAAGGGCTCTTCTAATGCAGAAGTTGCTTCCTGAAGACGATGTACCCCGAATTGTACATCATGTGAAAAGATGCACTGAAATTTTCAGATTGATGACAGATCAATGGAGAGTCATGGAGACGCTAGCCCCGCAGGATTTCCTTGCTTTTCGTGATGGCCTTGGGACAGCATCTGGTTTTGAATCATTCCAAATGCGAGAATTAGAATTGCTGTTGGGTTTGAAACAGAGCCAACGTGTAGATGAGATGGACCCACTAGGACACTTCAGGAAACTTGCAGAAAACGGAGGGGCAGATGCAGAGGTACTCAAGCGACTTGAAGCCGAGGAAGCGATGCCAGCATTGGGAGAAATTCTATCTAAATGGCTGGAAAGAACTCCTATCCAAGGCTCATTCGCATCCGACGATAATGATTCCCAAGTCGTTTCTGAATTTGTGGAACAATATCTTACTGCCCACAAAAATATTGGTGATCAAGCAGTAAAAAGAATGAGCGAACATGGCGTGAAAAACATTGACGAAGTGAAGAAACGTTTTGCATCTGCTAACTCTGGCGCTCGTGAATTCTTGATGCCTGGTGATGAGATTTCACGCGCTCGTGCTGGCCTACTTTTCATTGAATCATACCGTAGCCTACCACTACTTACATGGCCAAGAATCCTAATCGATACGATGGTTGAGTTAGAGGAAGCATTGGTTCTCTTCCGTACTCATCATGCTAGAATGGTTGAACGAATTATCGGGCGGAGAGTTGGAACCGGTGGTTCATCTGGAGTTGATTATCTAGATGCAACTCTCAAATATCGTGTTTTCAATGATTTATGGACCGTAAGGACATTGCTAATCAAGAAGGAATCACTACCAGCACTACAAAACTCAGCATTCTACGGATTCGCTGGGGAAGAAAATTGATTCGAGGAGATGCACATGCAAAGCGGTTGGATGTCAGATGATGGAGAATATCGAGGCCCTAGAAGCCCGGTCATCTGTGCAGTTGCGAGAACACCTGTTGGAAAATATCGTGGCGCTCTTTCGGATCGTTCTGCGGTCGAACTTGGAATTCATGTGGTCAAAGGATTGCTTGAGCGTGCCGAAATTGACCCTGCAAGTGGAATCATCGATGAGGTATTGTTTGGACAAGTACTCCAAGCTGGAGCTGGACAGGCGCCGGCACGACAGGTCGCATTAGGCGCAGGACTTCCAAAAAGTACGCCTGCAACCACGATTAACAAGGTCTGTGGCTCATCATTGAAAGCAGTCATGATGGCGGCGAACAGCATCCGTGCTGGCGAATACGATGTCATAATCGCAGGAGGAATGGAATCTATGAGCAATGCACCCTATTTCGGCCAGAAAATCTCTCGATCAGAATTTGGCGAGATGAAATCCACCATGGTTCATGACGGTCTGTGGGATGTTTACAACGACGAGCACATGGGAAATACTGGCGAAACGGTTGCGGAGGAATTTGAAATTCCTAGATACGATGCGGATGGTTTCGCTGCATTTTCTCACTCAAAGGCAACAGTTGCATGGAATCAAAAATGGATGGATTTTGAGGTCATTGA
>CEVQ01129012.1_pt1 | contig 10500 bp, 19 predicted proteins | sample 356551 | NCBI WGS metagenome assembly CEVQ01 (sample SAMEA2623756, study PRJEB7988) | marine metagenome | biome: marine biome (ENVO:00000447); feature: mesopelagic zone (ENVO:00000213); material: "saline water (ENVO:00002010), including plankton (ENVO:xxxxxxxx)" | depth 250 m | reverse complement strand
GACAGGTAAAGCAACTTTACCCTTGTACTCTGGAATATTGTCTTTTTCAAGCAACGTGACTATCTCGTTTTTTTGTTCCTGACTCAACCCCTGTACCAATGCCTTAGATATGCCATTTTTATCGCATAATGCGAGGATATAGCCACTTGAATCAGTTAGAACAAAGCCTGATGATTCGTCTACCACGGCGTAAAGATTCTCTTCACCTACAGGTTCCCAAACATTTGTCTTATTATCGCGTAAAGCAAGCGCAGGCATCGCCCTATCATTTGAGATTGAATTGAGATATGCTCTTGCAGATTCCACTCTTTTTTGACCTACCTTTAATGCTTGAAAATACTGCATGTTTTATCAAAACAATATATTATTAATAAATGAACAAATTAGCATGCCACTTTTGAATACAACAATAATGCAATTGAATGAAATCACAACAAGTGTAGAGAATAAGGAAAAACTGTCTGCAAGTGACGAATCTATGATCAAACAAGTGTTCAAAAAAATTAATGAAAATGGAGAGAATTATGATGTGGATGAAATTGAGTCATGGTTTGAGAATGAAGGTAGTTGGACAAACAAGGACGTAAGAGTCAGAATTACTAACATTTCACATTACATGCAGAGCAAGCATGAGCAGAGCAATATGTTTCGTATGGTATCTGACGAAGATTCATGCAGTTGTGGTAATTAGCCTTCTTCAGTATCGAGTTTTTTCAAAAGCCTAGAAATCACTTCACTGTTCTCATTTCGCTTTTTGGAAATTTCATCAAGACGTTTTTTATTACTTTCCAAGTCTTCCTCGTTTGATTTGATTATAATTCCAACACCCTCATCTTGAAGGTCTATGTTAGTTTGCATTCTTTTTACTACCTCAAATAATATCCCGATTACTTCATTTTGGGCTTTGATTAGCTCATCTTTATTTTCTGACAAATTATCAACTAGAATACAAATCTATTACATCTAAGTCTATTGAATAATATCAATTAGTATTTTTTTCAAATCCTCGTCACCAATTTGTTCCACCGCTGAGACAATAAATGGCTTGATTTTTTCAGGATCAGATTCTTTTTCATAAATTTTTGCTTGTAATGCCATTTCCAATTTATCTAATTCATGAACAAACTTTGCTTCAATTGAAGAATTTTCTTTGTATTCATCCCACAGATTGTAATAATCCTCTTTGAGTTTAACTGGAAGTCCCTCTAGGATTTCTATCATTGCATATTCTTCGAGTTCAGTTTTCCTCTCATGTGTAATCTCATCTGGCATGAAATCGCCAATCTTTGATTCAGCCCAGTCATGAATTAGCGACATCTTGAGAATTTTATCAGTTTTCATATTTTTTAAATCTGATAGCACCATTGACATTACTGTCATCATGTAACTATGCTCTGCAACTGATTCTGAATCTTTAAGATTAAGCTTAACTTTCCATCCAGCTCGTGGAAGATTCTTTAAACTTGCAATCTGGAAAAAAAAATTGGATAGCATTAAAATAATTAGTTTGGTGTGGTAGAGGCGGCTGTGGCCATGTCTGAAAGCAATTTATCAACTTCATAAATAGCAAGTTTGTCTCTTCCTAGAAGATTGAATTTTTGTAATATACCTTCGAATTGTTGCTCTTCTTCGATTTGTTCATTTACAAAGAACTGCAAGAATGTGAATGTGTTATGATCTTTATCCTTATTGGCAATATCTACCATTTTGTTAATTGACTTTGTTACTAGTTGCTCATTGGACAGAGCAGTTTTACAAATTGCTTCAAGAGATTTGAAAGTTTTCGGTGGCTGCTTTGTCCCAGGAATTATAGCTCTAACACCCTGTCCATTCAAAAAACGAACAATTTTTAGCATATGTTGATGTTCCTCTTCAGCTTGAGTGTAAAAGAATTTTGCCCCGCCGTCATACCCAGTCACTTCACACCAAGATGCAGCAGAAAGATATGCACTAACTGCATTTGCCTCTAATGCGATTTGGTCGTTCAGTGCCTTTGTTAACGCATTTGAAATCTTCATAAGATATGATAAATTTTTGAATTAAAGAACTTTTCACTTTTTATACGCATGTCAGCTGATTATTTCTAAAAATTGATGATTTTTTCCTAGTACGTCAAATGAAGTGTTATTTTTTGCTTTAATTTTAAATTCACTTGATATCACTATTGATGCTTTCAAGGATTCTAAACATTCAGAAGTCTTTCCAAGACATATCAGATTTTCTGCTTTATCAAATAAAACATCCCCATTATTTGGATAGACGTTTAATATTTTATGACAAATGCTCAACGACTTTTCAAATTTTTTAAGACTTCGTAGGATTCTGAGCTTATGATATAATACGATAAACTCGTCTGGATTATCATTCAGAAAAAAATCGCAGTTTTGCAATGCTTCATCAAGCATTTTTAGTTTTCTTAAGGCGGATATTTTGTTAATCAACAGTGATTCTTCAGAGGGGGCTATTTTCAGACCATGATTGTAGCAATCAATTGCATTTTTGTAATCTTTCAATTTACTTAGTGCGTAACCTTTGTTGTTAATTGCATCTAGGTTGTCTGGGTCAATCTTTAATATTTTTTCATAAATTGGTATTGCATCGCGAAAATGTTTTTTTAGAAATAAATTGTTTGCTGATTTTATCAATTCATCAATACTTTCCATAAGTTAAAAATTATTTATGATAAATTTAAGACATACCTTAATTACTTGTGATACATCAGTTTTCTTGTGAAAATTTATACAAAAACCGGTGACGAAGGAAAAACATCGTTATTTGACAACTCTCGGGTTTGGAAATCAGATAATAGGATAATGTCATATGGTGCGGTCGATGAATTAAACTCTGCACTGGGGATTTTAGGTTCGTTAGATTTAGAGTTGGAGGTAAAAAAAATAATCAATAGGATTCAGAATGATCTTTTTGTTGTTGGGTCCGATTTGGCAAATCCTGACATGGCAAATACAAAAATTAGAACAACAAATGAGATGGTAGAATATTTGGAACAAGTAATAGATAATTTTGAAGCAGAACTACCAGATTTAGTTAGTTTCATACTTCCCGGCGGCACTCTCATTTCATCAATACTACATTTGTCAAGAACTGTAGCTCGACGTGCAGAGACACATGTTGTTGAATTATCACGCAAGGAAGAAATTAACAAAATATCAGGTATCTATCTAAACCGATTATCGGATTTATTATTTGTTTTAGCTAGAATAGCCAATAAAAGAAAAGATGTTGACGACATAGTTTGGAAGCCTTGAAAGGATAGGCTTTAATTCAATTCAGTTTGCAGGTTCTTCATGCCGAGGTAGCTCAGCCTGGGAGAGCACCGCGCTGAAGACGCGGCTGTCGCGCGTTCAAATCTCGCCCTCGGCACATTTTCATTATCTGGTTTAATCAGAATGTTTTAATATATGATTGTCTAGGTTTTTTCGATTATATTGGTTACAAAGAAAAAAACAGTAAAAAAAACAGTCACAAAAACCAAATCCAAGAAAGGAAAAAAGACATCAAAATCTAAAGGCAGAAAAAAAACTGCACAGAAAGATAACGCTGAGATAGATTCCGGTATAGTGATTGTTGATGATGATTTAGTTGTAGATAAAGAGGCTGAATTAGAAGAAAGAAGAGCATTTTTAGAGGAAGCCAGATCACAAGAAGCATCGTCTGATTAGAAACCCTTTATTGATATTAAAACAACCATATAAAATGAAATCACTCTGTATGATTACTGTAAAACCTGGGACAGTAGATAAGGTTCTTCAGATTTTGAAAAAAAAACGTAGAGTCTCAAAAGATATTATGATTGTAACAGGCCGTGCAGATATCTGTGTGATACTTAATGGTACCATCAACGAAATTAATAAAATTGTAAATGATTTGAAAAGTATTAACGAAATTGTTTCAACGGAGACACTAATTGAAGTAGAGGTTGATTTAGGTTGGTAAGAGCTATTATTTTAGTCAAGTCTCCAAAAAAACTCATTGCTGCAAGACTACTTAAAATAAGTCATATTATTGAATCATTTCCTGTAACTGGACAATTTGACGCTGTTGCAGTTATCTCTGTTAAGGAATTAAGTGAAATTAAGGATGCTACCACACAGATACAGCAAATTCCAGGTGTAGAGCGAACTGAGACTATGGTAGAGGTAAATAATTAATCTTTTATTACATAATGATTCAGATATACTATGAATTTCAAACATATCAGTAACGTGATTTTAGCTGTAAAAGATCTAGAAAAATCACTTAAATTTTATCATGAAATTCTTGGAATGCCAATTAAGCGTCAACGTGAAGGCTGGGTGGACTTGGGCAGGACTGGCTCATATCTCAGTCTTCATCCTGCACAAGAGACAGAACCTCATTCTGGCACATCGATAAACAATGGTGTCTTAATTGGTATTGTTGTAGGCGATGTACAATCTGCCGTTGATGACCTTAAATCTAAAGATGTAACAATACATAGAGATATTCAAGAAAAGGAAGCTGGAAAAAACGCTATAATTTTAGATCCTGATGAATATATGATATCGCTTTTTGAGCCTAATTTTTCAGATGAAAAAGATCAGCAGACAGCAGGGTATGTAGGTTTTACACCAGCATAACAATCTTTGTAATCTTTTTGATCAGTAATTGTGACGGCAGTACATTTTTTGGAAATGTTACATAATAGATAATTTTCTTGTGATAAAAAATAAGCGAATTTACTTTTTGGTGATTTAACAATACATAATTCATTTTTCCTATTGGTGTTATAGAATCAATTCTCAATTTCATGAAACTGGTTACTGCAAAAAATTCATTACGAACTTGATCCTTAGAAAACATGGGTTTTACACCCGATTTTAGACGACCTGCAATGGTTTTTCCATACTGATTAACAATGCCAACATATCTAATCTCATCAGAGAGGCTGATAATTCTTTTACATTTTTTTACATATGCAAGTCGCATTTTTTCCCATTTCTGAGAATTTTTTTCCATGTTTTGAGATCAGATATTGAATTAATATAGTTTGAAACAAAAATTATCATATGGATGATCCGTCTATAATGAAAGATATAGTGGATCTCATAGAATCAGATGCAAAAAATTACTTTGAAAGTTCTGAAAGGCTCTTACTGATGAACCTGTTAAAAAAACTGGAAGACGGCAGTAAATTATCTGACGATGATTATAAGACGTACAATAAAATTTTCAAAGCATATAATAAATTTCTAAATTAGATATGATTTCCTTTTTTGCCTATTTTCTCTTCCAGTTTTTTCTTTAGTTCTAGATTTTCTTTAAGAAGCTTATCATTTGATTCTTTTAGTGATGAAATTGAACTCTCTCGATTATACAGAGGATGTCCAGGTGGAAAAACTGATTTGTTCATACCAAGTATGCTATCTGCATAATGCTTGAACATCTGATTAAAATCTTCTAATTTTGGAAGCATTGATGCGCCCTGTTTTACAAATTTCTCTTTAATTATTTCTGAATTTGCAAGTTTTTTTGGTGGATTACTATTTGGTGGATATCTAATGAAATTTGGCACATTATTACTTTCATCCATATTTTTGCTAAAAATTAACTATATTTGAGGATTAGTATTCCAACTTACACTCAACTAAGCTAGCTAACATCGATTTTTAATCAAAATCATCTGATCGCAGATCCTTATAGTGATCATATTTTTTTCGTAAGAAATGCAAGTTCAGGAAAAGAAGATGTGTTTGAAATGTAGAAAAAAAATACATGAAAACGAGTTACATAAGCTCGTCATGTATGTTATAGAAGAAAAATTTACAGATCATCATTACGAACACGTAGAATGTCCTGACAAGTTTACTGTTTAACCATCTAGCGAGTAAACAGTGTATGGTTCACCTGTTTTTCTATCATTATACTTCCATTCACTTTCACTCCAAGTTTCTTTTTTGAATTTTTGTTGTACAGTTGGATGAATTTTGTCATAAACATGTTGACCAATTAGAATCTGTTGTGGGTTAGCCATACTTTGAATTTTTGCTGCAATGTTCATTGTAGGACCTAGAATATCAACATGAGATTTTTCTTTATCGGAACCATATCTGACAATCATATTATCACCATAGTCCAATCCAATATGTAGTAGCAAATCTGGATAATCATAATTATTTAAAATTGGATTTACCCCCTGATCCATAATCTGGATCATTCTTTGTGCACAGCTTACTGCATTATCCGCGGCTATCAATACACTAGTATGTATAAAATATCCAATAACAGCATCACCAACAAATTTTAGCACAAATCCGTTATGCTGTTTAATTGCTAGTGCCATTTCTTGTGCAAATGAGCTTATGATGATAGCCACTTTTTCTTCAGGTAGTGTTAGTGATATGTTAGTAGAACCAACTAAATCCACAAATAATACTACCATGTGAATCTTTTCATTTACATGTTGACGTAGAAACGCATCAGATCTATCTACTGTTGCATCGTATTCAATGCCATGTTTAAGCGATTTCCAAATTCTCTTTTGAGTCTCTTGAATCATTGTTTCAGAATCAATTGTTTTTTCTGATTGCTTGCCTAGCATCATATCTATCATATTAGATGCTGAAGTAGTGTCATCAGTTGGTTTTCCTGAATTATTTTCTTCTACTGAATCATCATCTAATTTATCAGGTGTACTTTCAACTCCTCTAGCAGCATCTAGTAATTTCTTATATTTTTTATCAATTTCATCTGTTATTTCATCATCATTCATTTTAGTACACTACTCTAAAGGGAAATCTGTATTACAACTTTTGCATTTTCCACGTTTTCCATTATATTTTTCATTAAAATAAACAAGTATTTCTTCACCACAATGTTGGCAGTTAATGGAATCTGAATTCATGATATTCTGATTCAGATTATCATTAAAAGTATATTCTAGATAGAACATTTTGTAAATACGTAAGGGGTGTTGAACGGTTGGTCTACAGTCCAATATGTCGGTAAAAAAACTGTGTAAATATTCTCAAGGCTGAATTTGTTTATTGTTGTTATCCATCCATATTCATTGTGATTTTTATCAAATTTTCGTTTAGCGACAGTACCAGTTAACGTAAAACAAGATGATTTGGACAGTTTAGAATCTTTCAAAACATTTCTTATTACAGACTCGGCCAAAATTTCTCCATTCTCAGGCAATCCACCAATTAAAAAAACAGGTGATCTAAGATTCATACTTTCGAAATTTATTTTCGTTGCATCCGTATTACTCACATTAAATTCAGAATTTACATTTTTCATTATATTAGATTGTAGATTAACAAGATTTTCGTCAATTTCTATAGAATAGGAATTTAGTCCAACAATTTTACCGCAAAAAGCAATTCTCCCATCACCAGAACCAACATCAATTAATTCTTCAAAGCCAAATTGTTTGGATTTGATTGCAAGAAAGTAAGCTGATAGCATCCATGTTGGGTAAAATGGCGCATAACTAGTATCATGTTTTATACTATCAATCCAAAATTGGTTCAAGTCACCCTCAAAAATCCTGCATGAAATACCACAAATGTTAGTTTCAAATGAATTATCATAGATTGGATTATTATCTAAAAACTGATGGAGCAATTTCAAATGTTTTTCATTAATTGGAAGAAAATCTGTTTTTGACGAAGGAAGTATTTCATGTATATGGCTTTTTCCTCCATAAGATTTTACAAACTCATCTTTTAATTTTTCAATATTCGTTGAAAGCAAGTCCATGGTTAAATGAAATTTAAGGAAGTATATGAAAGAAAGTTTATGCGATTAGGCTCAGTCTCTAAAAATGATTTTTTTATAAAATTAAATAAGAAAAATGATATTATTCAAGAAAAGTTTTTGAATAAAATTACAGAGAATACAAAAACAATACCGGTCAAGGTAATGTTAGGTGATAGTACTGTGAAGGAGGTAGAAACGTTTGAGCCAAAGCAGATTGAAGATTTGTTTAATGATTTTTTACGTGGATTAAACGAATGGCAATCAAATGGTATTTCGCATTCACTTAACGATGACATAAGGAGAATTTTTGCCAAATTTGTAATACATGAAGAAAAATTTGTTATCACACTACATGTTTCTATTCAATTTCATGTTTTATTGTATTATAGACCAGAACAAAAGGTGTTAGATTTACAAAAAGAAGCATCGGATATTATAGACAAAACAAATGTTTCAGATTCAAAATATTCAGAAGAAGGTAATAAAATCATTTTACAGAAATTAGAAGAGATGGGATATGATAACATTAACGAACAGAATCTGTTTGAATTATTCTATAATGATGAAAAACTTGCAAAAATACTGTCAAATAAAATTGAATCAACGCAGGAAGATAACATTGTAGAACTAAACACTAGGAAAAAACAAGTTTTAGGCGAATTAGATAATTTACTCATAGAGACATTTCAAACAAGTAACGTCATAATCGATGAGCAAAAACTAGTTAATGGTGAAGAAGGGTGCCTGTGTAATATAGATATTGAATATATAGAAAATGATATGAAACAAGGTCTTTTTGATCTTAGCTTGATAACTGATGAATTACAAGATAGAATTACTAAAAGAGTAGATGAAATCTCATTACTCGTGAATAACTGAGAGTGGATTTTAGTATACATTTAATTTTGATTGGAAATTTGACAGATTTTATGACGATAGTATATGATGATGTTGTAAAAGCAAAAAATACACAGGGTGATGTTATTAGAAAAACCTCGTTAGTATATTCTGAAACATTTAGCAAGATGACTGGGTCACAAATTTATCTCAAAAATGAATTTGAACAGAAAACTGGTTCGTTTAAGATACGAGGTGCATATTACAAAATTAAATCATTAACAAATGATGAAAAACAAAAAGGAGTTGTAGCTGCATCTGCTGGTAATCATTCACAAGGAGTTGCTTATGCATCATATCTTGAAAATATTTCCTGTACAATAGTAATGCCAAAAAATGCTTCACCTGCAAAAGTTGCTGCTACAAAAGCCTATGGGGCAAAGGTGATTTTGGATGGATTGACATATGACGAATCATGGACCAGTGCACAAAAAATTTCTGAAGATACTGGTGCAACAATAATTCATGCGTTTGACGATCCAGAGATAATCTGTGGTCAGGGAGTAATTGGTTTAGAGATATTAGAAGATCTTCCGGATGTTGATGAGATTTACGTTCCAATTGGCGGTGGTGGGCTAGCCGCTGGTATAATCACTGCGGTAAAACAGCAAAAACCTAGCGTAAGAATAATTGGAGTTGAATCTAGTTCATTTCCTGCAATGAAAAAATCAATTGATACAGGGGAAGTCCAAACAGTTGATGGAAAGTATACAATTGCAGATGGTATATCTGTTAAAACTCCTGGGCAATTAACATTTGAAATTATAAAAAATAATATAGACGAAATCGTCACTGTTGACGATTCAGATATCATTAAAGCTATGTTTTTGTTAATGGAGAGGAATAAATCAGTTGTTGAACCAGCAGGTGTAGTTGGCCTAGCATATCTCTTAAGCAAAAAACCTTCTTCAAACAAAAAAGTCGTTCCTATTCTATGTGGTGGTAATATTGATATGTATCTTTTAGGCCAAATTGTTGCTAAAGGATTAACAACTATGGGAAGAATGATAAAAATTTTAATTACTTTAAAAGATAAGCCTGGGGCATTAAAAGAGATTGTTGATGAAATATCATCATTAAGCGTGAATATTGTTGAGGTAATACATGATAGATTAAGTTCAACAATAGATGCTGGAACTGTCGGGGTCACATTGAGTCTTGAGACTGAGAATCAGGAGCAGGCAGACCAATTAGTTGCACATCTAGAAGAGAAAAACATACAATTCAAAATCATGTCATAACTATTTGAATTTCTTCTTAACAAACTTACTTAAACCAAGTTTTTTTAATTCTTCAGATTCCCTGATGACGCTTGAGTGTTGATCAAACTTGTGTTTGTGTAATTTACGTTTAATTGTGGGATTATCATTTGCTATGATTTTAAGTGCGTATATTGCAGCGTTTGCAGCTTTATTAATTCCAACAGAAACAACAGGTGAGCCAGTAGGCATTTCTGATATAGAGAGTAATGAATCTAAACCACCAAATGCTGAAAATTTACTTTTATCAGATTTTTTAGTTTGTTTATCATTGTAAACTAGAATTGGAACACCGATTACTGGTATTACTGTATGTGATGCTATCATCCCAGGTAAATGGGCTGCACCGCCTGCACCTGCAATTATAACTTTGAATCCAGATTCTTCTGCATGTTTAGCGTATGTGTCTAGTCTACTTGGAGTTCTGTGAGCAGAAATTATTTGATCCTCATGCAGAATCTTGAAACTATCTAAAATTTCTGCAGCACCATGCATAATTCGGCTATCTGAACTAGATCCCATAATTATACCAACTAAATTCTTTTTTCTCATATTTCTTAGTAAAAATGGTGTTTTTAATATTTTAAACTATAATAACGCCGGG
>CEVQ01058941.1_pt1 | contig 10514 bp, 9 predicted proteins | sample 356551 | NCBI WGS metagenome assembly CEVQ01 (sample SAMEA2623756, study PRJEB7988) | marine metagenome | biome: marine biome (ENVO:00000447); feature: mesopelagic zone (ENVO:00000213); material: "saline water (ENVO:00002010), including plankton (ENVO:xxxxxxxx)" | depth 250 m | reverse complement strand
GCAGAATTCAAATCCGGTTTCCATCCAGGATAATAATCTGCCTGTGAACATTTCGCTCCACAAGTTTTTCCCATTATGGCTATTCTTTCACGAATTGCTTCAATAGCTCCAGCTATTGATGATCTACTGGAACATAATATCTCATATCCATTTTCTACCTGTTTCACTCTTGCAAGATTGTTCGAAGTTTCTACTAATTCAGGTATACTATGTGAATATTTCAAAACTCCATGTGGCAATATTCTGAGTAAATTTATCAAACTTCTTTGACTCTGTTCATCAAGTACCGAAACATCACCATCATCCATTGGTGAAAACTTCACAGTCAAACCAGGTTCTCTAACTCCAAATTCATCAGCTAAGGCTTCCTTTCTTTTATCAATTATTATCTGCGCAGTCGTCACTTCACTCGGTTCAATATAGACAACTGCTTGCGCTTCTCTAGGTATTGCATTTTGCTTATCTCCACCTTTAATCGAAGCGAGAGACGTTCTTACACCATTTTCCAATCTATCTAATATTTGCGCTAAGAATACGATTGCATTTCCTCGATCTTCATTTATATTAACTCCAGAATGTCCGCCTTGTAATCCTTCTACAGATATCTCAAATTTTAGAAAATCGGATGCAGCTTTAGTATAATTTACAGGTAAATTCATAATAGTATCTCCACCACCAGCACAACCAACACAGATACAACCCCACTCTTCAGTATCTAAATTTAACATTCTTTTTCCTTTGATAATGCTACCATCTAAATCAAAAGCTCCATTCAACCCAGTCTCTTCATCAACAGTGAAAAGGCACTCTAATGGTGGCATTTTCACTTCATTAGGTGCGTCTAACAATGCTAACATTATTGCCACTCCGATTCCATTGTCTGCACCCAGTGTCGTTCCGTCTGCAGTTAGATATTTTCCATCTTTAACGAGCGTTATTCCTTCTTTCATAAAGTCGTGTTCTTTCTCTCTATTTTTTTCACAAACCATATCAACATGACTTTGAATTACCAATGGAGAACTATTCTCCCCACCATTCGTTCCATTTTTCCTAACAACTATATTTCCAGCTTCGTCTTGTTCCCATTCCAAATCCTTTTCAGTAAACATATTTTTCAAATATTCAAGAACTTCTTCTTCATGTTTTGACGGTCTAGGAATTTCTGATAATTTTTCAAAATGACTCCACAAACTCTTAGGTCTAAGACCTTCTATTGCTGAACTCATAAAATCCCAATTGAACCCCGACCTTTAATCCTTACTTCAGATTATATTCTATTTTTCTTTATATTCAATAGTAACTCGCGTATCTGTATTTCCAGAACCATCAGGTGCAAAATTACCACCTAAAATCAAATCTCCATATTCTTGAGTTACAGTTCCACTATCCCATTCTCCATTTTGGTATTCATATACTGTAACTACAAGTTCATGCGTTTCATCAACAAGATATTCTTCTCCTTGCCAAATTAACCCTTCTGCACTAAAATAAGGTTCAGTTCTAAGATCTACAGGCACTCCTCTATCAACCTCCCAAGTCCTCCATATATCAAAGAATGATTCTAATGTCGCTACATCATCTTTGTCTACCATTTCTATATGCAATACACCACTCGAATCATGCGTATGCACAGGTCTCATACATTCTTCGTTAGGGATTCCCACATCATTCGGTATGGCCCTAGGGTTGTCATTTATGTAAATCTCTATCGTTGTATGTTCATGAGTTAGTAATCCTGTATGTGTCACGCACTTTTCCGATAACGGCACTACTTCTTCATTCATTACTGAATATATTGCAATAGATCCTATTGCAACAAGCGCTAATCCTATGGTGGCTAATATCCTATTTCTTTCCGCATTATCTTTGCTTTCTTTTCTAGCTTTTTTGAGTAATCTTTTACTCTTTTTGGATTCCTTTTTAGCCAATTCTATTCCCCCTTATTCTTCATCTTTCTTTACAAGTGACGATCCAATATACATCGCACCTGCTCCAGAAGCTATCGCAATCATTAACAATGTATCATCTTCTTCAGGCACTTCTTCTATAACTGGAACTGTATCTATATGTGGACTCACAACTACAGCGCCTTGTCTAGTTGTAATATTCCCATTCTCATAATGTACTTCATTAATGTAGCCATATGTATTTTCACTAACGCAATCGACACTTGAACAAATTTCTACATCTCCACCCATAATCGTGTTGTTAAATGTAATACTAAACATTTCGTTAAAATACAAGTTTCCAGATTGTATATCTTCAGTACCATTAAACACCCCATCTTCATTCATATCTACCAATATACGATGATAAGAAACATTTTCATTATCTCCATTATCTATATGTGTATTATCAACATTTCTCCAAACAGCACTATCATTTTGCGATATACGGGCAATTGCTGGTTGTATTTCTTCACTCCATGAATCTGGTCTAAGCATTATCGTGTAAAATCCACCAGAGTGGCCGCTGACAGCAGGACTAATAGAAATCAACCCTACAAATGCACCGACGACAAGAAGGGCAAATGCAATTTTTCCTACATCACGCATTCTTCATTCTCATTAAACCCACTTATAAATAATGCAACGTTCAATGGTAAATTGATGAAATACGATAAAAACGAACTCGCAGTGTTCGCTTTAATTGCGGTCAGTATGGTTTCTTTATTATTGTATTCTTTTGGTGATGGTACGAATAATAACAATTCCAATAACGTTTTTGAAACAGAATGGGGAGACCCAATTCTCCAAGGAGATGGTCACGATCACAGGAGTGCCAGCGACCATAATTTCTCTACAGGTAATATGCAATTAATCGGCTATAATGAGCTCACCAAACCAGGAAATGCAGAAGTTCAAGTTTCCGATAGTCCAGACGGTAACACCTATGCTTATGTCGCTGGATGGACCGGTTTTCATATTATCGACGTTACTGATCCATACAATTCTTCAGTTACGGCATATTACTATGATCCAAATACACAAGTTTTAGATGTAAAATACATTGAGCACAGCGGTCGCGAATTCTTAATCATGCAAAATCAGATTGTTGATCCAGGTGCTGCAGATCCGAATATTGGGGAATGGAGTGATTTACGAGATCCAGAAGTATCTGTTAATTTAGTCGAAGTAACTGATAAGTTTAATCCAGAATATATCGGTCATTGGTATGATGTTGACCATCCAACAGGCCCACACAATCTCGATACTTACTACGTTTGTCATGAACATGATTGTGAATGGTATATTTTTGTTGCTAATCCCGATTACGATGCTTGCTATGAAGAGTCTAATGGATTACATAGTTGTGGAGGCGTCACCATAGCGCATCTAAATTTCGAAGTGCCTAGTCCTGAAAGTGGTAAAACACCATCAGTGGTTAAGGTAGGTGAATATGAGGTTAATTGGGCAAATACACGTGGCGGTTGGATATATATTCATGATATGACAATTCAAGCATGGCCTGATGATACATGTGAAAATCCATTCTCATCAACGTATGGGGATCCACGTTGCGGTCGTACGTATCTTTACGGTGCTTATTGGGAAGCCGGTTTACGTATAGCAGATGTTACAGATGTACCTAGACCTGATGATGTTACTTACCCTTTACATCCACTTTTCGATGGTCTATTGTGGAAAGCTGAAGAGGTCGGTTATTGGATGGATTTTGCAGATTTAGATGGTGATGGAAATCCGGATCAATCCTTTTACGATGAAGGGGATGAAAATGGTGTCAATGGAGGTAGGGCAGCTTACATCCATTATACAGAGGCTTATCCTGAGATGGTCGACTTAAGCCATTTAGGTTATGAAGCAGGACCTAAACATCTTACTTTACTGGCTACTGAAGTTTTAGAAACAACTAACGGTACAGGGTTGATGTATCTTTTAGATACTACAGATTACGAAGCATATCCGAACGGTGAATTAAATTACTTTAAACCAAAATTAATCGCACCTTGGGAGATTCCTTGGGGTGTAGATCACAATATTCCGGGCGGTGAAGAATGGCTTCTATTTTCACCTCATAATTTAGATACTGCACATTTTGAACATTCAGATGGAACTTGGGATGGTAGGGTATACATGGGTTCATATCACGCAGGACTCTGGATTATTGATGTTGAAAAATGGGTTTCTATCGGTACTGAATTTAATCATTCTAACTTTTTGAAAGCAACTGTTGCCTATTATGTTCCACACGGCAAGGATGGCTCACCACCACCTACTGATTTCTATGATTTTGGTTGGACTCCTTTCTTATGGGCTGCCGAATATGACAAAGGATTCGTTTATCTTTCCTGTATAACTTCGGGTCTGTATATTGTTCAACTCGATGATGATATACCCTATAGTAGAACTAATTTCTAACTAGAAAAGATTAAGAAGTTAGACCCAAACTAACCCATACTTGGTATCATTTCAAAATCTTTCAGATCAGACCAAAGGAAGACTCTTAGTCCTATTTGCTGCAATACTTTGGAGTACTAGTGGTTTAATTCTCAAAAGTCAAGCGATACAATCAATTGAACCGTATGGAGAAAGAGGGTATCTCGTTGCGTGCTGGCGCGCTTTCTTTGCTGCATTGGGTGTCGCCTTTTTCGTAGATTGGAAAAAAGCTAGATGGCGCCCTGCTCTGATTCCTCTTACTATTCTTTTCGCTTCAATGAATCTAGTATATGTGGCAGCAATGTCTTCTGAGACAGATGCAGGGAATGTTATATTTTTACAATATCTCGCACCTCTTTGGGTTTTGATTGCTAGTATTATATGGCTCAAAGAATCTTTAGTTAAATCAAATATCTACGCTCTAATTTTCGCTACAGCTGGAGTTTTAGTAATAGCTTCAAGCGTATTCAACACTCCTCAATTTTTCGGCTCAGTTTTAGCATTGGTAGCCGGTATCACGTATGCAGGTGTAATCGTCTGTTTGAGATATCTAAAAGACGAGGATTCTTTTTGGTTAATCTTTCTCTGTTTCTTGGTCAGTTGGTTAGTCTTGTTGCCTTATACAGAAACATTCGATCAACGTTTCGAAGGTAGTGCTTGGTATTGGGTATTTTTTATGGGCACTTTTCAGATGGCGGGGGCTTACTCTTGTTTTGCCTTAGGTGTCAAATTCATCACTGCTCAAGAAGGGTCTCTAATTGCATTGTTGGAACCGATTTTAAATCCCATCTGGGTGCTATTGATATGGGGCATTGTTATAGATGACAAAACGATAATAGGTGCTGCTTTGATATCGGCTGGCTTAATCCTACGATATCGAATCGGAGATGAAAAAATAGAGGTGAATCAATCTTGACAAATAGCTGTCCCAATATTGGAAAAAAGCAGAAACAGATGCGTTTGATGATGGGTATGTTTCCTCTCTTTTTCACTTTAGTTATGATGTTTTGGATATCAATCGCTTCAGATGACAGATCGATGAGATTTCTAATTTTCATTCCTTTAATGGCCACTGCTATTCCATATTTTCAAGTCAGAGCAAGTACATGCGTGTTCAATTCATTCGCAGGTATCAAGAATATGGATGATGGAAATAAAGCCGTAACTGATTCATCTGAATTATCAAAACAAAGGAAAACAGCCATAGTAGTTTTACTCCAATCAATCCTTTTGTCCGCTCTCTTAACTTTAGCTTATTATTATGTTTGATTAAAGGGCTTTGGAAAATTTAATCACATCTTTAGCCAAACCTTCAATCCGTTCTTCTATTTCCTTTTCAATTTTCCCGTCTTCGAAAGATGATCTTTCTGCATGGACATGTTTGGGGATAATTACTACTCTAAAATCTAACATTAACGAATTTGCTAAACTCATAACAGACATGTATCCACTTCTTCCTCCAGCTGCACTCATAAATCCAGCAATTTTTCCTTCCCACATTCTTCCAGTCAGTTCTACAAAATTCTTAGCTGTCGAACTAACATTGAAATTGTATACTGGTGTAGAAATTACAACACATTTCGCTTCTTCAACTTTCTTTCGTAGCATTATTGTCGTTTCATGTTCATAGCATTTATCACCATCACATATTGGAATCTCATAATCTCTCAAATCCATTAATTCAGATTCAACATTTTTACTCTTTAGTTGATTATGTAATTCTATAGCCATTTTTCTGCTATTACTGCCAGGTCTCAAACTACAACTAATTATGAGATGTTTCAACTATCGTAATTCCCATTTTTACATTCAAATTCACAGTTAACACCAGATGATGTACATATCTCTGGATTTATGTCTCCATCATATTGCACTACATATACGCCAGTCGATATTTCAGAAATAAGCACGTATCCTCTAGGGTCATATTGTAATCCCCAGTCAAACGGTATCATTCCACCCGTCCAATCAGAGGCGCTTTCATAATCCAATTTTTCATATGGATTTTCCATCCAGTCCGGTCCATGTGGTAAATAATATGCTAGAGTATCTGTTCTTCCTAATTGTTCAATTTCATAGAAACCATTGAAACAATCTCCAGTATCACCATTTTCACAATAAACCGTATCATCTCCATCACTCGCGTCAAAATCATAATAATCCATATTCGCATCATCTTTCCATACTATTGTTGATGCTACAGTCTCTGCATCAGTAATCCATGCTCCTGCATGATAATGTGCAAAATAGATGTGCCCATTACCGGTATCTCCATTGTGTGGTGAATACATGTATCCTCCTTCTATTATGTGATTACCAGGCAATCTCCATTTTGATACTAAAAACGGTTTAGTTGGATCAGTCGTATCGATTAAGAATATCCATCCAGTATGGTTTGCATTACTTCCATATTCAGGCGCTACTGCTGTATAATGTCTACCATTTACTAGTTCATCGAAAGGAATTACATAGTGCACATTTCCATTCCCTTGTCCAGCGTCTAGCCAAGTATCAACACTCATACCTCCGTGCCCACCTCCTTCTGGACCATACCATCCACTACCATCAGTCGAACAACCTAACCATCTACCTATCTCTGGTGGATTCCAGACTGGTGCCAGACCATTACTGGGGGTTCCTGCCGGTACTGAAGGTGGATTACTAACATCTACAATTCTCAATCCCGCATCCCAATAAGCCCCATAGAATAGAATCTGTCCAGTAATTGGATGCTCTCTCACTACATTATCATGATTGAATACTGAGCCACCACAAGTTGTAGATAAATCGGGCGTATATTCACCCCATAAAGTCAATACTCCACTTCCTGCTACAGGATCTATTTTATGAATTTCAGTTCCTTTTACTGCTTCATTTTCTCCTTCAACATACGGGTCAGCTAGGAATCCAAAGTAATCTCCATTGTCGTATTGGTAAACTTCTTGATTATGATATCCAGCAGGTGGATTTTGCCAACGTGCCGAAAATTCAGGTGCAGTTTTATCAGAGATATCAATCAAATCGATTGCATTCATTCCAGGATTAATATCAGATGGACCAGGGTCCAAAGGATTTCCATCATCATCTAAATTTGTCAATTCATGATTAATCAATGCCCATTGTTGATCTTTACTAACTTTCACATCTATTATTCTAGCTACAGAAGACCAGTAAGTCCCAACCATCTGTATATTTGATAAATCAGATATATCTAAAATATGCATTGAATTATATCCTGCAATATATGCATAACAACCGATGATACATTCAGGAAAATCACCTTCTATTGCTATCTCTCCCGTATCACCGGGGGTGGAATAAGGTCCTTCTGCATTTTTGAATTCAGGGGAACAAGGCCGTCCAACTAGCGGATCGAGATCACCACTAGGGTCAGTTCTTTCTCCATCGCAATTTAAGTTATGATAATCAATTAAAGTCATATTTTCTGTCCACAACCAATGAGCTAAGAGTGCTTCATCACTTCCTCCATGACTATGGTTTGCATCCCCCTCTGGTCCAGCAGGATAAACAGGGTCTATCCAATCAGCTATAGTTCCGTTATTGTTATTATTTCCATTTTCACCATCATTTTGATACATTGTATAAGATACTGCTGAGAGGATAAACAATAACGCAGTTAACATTGCTACTTTCTGTCTACGTTCATCACTTTCTATCATGGTTGCTTCATCGCTATAATAGGGGGGTAAAAAATATCTTGCTATAAGCAGTTCAATTTTTATTCTAAATCAAATGACCATTTATGAGTGAGGAACCACCTAAAGACACGGAACCGACAATTCGGCAATTAATGATGCCGAAAGATACCAATGCACTAGGTACTATTTTTGGAGGTGTAATTTTATCACAAATCGATCAAGCTGCCGCCATAGCAGCCCATCGATACCATCACGGTAGGGTGGTCACTGTAGCTATGGATGAAATAGAGTTCAAAAAACCGGTTTTTGTGGGTGATGTGGTTTCATATTATGTCAATATAACTAAAATCGGCTCCACTTCTGTAACTATGGATGTCCTAGTCTGGGCTCAAAGACAATTCGCAGAAGAGGGGGATTATATTCCTGTAACCGAAGCATCCGTTACAATGGTTGCAGTCGACGACAAATGTAAACCGATATCGCTTTCTGAATCTTAGAATAGGTAACATAAGAGTTAAGAGGGGCAAATTCCTGCTACTATCTGTGTTAACCGGCGAAAGACAACGTTTACCTTCTTGGTTCAAAACTACATTACCAACAGGAAAAAAATTAGTCCGATATAACCAGACAACTTCTTCTATTCATGATAATGCTTTACACACTGTTTGTGAAGAAGCTAAATGTCCAAATGTTCATGATTGTTGGGGCAGGGGGACTGCAACTTTTATGGTTGCAGGACAACACTGTACTAGAGGATGTAGATTCTGTGCCGTTAGCACGCTCAAAAAGCCACCATTGCCCGATTCAAACGAACCGGAAAACTTAGCTCTCGCTGTAGAAAATATGGGCCTTTCTCACGTTGTAATCACAGTTGTAAATCGAGACGATTTAGATGATAGCGGTGCTTCACATTATCGAGCCTGCATCGATGCTGTTCATCAGAGAACTCCGGATGTTCAGATTGAGCTTCTTTGTAGTGATTTAGCAGGTGATACTGATGCATTATCTTCACTTTTGGATGGGGCTCCTTTACAGGTTTTCGCTCACAATATAGAATGTGTAGAAAGATTAACTCCAAACGTTCGCGATCCTCGCGCTTCCTTTGATCAGAGTCTCTTTATTTTAGAAACTGCTAAAAAAATAAGACCAGATGTAGTCACTAAAAGCAGTATCATGGTCGGATTAGGAGAGACTAATGAAGAAGTTACATCAGCAATGAAGAGCCTTAGAAATATCGATGTTGATTTACTAACATTAGGGCAATATCTATCTCCCGGTAAAGGACATCATCCAGTCGTCTCTTTCCCAACTCCCGAACAATTCGATATTTGGGCTAATGAGGCTAAAGATCTAGGTTTCTCAGGCGTTGCTTCAGGTCCATTAGTACGTTCCTCTTATAGAGCGGCTGAACTTTTGGACGGTGCTAACGGTTTTTCCAGTGAGGGTGTGTTTGAAATATGAGTAAGAAAAGCAAAATAACAAAATCAAATCTACACGTACCGAATGCTCCATTTAGACCTGGTGAAAAACCGGATTATAGTAATTTAGATATTCCAAAGGCGGGCGAAACTCCTCGTCCCGACCCAACAACTCCTTCTGGTGAAATGGAAGATTTAGCATTCGGTTTAGTTCGAGTACTGGATGACAAAGGTAAAATTGTTGGCGATTGGGATCCCAAGTTAGATACAAAGACACTTCAGAAAGCTCTCGAGCATATGCTCCTTCTTCGCATTTATGATGACAGAATGTTAACACTGCAAAGACAGGGAAAACTCTCTTTCTACATGAAGTCATTGGGTGAAGAAGCGGTTGCTGTCGGAGCTGCTATGGCTCTTCGAGATGATGATATTTTTTTCCCATCGTATAGGCAACCGGGAATTCAATTCGTGAAGGGGCGTTCTATGTTAGATATGATGTGTCACTGTATCTGTAACACTAGAGATAATGTCAAAGGAAGACAGATGCCGGTTCATTATTCATGGAAAGAAGGAAATTTCGTTTCGGTTTCTAGCCCTGTCGGTACACAATTTCCTCAAGCTGTCGGTTGTGCTATGGCCTCTGCTTACAAGGGTGAAGATAATGTATCGATAAGTTGGTTAGGTGACGGTACTTCAGCAGAAGGTGATTTTCATTACGCTTTGAATTTCGCTTCAGTATACAAAGCACCCGTGATTCTAAATGTAGTCAACAATCAATGGGCAATATCTACACATGCTAATATCTCCTCAGGCGGTTCCAATTTCGCATCACGAGGGCTCGCTTACGATATCGCCAGTATTCGTGTAGATGGGAATGATTTACTCGCAGTCTACGCAGTTACAAGTTGGGCAGCTGAACGTGCACGCGCCGGTATCGGTCCCACACTGATAGAGATTTTTACTTACAGAGCTGAAGCCCACTCTTCAAGTGACGACCCTACTCGGTATCGTCCAAAAGATGAGTGGAAATCTTGGCCTCT
>CEVQ01116744.1_pt1 | contig 10515 bp, 10 predicted proteins | sample 356551 | NCBI WGS metagenome assembly CEVQ01 (sample SAMEA2623756, study PRJEB7988) | marine metagenome | biome: marine biome (ENVO:00000447); feature: mesopelagic zone (ENVO:00000213); material: "saline water (ENVO:00002010), including plankton (ENVO:xxxxxxxx)" | depth 250 m | reverse complement strand
TCCGATCCATGGAAATCACCCGGATCGTCTTTATAAGTAGTATCGGTTTCTATCTTATTGAAATACGGTATAAGGCTGCGGAAGCTCCATTCATCATTACCCCATTCGGCCCAGTTATCATAATCTTCCGGTATGCCTCTTATAAAAATCTGTCCATTAATTGCACTCGACCCACCAGTTACTCTCCCCCTTGGGACATCCATATCAGCGGTATCAGTAGCCCTTGCTCTAAACTGCCAATTATGCTCGTCCGACCAAATCTCATTAGTCGTCTTATAACCATATTTAACCACGTCTGGAATGGTATCAAAATCTGGGTAGTCTGGACCAGCTTCAAGCAATAGAACTGACGTGTTCGGGTCTTCGGTAAGTCTAGTGGCTAGTATAGATCCGGCTGAACCTGCTCCTATTATGATGTAGTCGTATCTCATAAAACCTCCCAATAAGTCCTAGGCTTGAAGAATATTAAATCTCTCTAGAATTAAATAAACACTTTGCAGATGGCAGGAAATAGGTTCTGTATTCAAAAAAATGGTAAGAGATAACAAAGACAGAGTCAAGCATATAAGGCTTAAACCCGAGCCAATATACCGTTCGTACTCAATAATAATGTAAACTCTAATAAATAGTAGAGGTCAAAATGCCTAGAATACAATGGCGATATATACTCCATGCCGATATGGATGCTTTTTATGCATCTGTTGAGGAAGTAGACAATCCCGAATTGAAAGACAAACCTCTGGTAGTCGGAGGTTCTGCCTCGCATCGTGGTGTTGTGGCCGCTGCCTCCTATGAAGCAAGGAAATACGGTATTCGTTCTGCAATGGCTATGAGAACAGCGTTCACTTTATGCCCAAAACTTGTGCGGGTATCTCCGAGATTCGACAGATACAGGGGAGTTTCAGAAGAAATAATGTCTATATTTAAGAGACTCTCCCCTTTAGTAGAGCCTCTTTCGCTAGATGAAGCCTATATAGATATCAGTAAACAAGTACCTCGAGATTCAATAAAAGAAGTTGCTATAGGCCTAAAAGAAACCGTTAAAACAAACACCGGATTAGTCATGACCGTTGGAGGGGGTACTTCCAAAACTGTCGCTAAAATAGCTTCGCAAATAGCGAAACCAGATGGCCTTCTACTAATAGAAAAAGGATTCGAAAATAAATTTCTTGATCCACTTAATGTAAATCTGCTGTGGGGAGTGGGGCCAAAAACCGCAATCATATTAAAACGGTATAATATTCAAACGATTGGTGATATTTCTCGATTAGAACCGTTAACGCTTCAGCGACTCCTTGGAAAACGCGGTCAGGAATTGACAGATAGAGCTATCGGAATAGATCCCAGCAGAGTTACTCCTTACCGTGAATCAAAATCCATTAGTTCAGAGACAACATTACAAACGGACACAAACGATTCAAGTCTTTTGCAAAATAAACTCGAGGAATTGTCAAAAGAACTATCTGAAAAACTTGTCCAATCCCAGCTTAGGTGTAAGACAATTTCCCTAAAGCTCAGGTTGTCTGATTTCACAACATTCACGCGGCAAATGACATTTGAATCACATACTAATAATCAAGATACGTTGTCGGACGCCGCTCGAGAATTACTTAAAAGAGAAATTACACCTAACACACGGTTTAGATTGATAGGACTAGGAGTATCTGGTCTCAAAGAACATTTTCAATTGCCACTTTTCGACTAGCCATCCTAGGGCATCTGAAGAATCTCTATCCTGACGTTGTCGGGTGCCTGTATAAAAGCTATAGTTGGCCCTTGCCCCCCACCCATCGGTCCATCAAGAAGTTTAGCACCTAATTTTTCCAACCTAGTTATTTCCGCATTCATATCATCTACTATCAAACCAAAATGTTCGATTCCATAATGAGGGTTAGCGTCTCCCTGCCCCATTTCTTCATCAGGTTTTGGACCAGATATCCTGACTATGACACCATCGGTTGTCTTGCATTCGATCATGTGAGACCCATTACCGGCTATCCTATCGGAAAATATCTCGAAATCAAAAGCCTCTACATACCATTGTGCTGTCTTGGCAGGATCTGGGGCCTTAAGGTGTACGTGTTCAAAAGCATACGGCATAATTGATCAACCCTTTCCATGTAAAAATAAGAATTTGCCCAACGGAAACTGTTTAAAGAAGATGATAAGTTAAAAGATGCTCGCGCAAGACGTCTTGGGCAAAATCATTCTCTACATCTCTCCAGACTGAATGTACATGATTGGCTTCATTCTGCCTGTTATCAAATTCTACAACAAAATCTCCACCGTGAATCCTATAATAGTGCGCCTCTCCCTTTTCAAGCGAGCCACCCCAAGCGAAGTGGATTCTCTCAATACCATTCTCAACCAACCTATCGAGTTTCTGTTGAGCTAAATCGGTGTTAACTTGATTAACGTATTCAGATATTAACGCCATCAAATTTTCTCGCTGATTACTGCTCAGCATAGAAGCTGGAATCCCTTCTTCTTTTGCAAACATAGCTTTAGTAGAGTTATAAGTAAGTATATCCAAAGGGGCTTCTTCGAATATAAGACACTTATCTAACTGAAACTCATCCATACTGGCTATTAACTCCATTGCTATATCTTCACGTTCAGCTAAGATTCTTTGGCCCGCTTTTGGACCGGAAAGAACTTCAGCGGGATTAGAGCCAAAAAAGAATGGAGTAGTAGATAAAACGGAGTCTGCCCAAATACTGAAATGTAGCGAGATATGATGACCTTCTATCCTCCAACCCCATGGATATTCGTCATTCGAGGGATCGCCGAACACGGTAAAATAATACCTTTCCGGATCCCGGACAAAATTAGGTTTACCTTGATCTTTCTCTATTTCACCCAAGACCAATTCCAGTTCTATGATCTGTTTAGCCTGACTATAAGATGTTTCGGTCAAACCACTTTTTAGTAGATCATGGGCCAGTTCCCGTTGTTCTGGACTCATGCTCATCAATGGCAAACCATGTCTGTTCAGCGGTGGATAATACCAAAACAGCCTTTCTCCATCCATATATTCAAAATTAGCACGCTGTTTCTGTTCCTCGTCCAGACTGTTAAGGAAATTCTGGGCAGCCTCAGACATCGATCTCGCACTTGAGGATTTTATAGGCGCATTAGACATCGAAACACCTCCAATAAAGACGCTCCTAGTGGATAAAATTATAACACTTAAATGATACTAATAAAGCTATTAATAGACATATCGTACTCTGTGATTCTCACTATCTGCTATATATAGCCGACCCTTGGAATCCGATATCACTCCGTGAGGCCTAGCAAGTCCTGCCTCATCAGGTGTGCCAGAATCTCCATCTGGTCCAAGATGCCCTCCTGCCACAGTATCTATTAGTCCAGTGCCTATATCTACCCTGCGTATCGCGTGATTTTCAGTATCCACAACCAAAACATTACCTTCAAAATCACATCTTATAGCCTTAGGACCATTAAACGTGGCCAATGTTGCTAATCCTTTGTCTCCGGAATAGCCCTTTTCTCCCGTACCTGCAAAGAGAGTGATTATCCCATTTTCATCAATTTTCCTGATCGCATTCCCTTCGCGTTCACATATATATATGTTACCAAATACATCTGCGCATACGGCTCTTGCTCCAAATATACTCGCTGAAGAAAAATGCCCGCCATCCCCGGTGTGTCTTTTCTCGCCGTCCCCTACAAAAGTACTCATTAAACCAGTTTGAAGATCCAACCTACGCACCCGTTGATCCTGGATATCGGCTATCAAAAGACCTCCTGATCCATCGAATTCCATATCATTTGGCTCACGCATCTGTGCTAAGTGTGCAGGCCCTCCATCTCCTGAATAGCCTACAGTGCCATTACCCGCTACTGTGCTAATAATACCTGTGTGGAAATCAACTTTTCTGATAGCCGGACTAAACCTTTGCAAGATATACAAATCTCCGTTCTCGGCAACCTGCAACGCATATATCTCTTCTATCTCCGCGTCAATTGCAGATTTTCCATCTCCGGAATAACCTTTATTACCATTGCCGGCAACGGTGGTGATAATATTGGTTTCCAGATCCACTTTGCGGACACAATAATTGAAACAATCCGCAATAAACAATTCCGTTTCATCACTGTTTAATGCAATATGAAACGGATTATCCATAAGTGCTAATGTAGCTTTTGCACCGTCGCCATCGTACCCTTGAGAACCATTGCCGGCGATGGTATCTATAACGTTAGACATCAAGCGTACTCCTCAATAACTCTTAACCCAGTCGACTCCGTTAAGCACAATTTTTTGGAATTCGGGGGTTTGAAAACTCAAACCATTATGTCCCAGTAGAGTAACAAAAACTTTTCCGGATCCATACGTCCTAGTCCAACCTAGAGGAAACGTGTCTGAGGGCATATAGACTTGTTCGCCTTTCCATTTATATGTGCCTTCCTCAGATGTTGCCTGCATATATATGTGACTACCTTCTAAATAATCTATACCCATATAAAGTTCGTCATTCGTAACGAAATTTGATATTCCCTCAACTCCCGGATGATCTGGATCAACAACTTCAACTTCAAATTTTCCATACGGCGGATGAAAACTCTTATCCATATCCCATCCACCACCTGTGATCTTATGGAACTCGGGCCAATGATATGCAGCTGAGCCAGAAATGTGTATACACACAAATCCCTTACCATTTTTAATGAAGCCTTCCACTCCTTTTTGCTCATCCTGATTAAGGGCTAGATCTTTAACCCTCATAGTATTGAACAAAAGAATGTCAAATTTATTCATTTCATCTGGGTTAGACAAGATGTCAGATTCCCATGAAACTTTTACAGAATGGCCAGCGTCTGCAAGAAATTTTTCCAGTATAGGAGTGGACTCTTCATAAGGATGGGATCCTCCAGATATAACTAATAGATTCATAAATAACACTCCATAATCAATAAAAGACTGCGCCCAGAGCTCCTCCACCGGCAGCAATACTCTCACCAGTCACACATTCAGCCTTCGGAGAACATAAGAAAGCTACCACATAAGCGAGTTCTTCCGGCTTTATAATTCTTCTTATAGCTACTCTTTGAGCTGCCCGAGATTCAAACTCCTCCTTTGAAATTCCTTCAGCCTTCGCTCTTTCTGCCTGAACGGCAGCAATTGCATCAGTTTGAGTCGATCCTGGATGGACCACGTTCATTGTTATGCCATCTGGGCCGAGCTGATCAGATAAAGTCTTAGTCATATGAACGATAGCAGAATTCCGAAGTCCGTAAAATGTAGACTGCCTAGCACTTACTCCACCTATACTAACTATCCGACCCCATTTCCGACTCTGCATATGCGGTACAACCGCCTTAATCGTTCTGAAATACCCAACTACCTTAGTGTCCAGATCTTCTATAAGATCTTTTTCGGTTGCATCTGCTAAATTGGGGGCAACTTGTCCACCGACCATTGCTGCATTGTTAACCAGAATATCTATTCTTCCAAATTCTTCTATTGTTCTATCCACCACATTTTGGACATCTGAACTGCTAGTCATATCAGCCCGTATAGGTATAATTTTCCGGCCTGTTTCTTTTGATAATTCAGATGCCGTTGACTCCAGAGTTTCCAGTGTTCTAGAGCATATAGCAACATCCACCCCTTCATTAGCCAACACACGAGCAATAACCTTACCAATACCCTTGCTACCCCCTGTAACTATTGCAACCTTATCTTTCAGTTCTAAGTCCATAAAATTCCTCTTTTGTGATGTTTTCTATCAGCGAATCAATTCATGAAAAGTCCGCCACTTACGTTTATACCCTGCCCTGTTATATTGAAAGCTTCATCCGATGCCAAAAATGCCGCCACATTGCCAATATCTTCAGGAGTTTGCTCTCTCTTTAACGGTATATCCCTTTCAACAATGGTGTCGAATATCTCTCTCTGATCCATACCTACAAATCCTTCAGTATGTGAACTATGTCTAGCTGTGATCTGATCAAACATTGGAGTCCAGAGCAAACCCGGACATATCGCATTTACGTTTATGTTGTATGGAGCAAGACGCAAAGCATACCCCTGAGTGACGCTTAAAGCAGCAGCCTTGGAAGCGTTATAGTGCATCCCTCTGTCAGAACCTCTTCTACTAGCAATCGATGCTATATTAACGATCTTCCCGTAACGATTTTTCATCATGTGGCCACTAAACGCATCTGTAGTTTTATAAATACCCTTTACATTTACTTGGTAAGTGGCCTCCCAATCCTCTTCACGAGGGATATCGTAATTGAACCACTCAGCTGCTCCATATACTCCCGCATTATTAATGAGAATATCAACCTTCCCCCAAAGATTTATAACTTCATTGGCAACGTTTTGGATATCTTCAACGGAACGAACATCGGCTTTGTGAACACTCGTACGACCATCACTTTCCGGTAATTCATCGGCTATTTTCTGACATCTGGATTCGTCGATATCTATTAACGCTACATTAGCACCATGTCTGAATAAAACCCGACATATTCCCGCACCGATACCACTACCTGCACCTGTAACAACAGCCGTTTTGCCAGTCAAGTTCATATCAACCTCCAAGAGAAAATTGTGGAATCGACAAGGCAAAATAATACGAGTTAGAACTAAATCAAATTAGCGTAATGTGAACCCGGTGTAACCGTGGTCAGCAATATCCTTGCATCTCTTTCGATACACATCATAGCCACCGGTATAAGGCATGAAGACTCTCTTTTTGCCAGGCACATTAGCGCCTACATACCACGAGTTACAACTGTACCTAAGAGTTTCACTGGCCAGATCCTCAACGTGATCCATCCATTCATCCTCAGAAACCATGTCTGCTTCTATCTCCGTTTTACCTGAAGATTCCATATCATCTATACACTGGAAAACCCATTCAACATGCTGCTCTATTGCCATCAAAACATTACCTAAAACAGCAGGACTGCCAGGGCCAGTTATAGTAAACAAATTTGGAAATCCTTCTACAGCTAAACCCAAGAACGATCTGGGTCCGTCTGACCATTTATCTGCAAGTTTTCTGCCTTGTCTGCCAGATATATCGATAGAGGTCAATGCACCCGTTAGAGCATCAAAGCCTGTAGCAAAAACTACTACATCTAATTCAAAAACCTTGTCCGAAGTCTTTATTCCTTCCGGGACAAGAGTTTCGATAGGAGTCTCATTCAAGTCTATTAATGATACGTTATCTCTGTTGTATGTTTCGAAATAATTAGTGTCCGCACATAACCGTTTACAACCTATTGCGTTCTTAGGAGAAAGAATTTCTGCAGTTACAGGATCCTTAACTGTTTCCTTTATCTTAGATCTAACGAATTCTGCTGCCGTCTCATTTGCGTCTTCATTAAGACCTATATCTGTATACCCAGCAAGAAAGCCGTGGAATCCTTTTTCCCATCTTTCTTGATACTCTTTGGTACGTTCCTCCTCGGATACTTCTAAAGCACTCTTCATTCCGGGGTTTACGGTGATGTAATTATCAAAGTCATTCTCTACTCTAACCATTATTCCGGCTCTGGTATCTCGCTGTCTTTCCCTAACTGTACCGTAGTTGTTTTTGATTTCCTTAACTTCTTCGGGATCCAACGGTCTGTTTCTAGCAGGTATGCTGTAATTAGCTGTTCGCTGAAACACCGTGAGATGCTTGGCTTTTTGAGCAAGCATAGGTATAGTCTGAACACCTGATGAACCCGTACCAACTATGCCCACTGACTTACCGGAAAGATCAACGTTTTCGTGTGGCCATCTTCCAGTTAAATACCAATCACCTTTGAAAGAATCCAATCCTGCAAATTTCGGTTTGTTTATTGCAGAAATGGAACCGGTAGCCATAATGCAATATTTTGATTCGAATTGATTACCTGAACTAGTAACTACATACCAACTCTTGGTTTCTTCTAAGTAGGTAGCCGCCATGACTCTCTGTCCAAATCTTATGTATCTTTTTAAATCAAATCTATCTGCAACGTGATTTGCGTACTCTAATATTTCTGGTTGGGTAGAATATTTACTGGACCATTCCCATTCTTGTTGCAGTTCATCAGAAAAGCCATAAGAATATTCTAAGCTTGGGACGTCACATCTGGCACCAGGATACCTGTTCCAATACCACGTACCCCCAACTCCGTCTGCTTCCTCCACTACAAGAACATTGTATCCTGCATCTTTGAGCATTTTTAGGATGTACATCCCTGCAAATCCAGCGCCAACAACCAACACATCTACTTTTTCGGCTTTTGTTTTATCTAAATCGCCTATAGGTGCAAAGTCCAATTTTCCTGAGAACTTACCTGGCATAGCAGATACCTCCACTTAGTTATTCGCATTTCCGAATACCTGAAATACAGGGTGACATAACCAACAAGTTTTATATGACTATATATCAAGACCACAGAAACATAATCAACCTAGATCATTATATTATCAGATCCCTGTCAAGGCAACTTCAATTCAAGATCCAATACGGCGCTTGAAAACAGCATTGATTTGTATCCACTAAATCGTATATATTATGCCTCGTCGATAGTATTTATTAGGCACATACTAATCTGAAACTGGATTAAACAAATATGATAGAAATCTACGGAACTCGTTGGTGTGGTGATTGTTCTAGATCAAAAAGGCTAATGGACAAGTATTCTGTTGCCTATAACTGGACCGATATAGACGACAACCCAGAATTTCAGGAACTGGTCAAATCCATCAACAACGGGCGAAATGTAGTACCCACAATTGTTTTCCCTGACGGTTCTTCTCTCAGCGAACCAAGTGACTCAGAGTTAATGAAAAAGCTCGGTCTTTAACCTGTCTCTCTGATAGTATTTATTCTATCCAATAAGGGTGGGTGGGAATAGTTTAATATAACAAAAAACGGATGCGGTGAAAGATTAGACAAATTCTTCTCAGCCAATTTCTTCAACCCTTCAATTAGATTGTTCCTGTTCTCTGTTGTTTCCACTGCCCAATTATCAGCTTCATATTCGTGTTTTCGGGAAATGGCTGCCATCACTGGCCCAATGATCAGGTTAATCGGTGTAATCAAAAGACCAAAAAACAGCAGACTGGCATAAATAGACGTCTCCTCCATGAAGAACGCATCAAATAACTCCTTATTCTCTATGAAGAGTGAAAGAAGAAAGCAAAATATTCCAGTCTGTAATATTCCTAGTACTACGCCGGAAATTATATGTCTCTTTTTGTTATGCCCTACTTCATGTGCTATCACAGACACGATCTCAGAAGTAGTCAATTGATCTATAAGTGTATCGAAAAGAGCAATTCGCTTAGTCTTACCAAAACCCGCGAAAAATGCGTTGGAATGGGCACTTCGTCTTGATCCATCTATAACGTATATATTGCCGAATTTAAAGTTTACCTTACTCGCATAGTCAATTATGGCATCCCTCAATGCACCTTCGTCTAGAGGTGTAAATTTATTGAATATTGGCATTATCCATACCGGAGCTATAACTTGAATAAATAATGTCGTCAAAGTCAGAAATGTGAACACATATAACCAAGCCATACTTCCAGTATATTCAAAGAAATACAGAACCCCCGCAAGGAGCGGAATCAGAATAGCCGCAGAAACTAAAGTCCCTTTTACGGTATCTATTAAATAGGTAATGTAAGTGGTTTTGTTAAATCCGAATCGTTCTTCGATTACAAATGTACCGTAAAGACTAAATGGAATTTTTATCAAGGTATTTACAGTAAGTAAAACACCTACAAATAATATTCCAGTAATTATCCCATTAAATCCGAACGCTCTTACTTCTTGATCTATATAATTGAATCCGCCACCAAACCAGAAAATAACCAAAATAACAAGGTCAAAAAACCCAACCAATAATCCGAATCGCGACTGAACTCTGGTATATTCCTGTGACCTTTGGTATTCATCAGCAGCGAAAACGTCTTCCAATCCAACTGGTGGCGATGTTTTTAAAGAACGTAAGTTCAAAATAACCGATAAAGATCCAAGTAAAAACTCGGACATTACAGCTACCAAAATTATCCAAAAAATAATGTTCATATTTTACCCTTAACTGAGTACCAGCTATTCAACCTATAAGCTCACAAAACTAGGTCATCTGCCGAATAATATTTATCATCGTAAATAATGCGGCTAGAGATGTAAATCCAATCGCAATAAAAAAGAAAAAAGCGAAGACGATAAAAATTAAACAGCCACAAGTGACACTGGGCCTTCTTCTCTTGATTCTATTTTCCATAGATTTTCACAATGTTAACTAAACAGCTTGCTCCGTCTCTACATGTGTCGGAACACCTTCTTCAGAAAACACTTCATCTATTTCTTGCCGAATTTCATCATCCAAAACCCAATCTATCGCTGCAACATTTTCTTTGAGTTCCCATTCGTTTCTTACTCCTACTAAACCCACAGAAACCGCTGGATGACCCGTAGTCCATGCGATAGCCATTTGTGCAACAGATTTTTCATATCGTTTGGCAATTTCTTTCAATCTGTCCAC
>CEVQ01140569.1_pt1 | contig 10516 bp, 9 predicted proteins | sample 356551 | NCBI WGS metagenome assembly CEVQ01 (sample SAMEA2623756, study PRJEB7988) | marine metagenome | biome: marine biome (ENVO:00000447); feature: mesopelagic zone (ENVO:00000213); material: "saline water (ENVO:00002010), including plankton (ENVO:xxxxxxxx)" | depth 250 m | reverse complement strand
TTTTATGTTTTGGTGTTCATCTGTTTCAAATTCTCCCTCTTTTGATAGAGCATTAGAAGATATAACTAGAGACATATCAGTAAAATTAGGAACTAAAAAAGCTGACCTAGCTATTGTTTTTATTTCATCTCATCATTCATCTGATTATGAAGAAGTAACAAATAAAATAAAAAATGCAATAAAATGCGATAAAGTAATAGGATGTTCAGCCTCCGGAGTAATTGGAGAAGGTCAAGAATTTGAATATCTTCCTGGAATTTCTATAATTGTTGCCAGTTTGCCAAATGTACAAATAACACCTTTTCATTTCTATCAAGATGAATTACCAAGTCCGGATGAAGGACCCAAATCTTGGGAAAAAATAGTTTGTAAAGTTGGTGAAGATCCCGAAACAATTATGTTATTCCCAGATCCTTTTTCTATAAGAACAGAATATATACTAGATGGACTAGATTTTGCTTTCCCACGTAGTAAAATAATAGGTGCTTTAGCATCTGGAGGTAATAAACCAGGGCAAAATGCATTGTTTGTTAATGAAAAAACTTACTATAAAGGTAGTTGTGGATTGTTAATATCAGGTAATTTTGAATTAGACGTTTTGGTCGCTCAAAGTTGTAGACCTATTGGAGAACCAATGATCGTTACACAATCATCAAATAACGTCATTCATGAATTGGATGGAGAATTACCAATAGTAGCAATAAAAAAATTATATGATGAAGCATCTGATGAAGATAAAGAATACATGAACAATGCACTACAAATAGGAATGTTGATGGATCGTTTATCGAACAATAGAGATAAAATACAGTACATGATTAGAAACATCTCTTCAATAGACAAAGACACTGGCTCTATCACAATTGGAGAATCAATAACAGATGGTCAGATCATACAATTCCATTTAAGAGATTCTGGTGTAGCTCAAGAAGAATTAAAAAAAATGTTGTCAGAATATCATCAAGAAAAAAATAAAACAATAAAATCTACCTTAATGTTTTCAAGCGTGGGCAGAGGCAAATATTTATTGGGAAAATCTCACCACGATATCAATCTTTATAAAAACGTTATCGATAATAATTCACCAGTAACTGGTTTTTTCTCAAATGGAGAAATAAGTCCTATTGGAGATAGAACTTTTTTACATGGTTACACGTCTTCTTTCGCTATATTTAAGGAAAAAAAATAACTATATTTGAATGTCAAGGATTTCGTTCCATTCACTTAGATACATTGGAGAGATATGTTTCTTACTAGTCTTCCAATCATATCTCAAATTTTGCGAAGCTAATTTAATTCTTGAATATCCAAAGTTACTAATAATATAGTCGATAGAACACATCAAAGATTCCTTAGAAATAACTTTATCTTGAGTTTGATCAGCAAAAAGAGGTATCTGATATGAGTCAAAATTATTTAATTCATTCAAAATAACTCCTGCTTTTTTATACTTGAATTTTTTTTTAAAAATGTTTTTTAATAGTAAGGTAGATTTTTTTACTATTTCTATATAATTGTCTGTGGATTTGAAAAATTTTTCTGAAGTAAATCCTGAATATATATTACTGTGATAGAAGCTTGTTTCTATAAATACAGACATCGAATTAGATCTCTTTTTTTCTAATCTCATTTTATAAGAACATAGAAATGCAAAATCATTAATATATTTTTCTAAAATGTCAAATGACAATATTGGATCAACAAAAGATCTAGATACAGTTATACTTTTCTTCGATTTTTTATAAGTTTCTATAGGAAAACAAATAAGTCCTTTTAATTCCATATAAGTTTTTAAAACATTAATATTAAAATTATTTAGGATCCATGACTCATTTAACTGTACCAACTGGAAAGCAGTATAAACATTATTTCTATAAAAAGATTTTGTATAGTTTTTTCCTATTCCCCAAATATCACAAATATCTATATTTTTTAATAAATGTAACACATTAGAATATTCATTGAAAATAAATATATTATCGTTTCTTTTTTTTGCCAATGAAACTGCTATTTTAGCCAAAGTTTTAGTTTCACCCATTCCAATCGATACTGGAATACCTGTAAATTTTTGAATACTGTAGAGAATATTTCTACATTCTTTATAGGATGATTTATGAAGTTTTAATTCTATAAAAGCTTCATCTATCGAGTAAATTTCTATCTTTTTTGAATATGTTTTTAAAATATGCATTACTCTTCTGGAGATATTAGCATATAAGGTAAAATTTGAAGAAAACACGAATATTTTATTATTATGAATTAAATCTTTGATTTTAAACATAGGAACACCCATTTGTATCCCTATTTTCTTCGCTTCTTCAGAACGAGAAATAACACAGCCGTCATTATTCGACAAAACAATTACTGGTTTATCTTTTAAATCTGGATTAAAAATTCTTTCACAAGAGACATAAAAATTATTACAATCGATCAAAGCTATCATAGAAATTTCTTTATAGATGCTATTACAACTCCCCAAACTTTAAAATCTCTATCTCTATTTACAAAAATTGATTGATAATGCTCATTCTCCGCTTTAAGGACGACATTTCCTTTTTGAAAATTCAACCTCTTTAATAAAAATTCTCCATCTAATACTGCTAAAATAATGTGATTATTTATTGGATCAATAGATCTGTCAACAATTAATATATCACCAGAGAATATACCAATATTAATCATAGAATCTCCAGTAACTCGAATACAGAATGTTGATATAGGATTATTAACAATATAATCATGCAAGTTTAAATCAAAAGATACAAAATCATCTGCTGGAGAAGGAAATCCTGCGGAAACTTTAGTGTCTAAAAAAATTACATTATCCAATTCACTCATGGAATACATATAATAATTAGAATTAATATTATTGTCAAAATTTTTGTCAAATTTTATTATTATCTTATATCTGTAGAAGAAATATCAGACCTAAAATCTTCCTCACCAATAATCATAAATAAAGATCTATATTTCTCTTTTATCTGACCTGATTCTAAATTATTAAACTTTCCATTTTCATCTACACGACCTGCTACCGTAAAAAAACAATTTTTAGAACTAACCATATTTAAGAATTCATCCAAGGTTTCATTATCAGATAGATATGAAGCATCAAGAATTCTCACTGCTGTATCATATCCAACTACAAAACAAGTATTAGGAAATATTTTTACTTTATCAATAAACTTACTACTATTAGTAATTATTATTTTTTCATCCAAAGAGAAATTTGGAATTCTAAGTGAAAGCTCATCTATAGAGAGTGCTGGTTTATCAACATTCATTATTGATATTTCATAATATTTGTTCCTGTCAAGTAAAGCAGATGCATATTCTAAAAGTGACCTATGTCCTGAATGAATAGGATTAAAAGATCCTGACAAAATTATGGGTTTTATTATGTTTTTATCTAATACAGTGAATTCTCTATTAATAATAAAATGATTGATTTCATTATTTTCTAATAGTTCAATTTGTTTCAAAAAATTTTTCATCTTCTAATAAATCTAATGGAATAGAATCAGGAATTTCAGAAATACATGCAATAGCGTTTATAATTTGCTTACTCACAATTATTTCTTCAGATAATCTATCCCTTTTTAGTTTGTTGAAATAAATAGAATAAATACATTCTTTATTATTAGATTTTATAGCAATATGTGCCCTGTCTTCACCCTTTCGATTTCTATTTGTAGCAATCGCACCAGTACAAGCAACTCCAAAGACTTTAACATCTTTTTCAGAAGTATTAATAAACTTTAATGTATTCTTATAAGCCACATTAGCAATAGAGAGCGCTTCTTTTTCACTCACATGGTTAGTTAGATGTTTCCCTAAATATAATTCTAGTGATTTTTTTGAATATGGAACGTATGCACTTAAAAGTGTATTGGAGGATCCAGAAATAGAAAATAACCAAGCTATTGACATAGAACCGCAACCAGTAACAACTAAAGATCCTTTAAAATTATCAGATGCGTGAATTCGAGTGATTAAATTACCAACTTTTCTATCCATAACATTATAATAATATAAAAATATACAAAATTTTTTCTAAAACGAATAAATATAATATAAATCATGAACCAATTTACAGAATCTCACCTGAAATCTTGGAAGTCAGATTATATCTTACTTACAGAAAACAACAGAATGCCTATTAATAAGGAACATACTTGGATGTTGGGTAACAAATCAGGAATAATATGTATATTTGAAGATGATGAAATAGTATATTTGAAAAATTCTAACTCAATTGACAAAACTTTAAATGAAATAATAAACGTAAATAAAAATAACGAATTAATAAGGATTATGTTAAAAATAGAACTTGGGTTTTCAGAAAAAAAAATCAAACAAAAGATCATATCAAATGCAAATAAAAACAAAATAAAAAAAATAGTCAAAAGATTTAAATTTAGCTTAATATCTGTTGATATATCTCATTCTGAAGCTGTCGCCCATGCATTTATTATTGTATGTGATCCTAGATATAATGGAATAACAACTAATATGAATGAAGTTCTTGATAATATTCCAGAAAAAAAGAAAGCTTAAAAGTATGTCTTCATCGTAACCTATAAAATTTATTTAAAAAAATCAAATCTTAATACAAAAATAAATTTATAAAGTTCCTGATCTTAATCTCCTAAGAGCTCCTGGGTGTTTTCTGAGAAAAGGAGGGACTTCAAGGTCATCAAACGCCACTCCTTCTTGCTTAATATTTCTATTTACAAAATCATCATCCAAAAGTTCAGGAAATCCAGTTGCTATAACTGTTATCCTAACTTTTCCATCATTTTTAGGGTTAGTAACACTTCCAAAAATAATATTTGCATCAGGATGAACTTTCGCTTTTATCACTTCAGACGCAGTTGTAACTTCATCCAAGGTAATATCAGAACCTCCAGAAACATTAAAAATGACACCTTTTGCTCCATCAATAGGCATTTCTAAAAGCGGAGAAGAAACAGCTCTTTCTGCTGCTTCTGTTGAACGGTTTTCACCTGTTCCTTCACCGATACCCATCCAAGCGGGACCAGCATTTTCCATGATTGTTTTAACATCAGCAAAATCTAAATTGATCTCTCCTGGAACCAATATCAATTCTGAAATAGACTCAATACCAACTCTTAGTACATCATCTGCCAAATCGAAGGCATCAGACATAGAAAGATTCTCTTCTGTTTCCAATAATCTATCATTAGGTACAACAATTAAAGTATCAACATTTTTCTTCAAGATTTCTATACCTTCAAGAGCCGCATCTAATCTTTGAGTTCCCTCAAAACCAAAAGGTTTTGTTACAACACCAATAGTTAAAGCTCCAGAACTTTTTGCTACCTCAGCAATAACTGGCGCTGCTCCTGTTCCAGATCCACCTCCCATACCTGCTGCAATGAATACCATATCTGCATTACTAACGGATTCTTTCAAATCATTTCGGCTTTCTTCTGCACATTGTTTCCCCTTAGATGGATCGCCTCCTACACCCATTCCGCGAGCGATTCTATCACCTATTCTAATTTTGTTGGGAACTATTGAACTATCAAGAGCCTGATTATCTGTATTTACTGAAATGAACTCTATGCCAGAAATTGTATTCTTATACATTCGATTTATGGCATTCCCACCGCCGCCACCAACACCAAACACTTTAATATTTGCAGTTCCAAAGCCTACTAATCTTTCTTGTACCATAATTATTTACCTCAAAAATTTTTTTAGCAATAATTAAATTTAATTGAAAAATAAAAAAAGAGATCGTATATTTTTAAGACGTCTTTAAGGTATTTTTGATATATTTAGACTTAAAAAAAATAGTAGTTTAAAGAAATTTTATTAAAATAGCTAGTTTAAAACGATTTGGAGAATAAAATGAATGGTTATGATGCAATAGTAGAAATATTAAAAAAGGAAGGTTTTGAATGGTTGGCATGTTTTCCTGCAAATCCTTTAATTGAAGCCGCAGGAAAAGGAGGATTAAGACCCATAGTCTTTAGACAAGAACGGGGTGGAATAATGGCGGCTGATGGTTATTCAAGAATGTTAGCGAGAGAAGGCAAAAGGGGTGTTTTTTGTTGTCAAGGTGGTCCTGGTGTAGAAAATTCATTTGGAGGAATAGCCCAAGCTTGGGCAGATTCTGTACCAATATTATTCCTTCCTGCCGGTTCTGCAGATAATGTTTCAGATGTAAAGCCTCACTTTAATCCTCAAACTAATTATTCAGAAATAACAAAATGGAGATCCTCAATAATTAATGGTTCAGATATAACAAAGCAGATGAGAAGAGCACTCTCCGCCTTGAAAAATGGAAGACCAGGTCCAGTGTTGCTTGAAATGAGAAACGATGCTATGGCACAAGAGTTAGATAATGTTGATGATTATAAAAGTCCAAATCAAATATTAAATGCACCAAGTAAAACTGATATCAAAGATGCAGTAGATGCCCTTTCTAAAGCTAAAAATCCAGTAATTTGGGCAGGACAAGGAATATTGTATAGTGGAGCTACAGAAAAATTAAAGCTTTTTGCAGAAATTATGCAAATACCCGTATTAACTACGATGCCAGGTAAATCTGGATTTGATGAGAGGCATCCTTTAGCTTTGGGAGCGGCCAATCGAACAGCACCCAAAGGCGTTTGGACATGGCTAAAAGAGTCTGATGTTCTAATAGGATTGGGCACAAGCTTCTCCAAAACAAACTATGGAATAGATATTCCTGAAGGTAAGTTTTTAATTCACAACACGAATAATGTAGAGGATATTAATAAAGAATATCCTACAGAAGTAGGATTGTTAGGTGATGCAAAAGTTACATTGGATTTATTGATTGAAGAAGCAAAATCTCAATTTGGTGATTCTAGATCAAAGGATACCAAAACATCCGAAGCTGTTGCACAAGTAAAAAAGGAATGGAATGATGAATGGTCTTCTCTACTAAATTCCTCAGATATTCCGATCAATCCATATAGATTAGTAAATGAAATCAATAAAACAGTGGACCATGAAAATACAATAATGACTCATGATGCTGGCCATCCAAGAGATCAAATTATGCCTTTTTATCCTGCAACAGTACCAGGAAGTTATATTGGCTGGGGTAAAACCACTCATTTGGGATATGGTATTGGTTTGATGATAGGTGCTAAAATGGCTCATCCAGATAAATTTTGTGTAAACTTTATGGGTGACGCTGCTTTCGGTATGGCAGGTCTAGACATTGAAACTTCTGTAAGGTCAGGGAATCCTATCACAACAATTGTATTGAATAACGGAACGATGGGAGGCTATAATCATCATCAACCCACTGCTATGGAGGTATTTGGGGCAGGAAACATGACTGGTTCTTATTCAACTGTAGCTACAGGCTTAGGGGCTTTAGGAATAAATGTAGAAAAGCCAGAGGAAATAGGTCCAGCAATTAAGAAGGCACAAGAAGCAAATTCAAATGGACAGAGTGCTCTTTTAGATGTGAAAACTCAACAAGAAGATAAATTCAGTCAATATCCTCTTAATTAAGTATACTTTTGAAAGAAAAAGAATATGAAAACTATAGGCTTCAGATTATTACAGTTGGGTACTCCATGGAGAAATTTATCTTACATAATAATTGACACAGACGAAGGAATATCAGGAGTGGGAGAAGCTAGAGTTTTGGGTAAAACTCACACTGTATCTGAGTATCTTAAGGATGTGCAGAGACATTTTATTGGACATGATCCATTTGATATTGAAGCTCTTTATAGAAGATTTACACTATTAGATTTTGGAAAATCAGGTGAAGTTGTTCATACAGGTCTCGCTATGGTAGAAATGGCCTTTTGGGATATAATCGGTAAAACAACAGACATGCCTGTTTATAAATTACTTGGAGGAAAAGTTCAGGATAAAATACAAGCTTATGCGAATGGTTGGTACACAGTAGAAAGAACTCCTGATAGCTTTTCTTTAGCTGCATCAAAAGTAGTATCGAAAGGTTATAAAGCCCTTAAGTTTGATCCATTTGGAAATGGTGATTTAGAACTATCTAGAACTGAACTATTTAAGTCAATCGAAATTATAGAAGCTGTTTCAGATACTATAACTGAAGATATGCAAATGATGATAGAAATGCATGGTAGATTTGCATCTCATCAGGCTGTTGAAATTGCAAAAAAAATAGAAAACTTAAACATTGGATGGATAGAAGAACCTGTTAGGCCGAGTGACAATCCTAGTTTAGAAAAGGTGAGACTACATACTTCGTTACCCATCGCAACTGGAGAAAGACTTTATGGAGCACCAGAATTTAGAGAAATTTGGGCATCTAATTCTGTAGATATAATTCAGCCTGATATTACTCAATGTGGAGGATTTTTTGAAACTAAAAAGATTGCCTCAACTGCCGAAATTTACTCAGTAATGGTAGCACCTCATAATGTAGGTGGAGTTATATCTACTTTAGCTGCAATACACTTATGTTTTACTTTAAGAAATGTGAAAATCTTAGAACATTTTAATGATTTTGCTGATCCTTTCGTAAAAAAAGCTGCTAATTTCTATCCTGAAGTTAAGGATGGATTCTTTAGTCTACCTGAAAAGCCAGGTTGGGGAGTAGAATTAAATGAAGACTTTATACTTTCTAATCCTCCAGAAAAAAACAAAGATGGTATCAATTTAGACCCAGGTTTAAATATGTTTGAAAAAATGGATTGGGCAAAAAGAGGACAATCAGAATAGATATAGTTAGGAATTTATTGATAAGATGTTCGATTTACTAATAAAAAATGGATATGTGGTTGATGGATCTGGTCAGTCAAGAATTCGATCAGACATAGGAATAACTGGTGAAAAAATTGCCTTTATTGGTGATTCAACTGGTAAAGACTCAAAAAAAATCATTAATGCAAATGGACTAATTGTATCACCTGGATTTATTGATGCTCATACTCATCATGATGGTGTTTTACTCAACGATCCTCAGCATGCTAGTAGTTTAAGGCAGGGTGTAACAACAGAAATTCTTGGTCAAGATGGACTATCTTATGCTCCACTTTCTTCTGAAAATTATGAAATTCAAAGAAAGTATTTAGGTGGTCTTTTAGGGATGGCTCCAGAAAATCTTGATATGAGTAGTGTAAGTTCATTTAGATCTCACTATCATAAAAAAGTTTCAATTAATACAGCATATCCAGTATCTCATGGGGCACTAAGGATGGAATCAGTGGGATTTTTTGACAAACCTTTAGAAGGTAAACAATTAGATCATGCAAAAAATTTGTTAACAGAAGGTCTATCACAAGGTTCAGTAGGATTAGCCACAGGAATGTCATATCATCCAAATGCATGGAGTAATACAGAAGAATTAATTGAATTATGCAAAGTTGTTGAAGAAAAAGACGGAGTTTATATAACCCACCTTAGAGATGTAAATCCTGAAAGAGGCTTTGGTGGAGGAGGTGTTCCTGAAGCTATCGAAATAGGTAGAAAATCTGGTGTCAGAGTTCATTTTTCCCATACAAGAACAAGTGCTGAAAATGCAGGTCAGGTTTCTAAGGTTTTGGAATTGATAGATAAAGCAAAACAGGATGGAATAAACTGCACTTTAGAATTATATCCCTATCCTACAGGTAGCTCCTTTTTGTTAAGTAATCTCCCAAGCTGGGCCCATGAAGGAGGACCAAAAGATATTTTAGAAAGATTAAGTAATGAAAGTTCTCGTGGAAAAATAATTGAAAGTTTCAAGCTTAATAAAAAGCGTAAAATGAATGAAGTATTGCTTTCTTATTTGCCCAATAATCCAGAATTAGAAGGCATGACAGTTTCTCAACTCTCGGAATTAAGAGGTGTTTCAATGGGAGATTTAATTTGCGATTTATTAATTGAACAGGATTTACAGGTTGGATTTTGGTTGATACCTCCAGAAAGTATCGCAACATGGAGGCAAATAAGCAGAGATGCTGTAGAATTTTTATCTAGACCTGACTATATGATTGGAAGCGATTCAATTCCCATAGGAAGTGTTCCACATCCTCGAGCATATGGTACATTTCCAAGGTTTATAGGTAGATTACGTAGACAGTTTAATATAATTTCTCTTGAACAAATGATTCAAAGAATCTCAAATAATCCAGCAAAAACTTTTAAATTAAAAGGCAGAGGATTATTGAAAGAGGGATATTTTGCAGACATTGTAATTTTTGATGAAGATAAGATTATTGATACTGCTACATATGATGATGCAAAGCAATTTCCTGTTGGAATACCCTATGTAATTGTAAATGGAAGCATCGCTGTAAATAATGAAGTATGCACAGGTGTATTTGCTGGACAAGCAGTACCCTAACTACTTTGATTAGGTAAAAGAAAGACTATAAGCCGAGTTCTGTTCTATTAGCAAATTAAATAGATGTGATCATCCATCTTGACTAATTGTCACCAATTAGTTCATGCAGCTTACCCGGGAACTATCTAGGATTAACATTCCCCTATTTAGCCTTGCACCAAGTGGGGTTTACCATACCTTATTTGTTAC
>CEVQ01133862.1_pt1 | contig 10516 bp, 4 predicted proteins | sample 356551 | NCBI WGS metagenome assembly CEVQ01 (sample SAMEA2623756, study PRJEB7988) | marine metagenome | biome: marine biome (ENVO:00000447); feature: mesopelagic zone (ENVO:00000213); material: "saline water (ENVO:00002010), including plankton (ENVO:xxxxxxxx)" | depth 250 m | reverse complement strand
TTAAATCGTCATGATTAGGGTCATCACCGGGATTCTTTCCTACAGAAAGGTCATCAATTACTCGTTGTGATACATCAATGCCCCTGACTCGGAATCCAACATCATGGAAACCCAAAGCAGTTGGCAATCCAACGTATCCTAGGCCAATGATTCCAATAGTCAAATCTCTGTTGATAAGGCGGCTTGCAAATGCATCACCCCACCCCATGATTATACCCCCCCCCTAATTAGCACTTGAACCCTATTCATAGTAAATTACTTACTAAGGCTAAGAATCTATCTTTTTCACCTTGTTCATCACTATTGAGTGAAACGGATGTACCATGTGCCTTAATCAGAGAATCGGCCAATTCCTGAGCATCGCCCCATAGAGATGTAACTCCCAATCCTTCGTCTTCACAAACATCGCCCATATGGCAATCTGAATTAACCACACTGGGCCTACCAAATGATGCCGCATCAAACATCTTGACTGGGATTGCGCCCTCCATGATATTTCCTCTATGAGGTGGATACATCGCAAACATCACAGAAATTTCCGACATCATTTCTGATAATTGTTCTGAAATAAAGGCGCCAATGACCTCTGCATTGAGCCATCCTTCGGATTCTGCTTTACGAACCATATTAGCAACTTTCACTGCCGCATTCCCATCTCCAGCAATTAGCAAGGCTGGTCTTTCATCATCGGGAATAATTCTCACAGCATCCAATAGTAATCGAAATGATTCAACTTCTCTTACTCTACCTAGATATCCTACTGTGAATTTCTTTGCAACAGGAAGATGATCTCTCTTTTTAGGGCGATTTTGTACAACTACAGATTCTAGATCATATTCAGCCAACCAAGATTGGAATCCTTCAGAAGACGTAGTAATCGCTGAAACTTTGGATGCCTGCCTAAGCATTTTCCTGCGGTAAATACCAGCAAATAATCTCCTAAATAGTGATTTTGGGTTTGGCATTAATACCCAAGTGTGATGGAGATCATGCATATCAAACAATATTGGAATTGTTGTTTTGCCTTTCTTAGCAATCCTGTTTGCAACTTTAAGCCCAACATCTAGAGTATCTGCATCATGGCAGTGAATCAAATCTATATCATCAATTGCTTCAATTACTGATTTGCGGAATTTGGCTAACCCCCTAACTGTGGACCAAGTACCCCCATATTCGGTATAGCCAACAGAATGACGAACTATTTTTACACCATCAATAAATGTCTCAGCAGGTAAATTTTCTAATCTATCAAAGGCATGTATTGTAACTTCGTGCCCAATATCAGCCAACCATCTAGCCTCCCTTAAGACGCGAGGGTCAGGATTACACCCATTTGAGACAACTGCTGCGACCCTCGCCATAACACACCCACAGTTAATCGCGTGATGAATACTTGCATTAATTGAACCGACATAATGATAGATGGTGACGATTATTGTTTAGTCCGAGGACATGATATGCGAGTAGCGCTCAGTGGGGATGAAGGCTTCATTGGCCACCACCTTAAGGCCCAATTAGGCGAAGATTGCGAAATTTTAACCCCTGAGATTATCAATGATGCTGAAATGTTACCTGCAATTCTTGCATCTTGTAATACTATTATACACCTAAATGGTCATTCACCAGATCAAAATATGGAGAGATCCGACCAAGAGGTACTGAGATTAATGAGAGAAAATGCAAGGAAGATCCTCAAATCCGTACAATCCCACCAAGGGATACATTTGATTCTAGTGGGATCACTAAGAGTCCACCCTAATCCGCGCAGAGAAGATGAGTACTATTCATCTGAATCACCACTAACTCCCAGAGATGTTGCAGCAGAGGGCCAATTATGGGTTGAAGAAAGCGCACTTGAACACGCAATGGACACTCATCCTGTTACGATTATTAGAACTGCAAATGTCCAAGGTGTTTCAAATGATGGTGAGGGGCATGGCGTCGTGCACCACCTTTGTCGAGAAGCTAGTTTTGGATTCTTTAGTGTCCCAGGTACTGGTGAAGAGGTAAAGGATATGATTCATGTATCTGATTTGGCTAGAATTATTGGAACAATTTTGCAGAAACCACCACCCACCCGAGAGGCCATAGCAGTCGGCAGAGGGCAAGGGGTTAGAATGAGTGAACTAGCTGAAATCATATCTGGGGAAACTGGCGCATCCCCTCAATACAATAGCAGATCCGGTGATGAAGTATGGGGGATTGTTGATGGTTGGGAAATGTCACAACGCGTAAAAGTCGAACCAGAAATTTCAATTCAGGAAATAATTCAAGAAGCAATCTCAATCATATGATTGCGCGATTACTCCAAAATAAATCCGGATTCAATTCTTGATGAAGGAACCATCGCCTTGCATAGCCCATTGGCTACCATCTGTTGCATTGTACCAAGTCCCACCTGCTGCATCAGTAACATAATTCCCACCGGGTGGTAGTTCAGCATAAGACGCCGCCACAGTAGGACCTGCGGGGGCCATTGGCATTGCTGGAGCCGGTGCTGCAGGAGCAACTCCGGGATAACCACCAGCAGCAAGTTGTGCTGAATCAGAATCCCAAGCATCCATCTTGGAGCCTTTCTTTCGACGACCAAGCATCAGTAGCATACCAACTATCAATAGAACTAGGAAACCTCCTACGCCACCTAGAATCAAACCATACTCTTTGAGCATTGCATTGACATCACCTGCTGCCAAACGTTGTTCGTGAGAGCAGCCAGTTTCCTCAACCAGTGTATCATCTGAGCCAGTGCTTGAGCAATCATCATCTCCATCAACCACTCCATCCCCATCTGCATCTTTCTGCCAATCAGAGCACCCATTGGAATCAACTGTGCGTCCTTGATTTGCTGGATTACTTCCTGGACAATTATCTAGCCCATTCATTATTCCGTCATTATCATCATCACCCTCTTCCCAAGCACATCCAAAAGACCCGTTCGAGACATTCCAAACCCATTCACTGGGAGTATTGACACAAAGATCTGAAGTAAATTGACCAGAATTATCTCCCCAACCATCTCCGTCTGTATCTTTCTGTTGTGTCGAATCGTTAGGGAAGGCATCGGTGTTGTCCTTTTCCCCGTCATCATCTGTATCGTCTAAACAGCCATCACCATCAACATCAAACCCTGTTGAGTCCTCATTCTCGCAGTCATCAGCAGCATCATAAATTCCATCACCATCAGTATCAACTTGAGTAGAAAGACCACAACCATCGGCATTGATATCCTCGCCTAACGGAGTATTAGGGCATACGTCGGGACCACTAACACATACTCCATTCGTAGCTGTAGCGCCATCACAAACACCATCGTTGTCATCATCATTATCCTCTGATTCATCACGACAACCATCGCCATCAAAGTCTGTCTCAGTCCAACCAATCGCGCCCTTTTCACAATCGTCAGAAACATCGAAGACTGGGTCGTTATCATCGTTGTCATCTTCATCCATGTCACGGCAACCATCGCCATCGTGATCTGTTAGGGAATCAGATGTCCATCCAGCTTGTACAAAACAGTCATCAGATGTATCAATTACCCCATCACCGTCGTCATCATCGTCCTCGTCAAGATCTCTGCAACCATCACCATCTCTATCAGTGGTACTGTCAGAAAGCCAGCCTGTGGCACCAGGCGAGCACAAATCAAGTACTGCGCCTGTCGTATCTACGTCACTGACACCATCATTGTCATCATCCCAATCTTCGTCGGAGTCAAGACAACCATCACCATCGTGATCTAGAGTTGAATCACTAACCCAATTGAGGTTACCTTTCGGGCAACGGTCATGAATTGCACCCTGAGAGTCGAAATCATTCACTCCATCGTTATCGTCATCTTCATCCTCTACTTCATCATGACAACCATCTGAATCGTAGTCTGCTGATACATTGTGAGTGTATCCTCCGTTTCCATCAGGCAATCCCCAGTTAGCAAAGTGTCGAGGACAGTCATCTCCTGCCACGTCATCTATTCCATCGTTGTCATCGTCATCATCTTCCTCTGTATCATGACATCCATCAACATCATTGTCATTGACAACATTTGATGTCCAATTCAATTTGAATGAAACACCTGTACATGGGTCATTGACATCTAGAACACCATCCGCATCATCATCATCATCTTCATCAATATCTCGACAACCATCTATGTCGATATCATTGGACCATACAGATGAATCCCAATTTACGGCAGGACCATCACATCCATCATCATCATTTAGGATGCCATCACCATCGATATCAGGATCACACACATCACCAATTGTATCTGAATCAATATCGTCCTGATTTGGATTCGCGTCTGTTGGACAGTTGTCTGAAGAGTCGCTAATTCCATCACTATCTGAATCCGACGCCTGTTTCCAAACAACTACACCGGGAGGTAATCCAATTTGAGTGCTGTATGCCCCGGGAGTAACTGTTGCGGTAAGTGTATCGAATGTTGCTGTGCAAGCGCTACCCATGCCCTGACAAATGTGCCCTACAGCCACTATGTCCCCAGACGGCATCCACCCTACACCACCAGTACCGTAGTTGTAGTATCCATCATCACCTGCACTTCCTCCGGCTTTAGCCCAGAGCCAAGTACCTGTGGAATCTAAAACACCGGCAAACATCTCCGTATAAGTGCCCGTCAAGGTGTTAGTTCCTAATGTCGCAGTGGATGACGTACTAGTGGATGTTGCACTGTTAAATGCACCAGAAACAGCAATACCAGTAGAACTGGCATCAATTGAACCAATGTAATGAAGGCCAGTGTCACTGTTTCCTTCAGCCCATTGCCATGCCCCTGAACCATCAATCTTAGCTATGAACATATTATTAGATTGAGATGCAGATGTTATGGAGTTTGAACCGAAGTTTGCAGTTGCTGCAAATAGACCACCTACATAGGAATCTGTCCCTTCAGTGTCAAATGCCCATGGGAGTGTCATTCCACTAGGGGCGCCCGCAGTCTTAGTCCAAACCCACGAACCTGTACTGGAAATCTTAGATATGAATAAATCTGGAGAACCTACTGCATTGAAGGAAGATGAGCCGAATTGTGCTCCTGTTGTGCTACCCCCTTCAAATGAACCAGCGACCCTTAGATCACCAGCACTGTCTGTAGTAACATGTTCTGCAGAATCACCGCCAGGGCCACCACCTGTGGCTACCCAACCCCATGCACCTGAAGAAGAAATATGTGCTATGAAGGCATCAGAGTAACCGTTTGTTCCGTAACCATTAGCACCCCATGTGCCGCTGATATTGAAGGCGCCAACAACATATGCCCCACCATTCCCATCAGATGCCACACCATTGCCCGAATCACCATCATATGAACCACCTGCATCCTTGGCCCAAAGCCAATTGCCAGAACTGCTCATCTTTGCAACGAAAATATCTGTGCTATCCCCACCATTAGAGTCGGTTGTACTTCTAAGTTGAGAATTACCAAAAGAAACGTTGCCAGCAAAAAACCCAGTAATGAAAATATTACCTGATGAATCTACTACTATGTCGTTAGCCCATGAGAAACCACCGCCGGCATATTGGCCTGCAGTCTCAACCATTTGCCAATTCCCAGATGTATCTATCTTCGCAATAAAAGCGTCTTGACCAGCTGAAACTTGATTGTTACCAAATTTAACATCACCAATCAAAAACCCAGTAAGGTAAGTATTTCCACTAGAATCAGTATATGAAGAGGACGTAGTTGGAGAACCGCCGTATTGGCCTGAAGAGTCGCTCTCCCCAACCTTTACCCAATCATTAGCAGACTTAGCCACAGCAAAACTTGGCGAAGAGTCTAACTCACCCTTCACAGGAGCAGCAAAAATCGTGATTCCAGCACTAAGTACGGAACACAACATAATAGCAATTACCATCAAAACTAGCCCGCCGGAAAGCGGATTCGTGTCGTTCTCAAACCGATTCATGAGAATCTGACGTCAAAGCCTCCCTCTTGAATCCTACCATTAATGGTCCATAGGACCACAATTAGTGAATGGTAAGGTTTTCACCGCTCAAATATGGCCCAATCATCCATACTTACTGATCGATACCACCAAACACCAGTCTCATCTTCCCACCATTCAGTACCATCTTCATCAACAGTTATTCCTGAATCATCAGATGATTCGGTTTGTTCTCCCATTGATTCCTCGGATTTGCTCTCAATGACTTGGGGTTGTTCTTCTATGAAATCATCGTCTTCATCATCATAACTCGAATCTCTGTTTAGAAGGAAGAAAGCAGCGCCGCCACCAGCAACTATTATCAGCACAATTGCAAATAGCGCTACAACTAGGTAATTGACTTCAGAATCCCCTTCTCCAGAAGAATATGAAAGTTGATTCTTCGAACAACCTGATTCAACCATTTCTGCTCCCTCTTTCGTATCTGGGCATTGGTCTTCAGCATCTACTGTACCATCTCCATCAGCATCGCGCTCGGAAATTCCACAACCAAATTCATCGATATCACCAATCTCATCATCGGGAGTGCTTGGACAATTGTCATTACCATTTAGAAGATTGTCATCATCATCATCTGATTCTTCCCAAGAACAGCCATAAGATGTTATATTTGCAATCCATTGAGGAGGAGTGTTCGGGCACGCATCAGGATTATTCCCCCCCATATTATCACCAAAACCATCACCATCACTATCATTTGTCTGAGTGGGGTCTTCTGGAAATGCATCGACATCATCTTTTACACCATCTTGATCAAAATCATCGGTACATCCATTTTCATCGCGGTCTAAACCTTGAGGGGGAGCCTCTTCGGGACATTCATCATTAGCGTTCTGAATTCCATCGCCATCATCGTCAGCTTGAGATGGGCTACATCCAAAATTATCAATAAACTGAATATCTGAAAGTGCAGTACCTGGACATCGATCGATGATGTTCCCTTGCAAATCAAATTCCCACAGCCCATCGCCATCATCATCCCAGTCTTCATCTGCATCTCTGCAACCATCTCTATCTGCATCTATATCAGAGGTTGAAATCCAACCCGTAACACCCAATTGACAGCCATCATCGACATCTAGAATCAAATCTCCATCATCATCTAAATCCTCTCCAGAATCTCTGCACCCATCACCGTCCTTGTCCGTAACATTTGCAGAATTCCAACCTACTGAACCACGAGGGCAAGTGTCTGCAATATCAGGTACCCCATCACCATCGTCATCGTCGTCCTCGTCAACATCTCTACATCCATCTTTGTCCAAATCTTGATCTCCGCTAGAATCCCAATAAGATGCCATTGGAGAACAATCGTCATCAAAGTCATTGATTCCATCACTGTCATCATCTGAGTCTTCAACATCGTCTTTACAGCCATCTCCATCATAATCTGTTGTTGAGTTACTGGTCCAATTTAGATGACCAGAAGGACATGAGTCATCTAAATCTAGAACACCATCATCATCATCATCTATTTCTTCTTCACTCGCATCTCGACAACCATCACCATCATAATCTGTAATTGGTGAGGAAATCCAGTATCTATCTGATGGAGCGAATGCACAGTTATCATCTACATCATTGACTCCATCACCATCGTCGTCTTCATCTTCAATCAAGTCGTGACAACCATCTCTATCGTAATCATTTGCGTCATTAGCACTCCAATTCTTGTGAGTGAGTAATGTCGAGCAAGAGTCTTCCACATCTAGAACGCCATCTGAATCATCATCAAAATCTTCATCTGAATCACGACATCCATCTTCATCTGAATCGGTAGGCCAATCAAATGAATCCCAGTTAAATGCTGGGCCATCTGTACAACTATCTTGGGTGTCATCACGGCCATCACCATCCATATCTGAATCACAGGCATTACCTAGAGAATCTTGATCGAAATCGTCTTGACTAGGATTGAAAACCAGTGGGCAATTATCGGTAAAATCCAAAGTAGAATCCATATCTGAATCAACATTTAATGACCAAACAAAACCACTTCCGTGATAGACTGCTTCTGACGAGTAATTTGTTGTACCTATTTCAGCAGTACAAACACTCAAATCGAGTTCCACACAATAGTTACCAACCGTGACTAATTTCCCAACTCCTGAAAACACCGCTGAGTTTGCCGAATCAAAAAGAAGGCCGCCTCCCGCCTCTGCCCAAATCCATTGACCAGATGGGGATACACCTGCAAAGAAAGTTGCGAAAGGAGGTCTTTCTACAGTAATATTGCCAAAAGTAGCATTGGCGGTGTAAGGGTCATTCTTGTCAAACCATCCAACTGCTACTACACCACCTAAAGGATTGATTGCAATGTCATTGATATGCTGTGTATGACCGCTGCTGTTTAGTGCCCATGTCCAAGCACCCGTCATGTTAAGTTTAGCAACAAAGGAAGTTTGCCCCCCATCGCCAGGTGGTGCTGTTGAATTTGCATACCAAATATTTCCATCTAAGTCAATTTTTCCAACAACATCGCCGCCAATGTATATGCCACTAGAATCTATTTCTATGTCGTATGAAATAATGCCACCAGTAACTGGTTTTGCTTCATTAGCCCATTGCCAATTACCTTGGGTATCCAATTCTGCTACGAAGGAAGCCCAATAACCACCGCTGTTAGCCAATGTAGTGGTTCCAAAATATATGTTCCCAGAGTAGTAGCCAGTAACAAATAAATCACCATTGGAATCCATTGTAATTGCAGTGATATTATCATCATACCCGTCACCTACAATCTCTACCCATTCAAATGCCCCATTGGTCTTATTCACTTTAGATACAAAACCATCTTCTCCATTTTGGATATTGAAACTACTGTTATCGAAATAGACATGATCAGAAAATGCTCCAACAACATAAGCATCATCATTAGAATCCAAAACTATCCCATGCATACTGTCAGAATTTGAAATTCCATGCATAGTGTTACCCCAATACCATGTACCAGTGGAAGACATTGTTGCGACAAAGCCATCGATACTACCTCCATCTGACATTTCAAAATCATTACCCCACTCTATTTCATCCCAATATGTACCAACCACCCAAATGGTACCATTGGAAGATACTGCTAAATCTGCTAAAATTGAACTACCTGCATGTCCTTGTGGAACTCCAGTAGTAGAAACCCAATTCCATGTACCTGATTGGCTTAATGAGGCCACGAAAGCTTTGGGGTCGTCTTGATGAGGGGGTACATTTGTGTCAAATGATACTGTTCCCCTTAATGTCCCACCAACTAGGATGTTGGTATTTGTATGATCCATTATTACAGATTCAATTTGTACTGAATTGATGTTCATTTGATCGTTAGCAGTACCTGTAGCCTGAGTGGCTACTTTAACCCAATTTGTTGTACCACTGCGGCCAGTTACTCTTTCGAGAGCTGACTGCTGAGCTGAAGTCAAAATTAAAGGTTCAGAATTACCGTTATCAATTTTCGAGTCCTGAATTACTGGATCATTAATCGTATATTCCGGCTGCAAAGGAACAGTCGATAGAACCATCAGTATTGACAATAAAAGGACAAGTGTCAGCCGTGTCGAACGATTACGCATATGCCGCCCCTTGGGGCGGCCTTTCTTCAAGTTCGCGATTCTGTGACATCAAACAAATGGTGGCCTTACTACCACTGCTTTCACCTGTTTTCGTTCATTTGGAGCAATAAATACCTCATCTCCAGGCGAGACGCCTGAAATATACCCCATTCCAATTCCAACCTTGCCCAAAGAGGGGGATGGTCCGCCGGAAGTAATTATGCCAATTCGCTCCCCTTGCTCGTTGAGAACAATAGAACCGGTTCTAGGGAATGGGCCCTTTCCGAGATATTTTATTCCCCACCAACGTTCAACCCCATTCTCAGAACTATTCACTACTCTATGCCTTCCAACAAAATCATGATCTAGATTCAATCCGAAAGGAACATTAGTTTCCCAAGAATCACGAGCTAATATTGTTGAATCAATTGGAGATTCATCAGCATCCAAATTTGGCCAAAGGAAATCTTGGCCTGAAAGAAGAAAACCTTTCTCCATTCTCAGAGTATCTCTTGCCCCTAATCCTACTGGAGAAATCCCAAATTTTTCGCCACCAGATAGAATTGCCTCCCAGAGTTTTTCTGCTTGATTATTAGGTACGAAAATCTCAAACCCCCTTTCTCCAGTATAACCGGTCCCCTGAATCCATCCTGTAACGCCATGTTGATTATTGGAAATCGATTTACCACGGAAATGCTTTACTGCATTTTCGGGACCAAGAACTTCCTCAATAATTGAAACCGACTTAGGTCCTTGAAGTGCTAAAATAGAGGTTTGATTGGACATATCTTCCAGTATAACTGAACCGTCAATTGGCATATGGGAATTGAACCACTTGGACATAACTTCAACCATACTGGCATTTGGAACACCTAGGATAGCTATCTCTGACGAAATTTCCAATTCATTTAGATTCGACTCTATGACAGATTGACGGTCTGTAACTGCGAATATCATATCGTCTATGATATATCCTTCATCATCAAGGAAATGCGTATATGCACAACG
>CEVQ01006939.1_pt1 | contig 10516 bp, 11 predicted proteins | sample 356551 | NCBI WGS metagenome assembly CEVQ01 (sample SAMEA2623756, study PRJEB7988) | marine metagenome | biome: marine biome (ENVO:00000447); feature: mesopelagic zone (ENVO:00000213); material: "saline water (ENVO:00002010), including plankton (ENVO:xxxxxxxx)" | depth 250 m | reverse complement strand
CACTCATTTTTACTAATACTCATTGATTTTGTGGCTAATTCAATTGCCTTTTCAATAGTTTCAACATACGAAGGTTTAGATTTCATTGCTTGCCTTATTCCTTCACGTACTTGCCATACTCCAACAGGAACAGCATATTCAGGACGAATCTCTCGAAAAACAATAACTCCAGACTGTTTTTTTATTTTTGAAAGGAATTCAACTACTCCTAACTTTGCTGCAAAGTAGGCACCGGCAATTTCTGGTGGATGATTAATTCCTTTAGCATCCTCATGGTCACTTCCGAAACCAATAGTGCTTCCATCATACCATGCTTCTTGCATCTCAAAGATCCATCTATGTGGAAAAAGAATAACCGAAAAATGGTTACCGAGATGTGCAAAAGTAAATACACTAACTGAATCTAAAATGTCATAATCCAAAAGATCAGTAACAATTCTCTTAGATATTATATCATCGGTGGCTGTAATACTCCATTTAGTTGGAACCAGTTTTCGATTTTTTCCAAGCATGCCAATGCTAAAGCATTTTTGAATAGTTGTAATGTTAATACCGCTGTTGAAAAGTTTCATGACAGCGTCAGTAGCTTTGAGATCAGTGTCATAGTGTACTTTTTCAATAGATTTGTTAGCTGAAGTAGGAGAGAATACTGCTTTTTTAATTTCGCCGATAGGGCCAAATGGTGGTGCCTGCCCGTCTATAGTTGTGACAGGTGATGTTTCTTTTACGAATTTAATTTCAGAGTCTATTGGTCCTGATGACATTGCAACTTCTTGTAAGTTTTCAATAAATCGTCCATCAGTTTGTGTGATAGGTAATTTATTTACTCCTCGAATAAGATTTAGTCTAAAATTAACAATCTCCTCTAGACTTTTTCCTATCCATCTTTCTGGTATATCCAATAGACTAGTATCACCATGAATAGGTGGCACCATAGGTCCAACACCAACTTTTGGATATCCATACGAGCCTACAAAAACTGATGGAGGGCTAGAGCCAGAAATCTCATCAGATGAAAATAGATTTCCATATCTAGTCAGATATTCATGCCATTTACTCTCTATGCCTTGCCTAATATCATTTCCAGTTATGTCCACACACGTGATAAATGACTAGTAATAATAAATAATTCAAAAAATGGATTTTGACTAACTGTAAACATAAGATGTTTAAATTATTAGGAAAAAAATTGAAACATGGCTATAAATCGAATTGTTTCATTTTTGCCAAGTGCGACAGAATTAATATATGAATTAGATGCCCAGGACAGACTTTATGGTGTAACACATGAATGTGATTTTCCAGAAGACGCAAGTAAAAAACCACATGTTATTCAAAGTGTATTTGAACCAGAAAAGATGTCTAGTAAAGAAATTGATCAGAAAATTCTAGAACTTATATCAAATGGTAAAGATGTCTATGAGTTACAGGTAGAAAATCTAAAAAAAGCTAATCCTGATTTGATAATTTCGCAAGAAATTTGTGAAGTCTGTTCTGCATATACTAACCAAGTAAATAATGCAGTAAAAATTTTGGATAAAAGACCAGAAATTTTTGCAATGAACCCACATGACATTCATGGAATATTAAATGACATCGAAGAAATCTCAAAAAAAATTCATGCGTCTGAAAAAGGGATCAAATTGGTTGAATCACTTAAAAAAAGAATTGAATTTTGTAAAGAGAAACAGGTGTCACATATACCAAAAGTACTGGCAATCGAATGGATTGAACCATTTTACACTGCTGGCCACTGGGTTCCAGAGATGATTGAGTTTGTTGGTGCGAAGAATCTGATAAGTAAAAAATCAGAACATTCTAGAAAAATAATGTTTGATGAAATAAAAGATTCTGATCCAGACATTATCATAATGATGCCATGCGGATTTAATGTTCAAAGAACAATAGAAGAATACAATAATTATCTCAAAAGCAACCATGTTTGGCAAAATCTACGAGCTGTTGAAGATAAGAATGTCTTTGCGGTCGATGCAAATTCATACTTTAGTAAACCAAGTATCAGAACCATAACTGGAATTGAAATTTTAGGAAAGATTATTCACCCAGACGAATTTTCTCAAATGCAAGTACCAGATGAATCGTTTAGAAAAATAAACTAGGAATGTAACTATTGATCGTCAGTCTCATCTAACTCGTCAGAATTATAGTCCCTTTTAGAAGGGCGAGTTGGAATGTAGATTTTTGACATATCTACTTAAAACAATTTTTAGAGTAATGTTAGCAGGTTGTAAAAAATTGTCTTTTTACTTTAGAAAAATTGAATTAAAACAAAATTCATGATATTAGTTGATTTTACACTCAGCTGGTATGGCTCTCATTGTTGTAATTAGCATTATAATCAAAATGCAAATTGATATCAGCCTCAATGGAATCTCATAATTGGTAAGAAATGCAGTGGCAATACTTCCGGCTGTCCCAAAAGTTGTAATCACCGAAAATCCAATTGGACCACAACTACATGCCCCAGCAGATGCGCCAATAATCGTTCCAGTTAAACTAGCTCCGACACTTTTACTCTTTTTTGCCAGTTTGACTCTAAAAATATTCATTGATACAACAATACCTGCCAATATTGATAAGATGAGAACTAACAAAAAATTGAATGCTGTTTCAGTATAAACTGAAAAAACTAGGTATGGTTCAAGAAATATGTATTCAGAAATTATTGATAATGTAAAAAATAATGAAATAGAGATGACTATTGATAGAATAAAATATTCATATTTTGTGAATACTAACCTGAAACTAGTCTGCAATTTACAGGAGCGATTCTATGACTTTCTCAAACACATTATATGGTTGTGAACCAATAATTTGTCTTTGTTCACCTGATGCATTAACTAAAATGAATGTGGGCGTACGATCTGCTCCAATGCCTGTTGCTTTTTCAAGGTTTAGTTTTACTTGATTATAGTATTTTTTCGAGTCAAGACAGTGTGAAAATTCATCTATGTCTAAATCTAATGTAAATGCAAATGATTTTAATCGTTCATTACTTGCCCAACCACTGTCGATTCCTTCCTGATGTTCGTATAACATAACATGGTAATCCCAATACTTTTCCTGATCACCAGCACAGTATGATGCCATAGCCGCATTGAATGAATCAACACCTAAAAATGCCATGTCAATAAAAGTAAGATTTACTTTGCCAGTATCAATATAGTTATCAATTATTTTTTGACGTGTATGATCAAACCATTCTTTGCATCCTTCACATTGATAGTCTCCAATTTCAACAATTGTTAATGTTGCTGACTGGGATCCTAAAAATGGTGCTTGAAATGTAGACGTTGGTACATTGTCTCCCTGATTTTCTGCTTGTTCAAATTGACCAAGATATGATGTAAATGAGATTGCTATGGCAATGACGATTGCAACACCTACTCCTGCGACAGTGTATTTCTTCCCATTTTTCATGATTTTAGTCGTGGATTTGAGTATAAAATCTATCCTAAAAATTGATTTATTGATCAGTAAGGTATTATTTTTTAAAACATGGGTTTATTAGACGTAGAAATTGCGCTGAAGTAGAAATAATGACGGTTTTAGCATTTGCTTTATCTGTCATTGCTTTTGACAGAAAAAATGAATGCATTTGATGAATTAGAAGTAAAAGAAACTATACTGAAAGGAATTCAGGAATTAGGATTTGCTACACCATTTCCTATTCAATCACAGTCTATCCCATTATTGTTAGATGGGCATGATCTTATTGGTCAAGCACACACCGGCACTGGTAAGACTGCAGCATTTGGCATTCCAATTCTTGAGAATATTACAAACGGTGGTGGTATACAAGGTTTGATAATTGCACCCACAAGAGAACTTGCAATTCAGATTACAAATGAATTGAAGAGGATTGGAAAGTATACAAAAATTAAAATTGCAACTGTCTATGGCGGTCAAGGAATAGGAATTCAGCTAGATGCTTTGCGAAAAAAACCTGAGATCATTGTCGCGACCCCTGGCAGATTAATTGACCATTTGAATCAGGGTACAATAAGAACTAATGAAATTCGATATGTGGTGTTAGATGAAGCAGATGTCATGCTAGATATGGGATTTATCGAAGACATTGAATTTGTCTTAGAAAGAATTCCAGACAATCGAATCACTTCATTATTCTCTGCAACAATGCCTACTGATATCATAAGATTGGCAGATAAGTATCTAAATAAACCAAAAAGGGTTCTTATTGATTCTGATGATTTAAGTGGTGAAGGTATTGATCAGTCATTTTTAGTAATAAAAGATAGAGACAAGCACAAATATCTAGCAAATTTTATCAAAGAGAACAAAAAAGGTCAGACAATTGTTTTCTGCTCTACAAAAATTCGTACTAGGAATGTAGCTCGTGATCTACAAAAGGCAAGATTTGGTGTTGTCGCTATAGAGGGTGACATGTCACAAAATAAACGGGAATATTCTATGACGAAGTTTAGAAAGAATCATGTTGATGTATTAGTGGCCACAGATGTAGCTGCTAGAGGCATTGATGTTCCAAAGGTTGGACTAGTAGTTAATTACGACGTTCCTAACCAAGACATGGTATACTTCCATAGGATTGGAAGAACAGCAAGAGCTGGTGCTAAAGGAAGATCAATAACACTTGTCTCATATTCATCTGTTGCAGATTGGAATATCATAAAAAGGCAGATCAAATCAGACCTTACTGACTTGAATCAAAAACTTGGTATTGAGATAAATATTCCTGATCCACTAAAACGTGATACTCGAAGAAGAATTTCACCGCAAATCCAATCCAATTATAGAAGAAACCGTGGTAGAGCAACAGGAGGTTATAGAACAAATGGTTACAAACGTAATGTTTCTGCAAGAGATCAGTATAAGAGAAAAAAAACTGGTCAATCCTCAAGAGTTTTTAGAACATCTAATCGAAGCAAGTGGTAATTATTAGAAAAATAATTAACACTTAAACGACAGTTGTAATATTAAATTTTAAGAAGACATGCATGTTGGATTTGTACTATTAAATTGTGATTTGGGTGCTGAAGAATACATACTTGACGAGTTAAACCAAGTTTCCCAAATTAAAAATGCTTATGTCACATTTGGGGCTTATGATGTAATAGCAGAGATTCATGCTGAGTCACAAGAAGAATTTGAAAAAACTGTGTCAATGCATATTAGACGACTCTCACGTGTTGTTAGCACAATGACATTAAATGTGGTTACAAAGACTGAATGACATTTATACGCACAAAAAATGTGAAAGACATTGCAACAAATTGAATATTCAGGAATAGTTTGGGCGTTAAGTCATAATGATCCTGAGCCATTAGTTGAACACTCCATCAAGAAAATTCAAGAATGTGGTGTAAAAAAAGAAGATATTAAGATTGTTGATGCCCCAGAAAACCCTCAAGTCGGTGAAATAGTTGTACAAATATGGCCTCATGAATTAGTTATTGCACGTATTCGTACTATACGTGGTGAGTCTTTTATCAGTGGAACAGAATTCACACTTGAATTAAAGTCAGATGAACATGGAAACTATATTGATTAGCTTTGAAGAAGAAAGCAAAAAAATCAGGTTTTAGCATATTTTCAGCAATAATAGTCGGTGTGATTATAATTGGTGCGTCAATATACTATTTTTATTCTGCAGAGCAGGCACAGATTCGCGGATTTAATTTTGGAAACGATCTTCAGGCTATACAAGATGAGTTAAAGGGAGAGCAATCAGATTTTTATTCTAAAGTATCTATGTGGAAAGAAGAAAGTGTCACAAAAGATCAGATTTTAGAATTTGCAGATATTCATGTACTAAGAATGGAAAATATAATTGCAAAATATACTGACTTGCAAATGCCAGATGTATTTTCTGGTTCAGTAAAACTTTTCAAATTATCAACTGAAACCCAGCTTGAAAGTGATCAACACTTGATTAAGTGGATCAAAAATGACGATCAAAGTGAAAAGATACGTGCAGATGAACTACTACAGGCATCATTTGAGTATGAAATGGCAGCCCTCGCTTTATTTGAAAAAGCGAAGAGTAATCCAAATCCATAAAATCTTTAAACAATATAATATCAACTAGAAGTATGAAGAAACTTTTCATAATTGCTTTGTTGCCATTTTTGATGTTCGTTCAGCCAGCATTTGCTGATGTCTTTATCCAGAACGACCAAAAGTATGTGGGTGCTGATGGTTCACTACATATTGTAGGTGAGATTGAAAATAATTCAAACTCTCCACTTAATCAGGTTGAGATTACTGCAAGACTATTGGATGATAATGGTTTTCAAATTGGTCAAGCTGTTGGAAATCCAATTAATAATGTGATAATGCCTGGAATGAATGGTGCGTTTGACATTATTATTACTGGTCACGACCTTCGCTCAGCATCTAATTATAACTTAGAATTTGATTACAAAATTGCAGCGCCAAAAAATCAAGTTATTCAAATAGTCTCATCTGAACTTAAGAAAGACTCTCAAGGTAACCTTGTTATTTCAGGAACTTTAGAAAATCAAGGTGAAATCACTGCAAACATGATAAATGTGGTTGCAACTCTGTATGACCGAGATGGAAATGTTGTCACATTATCAAGCGTTCAAATGCAACCTGATTTTCTAAGAGCGGGCGACAGTAATTTCTTTATCATACCAATTCATGAAAAAACTCAATCCTTCCATGCAGTTGATTATACACTGATTGCAGAGTCGGATGAATATGCAGCAGTTCCAGAATTTCCTTTGGGTACTGGTGCATTACTGATTGGATCCGTTTCATCATACATCATATTGTCTAGATACCCTGAAAAAGTGGTTAATTCAATTTCAAGAATTTCGAAAATCGTGTCGTTTTGATGCTGTGAGTTAAAAAAATGGCAATTTCTGATAACAACAAAAAATTCCTAGAAGATTTGATTCAATACTATGTTGATGAATCAGGGTCATACAAGCAATTTGCTAGCGAATATCAAGAATTTTCAGACTCGGAGATGGATGTTGCGTTTGGACTCATTGTTGGATCAATTTATTCAACATTCCTACAGACATATTCAAATCAACAACTCAAAGTAGGATTAGATGATATTCAAGAGTTTCATGAATTCATTAAATCTAATTCAGATCAAATCAAAGAATCGTTAGAAAAAAAATCAGATACATAGGTACAGATAAATCTAAAATGAATGGTGAAATAATATGTCAGAGATTATAGCTTACAAAATTCAGCAGCTTAATGATAATGGTCAAGCCGTCCAAATTACATTGGTTGAAGATGTACAAACAGAGCCACTATCACAGAAACAACTGATTATGGAAAATGTCGGGAAAAAACTAGATGCTGAAACAAAAGATCAAGTTATGCCGTTGTTGGAAGCTATTCTTCAAGCACAGCCCACAATAAAATTGAAAAGTTATGCACAAACAACTGTTTCTATAACCATGCCAAGAAACAGATATGAGAAGATGGGTCGGCCACAAGTTGGTGAAAGACTTCAGGTTGACTTGAAAAGATGTTAAAGATTTTCTTCTATTTCTGACATACTAACTAATGGTAATGAGCAACTGAAATTTTTACAGACAAACACATTTGTTGCATCCTTTGGAAACTGCTTTCCTTCAAAAAATGAATGTTTTGATAGTGCATCAAGTTTTTTCTTATCGTCAATCTGTATAATAATTGATTCAGGAATGAATTTTTTGTTCAGTGAGTGTATTAACTCATGATTTTTTGAGTTTAGAATTGTAATTTCAGTTGGTTTCTCAGTTGCAAGATACAATACGTTAAGAAGATACCCAAATGCAAATGGATTCTGCGCAGCTAGTGATGCCTGAGATTCAAGTATCTTTTGATATGTTTCAGAAAATACTTGTTCATTCACAATCTGATTTAGCCTAAGTAATGCATGTGCCGCAACAGAATTCCCAGATGGCATTGATAAATCATAATTACTTTTTGGTCTTACGATTAACTTTTCATGGTTATCGGAAGTAAAGAAAAAGTTATCACTTTTCTGATCCCAAAAATGTTCAATCATGTAATCGGCCAATATTTTTGCGAAGTTAAGATATTCAGGATCACCTGTTATCTCAAACACATCAACAACTGCGTTTGCAAGATATGCATAGTCGTCTAGATAGCCATTGAGTTTTGATTCACCGTCTTTGAACACTCGATTCAGATTGCCATTTTTTTCAAATTGTTCTTGAAAGAAGTTGGCTGCAGTGATTGCCGCATTAAGATATTTTGAATCGTTAGATATTCTATAGCCCTTAACGAATGCTGAGATCATTAAACCATTCCATGCAGTTAGAATTTTGTCATCCCTTCCCGGCTGTGGTCGCTTATTCCTTATGTGGAGTAGCTTGGCTGACCCATCTAAAATGATTCTATTGATTTCATCCTCAGTTTTACCGAATTTGAACGCAATTGCTGACGCTTTGATGTTATTTGCAAGAATTGTACTTCCTTCAAAATTTCCACCATCTGTCACGTCAAAGTAAATACAGAATACTTCAGAGTCCTCTCCTAGAACCTCTTCAACCTCTCGTTTCTTCCAAACAAAAGTTTGTCCCTCTTCGCCGTTAGTGTCTGCATCTGTTGCTGAGTAGAAAAGTCCTTCCGAGGAAGTCATCTCACGAATAACATAATCAAGAGTTTTTGTAGCTACATCTAAGAAGAAACTGTCTTTTGTGATCTGATATGCTTCACCATACACAATTGGTAGTAATGCATTGTCATACAACATTTTTTCAAAATGTGGAACTAGCCATCTTGCATCTGTTGAGTATCTATGAAATCCTCCGCCAATCTGATCAAATATTCCACCCCTAGCCATTTTTTTCAATGTAAGTAAAGCGAAATCTTTGAATTTTGAGATTCCAGATAGTTTTGAATATCTGAACATGAATGAAAGGTTTGAAGCGTTAGGAAACTTTGGCGCTTGCCCAAACCCACCATAGTTTGTATCGGCAATCTGTAATAGATTTACTGCTGCCTCATCAAGTATGTTTCTATCAATTTTTGATGGTTCTGTAACTTGTTCTAGTCTAGATAAATTTGTCATAAAGTTATCAGCTGCAGATTCAATTTCTTTTGGTTTTTCTTTCCATGATTGTGCAAGTTGTCTGCACAAACTTCCAAAGCCTGGTCTACCATAGGAGTCAAGTACAGGGAAGTATGTTCCCACATAAAATGGCCTTTGTTCTGGAGTTAGAAATACGCTTAGTGGCCATCCGCCCTGTCCAGTTGACATCTGACACACTTTCTGGTATATGTCATCCAAGTCTGGTCTTTCTTCTCTGTCAACTTTGATGTTGATGAAGTTTTCATTCATAATTTTGGCAACATCATCATTTTCAAATGATTCATGCGCCATTACATGACACCAATGACAAGAACTGTATCCAACAGATAGAAAGATTGGTTTATTTTCAGATTTTGCCTTTTGTAATGATTCATCGTTCCAAGAATACCAATTAACTGGGTTGTCTTTATGCTGTAAAAGATACGGACTTGACTCTTTGGCTAGTTTATTTGGCATAGATGTGTTTTGAATCTTGATTATTTGTACGTAACCTGATTACTTCCATATTGCAGAATCATCACGCTTGTAAATCTCAATATTGATTTGCTTGAGTAAACTACGTTTAGATTTTTGAGCTTTTTTCTCATTACCATAATCTTTCTTCTCAACTAATTCCTGGAGTCGTATTAACTGCTCTAGGCTGAAATTCCTAAACTTATTTTTTGCAACTTCATCTAGAAGTTTTATTCTCTCTTTATCTTCAGCAGTAAGTCTATAATCCATAGTTAAGACATGACTAGATGGATTTTATTTCTTATTATCCGTAACAATCTTAAGAATAGAAAATCAAGTAAAGTATGCCTGAAAAGATGCGTGCCATGGTTCTTGAGAACTTGGGTCCTGTTGAGTCAAACCCGCTAAAACTTAGAGAAATTGATAAACACCAAATACAAAAACAGAATGAAGTTTTAATAAAAATTGAGGCGTGTGGTGTATGCCATTCACAATTACACTCGATTGAAGGTGACTGGAAAGAGATTGGTCTTCCGCCAACCCTACCAACGGTACCAGGACACGAGATTGTAGGAAGAATTGAAAAAATTGGCGACGGCGTTGTAAAGTTTAAGATTGGTGATAAAGTTGGAATCACTCCTTTGATGGGCTCATGCCTTAATTGCCAATATTGTGACGAAGGTAAAGAGTATCTTTGTGAGAATATGGAAGTTACAGGCGAGTCGCTAAAAGGTGGTTACTCTGAATACATAACAGTTTCAGAGGATTTTGTAACCAGAGTTCCTGAAAATATGTCATCTGATTATGCCGCGCCGCTTTTTTGTGCAGGGATTACTGCATACAAAGCTGTAAAGGCTGCTGAGCCAGAAAGAAACAAGAAAATTGCAATATTTGGAATTGGTGGAGTAGGTCATATGGCAATACAGTTTTCTAAAGTTGAAGGTTGTGAGGTTACAGGTGTCTCAAGAAAAGAAA
>CEVQ01093046.1_pt1 | contig 10570 bp, 7 predicted proteins | sample 356551 | NCBI WGS metagenome assembly CEVQ01 (sample SAMEA2623756, study PRJEB7988) | marine metagenome | biome: marine biome (ENVO:00000447); feature: mesopelagic zone (ENVO:00000213); material: "saline water (ENVO:00002010), including plankton (ENVO:xxxxxxxx)" | depth 250 m | reverse complement strand
GAGATGGATAAACGGGAAGGGAACGTGTATCGTCGTCAGCTATTTTCGTTACGCAAGCGCTGTAGTCAATCTGCATTATCATAGATTCAGAATAATCCCGGAGTCGGTTTGTTGGCGTGCGATTGCTAAGCTAATAACGGTTCTGGTAAGCGACGTACCTATTCCCAAGATTAATTTCTATATCGTCCAATAGTGTTTTGCTCCATATGGGTTAATATGGTAGTGTGGCGTCGGTCAGCACGCTGAGGACCTGGGATAAATATGATTTACGAGCGGAATAGATGACTGAAAAAGACGTCGTAATGGAGGTAAACGACCTCCATACCTATTTCTTCAACCGCCGAGGCGTCACTAAAGCGGTAGACGGAGTCAGTTTCTCGATTCACGAGGGGGAAACCTTAGGCATCGTGGGAGAATCTGGATGCGGCAAGACGATGACTGCACTCTCCCTTCTTCGGTTGATACCAAAGCCAGCCGCTCGGATCGTCTCTGGGGAGATATTGTTAGACGGACAAGACCTGGTTTCTCTCTCTGATAGCGAAATGAGAGAGGTTCGTGGGCGTAAGATATCCATGATTCTTCAAGATCCTCAGACTTCGCTGAACCCTGTCTTCACCATTGGCAACCAGTTGATTGAGGCTCTTGGGGCACGTGGCAAAAGAGGACGGAAAGAGATGGTGGCCCAGGCGATGGAAGGGCTTAGAAATGTGAAGGTAGCAGCCCCGGAACGTCGACTGGAAGACTATCCTCATCAGATGAGTGGTGGCATGAAGCAACGAGTGATTGGTGCGATTGCCGTTTCAGCGTCTCCAAAGATTATCATCGCCGATGAACCTACGACCGCTCTTGATGTGACTATACAGCTGCAATACTTGAGACTCCTAAAAGAGATTCAAGCAGAGACTGGACTGGCCATTATATTCATCACCCACGATTTTGGAATCGTTGCTCGAATGTGCGATCGTGTGGCTGTGATGTACGCCGGCAGAATAGTAGAACAGGCTGACGTGAGAGATCTGTTCAACAAACCTCATCACCCATATACCCAGGCTCTGATGGACTCTGTGCCAAAGATGGATCGTACCGATCGTCTGCGTGCCATTGATGGACAACCACCGCCCCTTTGGGACTTACCAGAGGGATGCCGGTTCGCATCCAGGTGCAGCAACGTAAAAGACTTGTGTCGAAATGAATACCCCAACACGAGTTTACTTGACAATAACCATTCAGTTGCGTGTTGGATGACCCAGACAGAATGGAATAATTAGCTGTAGAGGGAATTTACTTGCCTGAAGAATTGCTACGGGCGCAAAATCTTGAGAAACACTTCCCTGTAACCAAGGGCCTGGTATTGATGAAGACGGTTGGCCACGTCCGTGCCGTTGATGGTGTCGACTTCACTATCAATACAGGTGAGACGATGGGGCTGGTCGGAGAGTCTGGATGCGGTAAGACCACCACCTCCAAGTTGCTTCTGCGCCTGGAAAATCCAACCGGAGGGCAAATCTATCTGGAAGGTGAAGACATCCAGACCTTTACCGGATCAAAATTCAAGGAATATCGAACCCAGGTCCAAGCGGTGTTTCAAGATCCTTGGTCGTCATTGAGCCCTAGGATGAAGGTCAAAGATATTGTTTCTGAGGCTCTGGTCGTTAATCGGGATGTTACCCAAAAAGACGCCTATGATCGAGTTAAAGAGGTAATGGAGCAAGTGGGACTAGCTCCAGAGCAGGCAGAATTGTACCCTCATGAATTTAGCGGCGGTCAGAGACAGCGGATAGCGGTGGCCAGCGCACTAGCGTCCTCCCCAAAGCTTATCATCCTTGATGAGCCAGTATCAGCATTGGATGTTTCGATTCGTGCGCAGGTTATGAACCTGCTGGTGGATCTCCAGCAAGAAACTGGTGTTGCGTTCTTGTTAGTGGCCCATAACCTGGCGACAGTGCGTTATATGGCGCAGCAGACTGCTGTGATGTACTTGGGTAAGATTGTGGAGCACAGTCCCACAGAAGAACTTTATGAGAACCCGCTACACCCCTACACTAAGGCGCTATTTTCTGCGGCTCTTCCCGCCCACCCTGACGATTTGGGTGAAGAGATAGTGCTCGTAGGTGAAGTTCCTTCGCCGATCAACCCACCGTCGGGTTGCAATTTCCACCCACGGTGTCCGTTCGCTATGGATCGCTGTTCGGTGGAAGAGCCGGTCATGAAGGACATGGGCGGCAACCACTTACTATCATGCCACTTATACGATTAGCCACTTGAGGGGCAAATAACTCTGATTACTCCATGCTGGAATTCTAGTCTTCAGACGACATCCATATCTGTCCAAAAGCTAACACCTTGGATAAAGGAATTTGCGCATGGGAGAGAGAAAGTCAGAGTATGCTAGGGGTTTATATAAGAGCCTTATGAGAGCACAAGGAAACCGCTGAATACTAAGGGATAAGATCGAATTCAGCGGTTTCGTCGAAACTGGACTATGTCTAGATACTGCGTTGTTTGGGATCTAGACGTTCTCTTAACCAATCTCCAGAGAGATTGAATGCAAGAACCACTAGCATAATTGCAATGCCAGGCGCGGTTGTTACCCACCAAGCGGTGGATACATATTCTCGGCCATCTGCCAACATGGAACCCCACGCTGGTGTTGGCGGGGGTATTCCGGCGCCTAAGAAGCTCAATGAGGCTTCTACTATGATTACCCAACCAACCTGTAGTGTCAGTAGGACGATCAATGTAGGCATAACGTTGGGTAAGAGGTGTCGCATCATGATACGCCAATCTGAAGCGCCAGAAACTCGGGCTCGGGCAATGAAATCACGTTGCATTAGACCCAGAACTTCGCCGCGGATTACACGGGCGTAACGGGCCCAAAGGACCAGTGAAATGGCGACAATCACGTTCATCATGCTAGGTCCAATCACCATTACCAGTAATATCGCGAAGAGGATGAGCGGGAATGCCAGCGTGATGTCGGCCAATCGCATCAGTAGAGTGTCGACCTTACCGCCATAGAATCCTGCGGTCAATCCAACTAGAGTCCCGAATCCGCCGCCTATGGTCAATGCAGCGCCAGCAATGATGACTGACACTCTTGTACCGTAGATAATCCTAGTGAGTACATCACGTCCCAGTGGATCGGTACCCAAAGGATGAGAGAATGTTCCTCCGTCCTGCCAGAATGGCGGAATCAGGCGGTTTGGTAGGCTGACTTTATGTGCGTCATGGAAGGTTATCAAATCTGCAAGAATCGCAGAAAGAATGAAGACCACAATTATGAAGAGCGGTATCAGAGGCGCGCCTTTTAGACTTATGAACGCCTTCTTCCAGACGCTTATTTGGACTGCTTGTATTGCTGCGTTGTCTACTACTACGGCCATATTAACCCTATTGGAGCCTGATTCTAGGGTCTAGGTATGCGTAAGCAATATCCACCATCAAACTGGTGGTGATCACTATTGCGGCCGATATCATCACCACTGCTTGAACGACCGGGAAATCCCTAAACACGATTCCTTGGAATAATAAACGTCCCATGCCTGGCCAGGCAAATACAACCTCAACCAGGATACCCAGCGTAATTAGTATGGCGATATAGATACCGCCCAAAGTCACGACACTTATCAACGAGTTCCGTAAGGCGTGTTTCCAAATCACCTTGAACTCGGTTAGACCTTTGATCCGGGCCAGTTTTATGTATTCGCTATCCATCGCTTCCAATAGACTGGATCTCAATAATCTGGTAATAGCCGCGACAGTGAAGAATCCCAGACTAAAGGCTGGCATGATGTAGTTGGTTAACCCGCCCATGCCAGAACTGGGCAGCCAGCCTAATTTGACTGTAAATAACTGTATCAAAAGCATGCCCAACCAGAAGACGGGAATCGCTTGGCCTAACACTGCAATTCCAGTACAAAGGGTATCTATCCAAGTTCCTTTGTATACGGCTGATAGCACGCCTAAGGGCAATGAGATGAGGATGACTATTACAAATGCCGCCCCAATCAATTTGATCGAGTTGGGAAGCCTATCAGAAATCAGTTCTGAGACAGGGGTCTTACTTCGTAGGGAGTCCCCGAAACTACCGTGGGCGTAATCGTTGATGAAAAGTCCGTATTGGACAACCAAGGGTTTATCAGTCCCCATGGCACGTTGCAGGTCTTCTAGGGCCTCTATCCCCGCATCAGGTGGCAACATCAAAAGCGCCGGGTCTCCGGTTAGCCTGACCATCAGGAATATTATGATGGAGAGCACAAATAACGCTAGTGCGGCTTCGCCAGCGCGTCTGATTATGTATCGTTGCATACGATTCTACCGCTAGTGAAATTGTCCCGGGGTTTGGATGTGAAGAATGTTATGGAGTTCTAAATGTGTTTGATGAAATAACCTCCCTGGAGACGCGCTCCAGGGAGGTTATTAAGGTTTACCGCTGGGTCAGGTTTGTGAATCCGTCGTCCCACACTCTCTTGCCCAGATTCCATGAGGAGATCCGGTCATTGGTTGCGTAGGAGATATTCATGTTGCAGCAGGTTAGAGAGTTGTAGTTGTCGTATAGATATCTATACAAATCAACGCTGCCCGCCACGACATCCTCTGGCAGGATGGCTGCCTCCCAGTCTTCGATGAGCTTATCGACGGCCGGGTCATGGGTTGAGGTGAAAGCCCCCTCTGAGTGGTTGAGTACCCTCATCACTCCCTGGAATCCAGCCAAAGGCCGGTTGGGGGCTGCCAGGTAGCCGCTTCCATTGTCCAATGTATGGGCCAACCGCTCTTGTCGGTATGACGCGTATTCGGTTGGGATGATCTTAACATTGATGCCGATCTCGGTCAGGTAGGCACCGACAGCCTCGATAAATCTAGGTCCTTCAGGCACATCAGCCCGAGGGTATGACCGGATTCCAACTTCCTCACCATTATAGTCGGATGCTTCTATGAGCCGCTTTGCCTCTTCAGGGTCATAAGGGTAGGCGGTCAAAGATGTATCGACACCAGGTGCGATGTCTGGCCAGGGGTAAACGGCGGCTGGGGAACACTCACCGGCGAATATGAATTCACAAATCTCGTCTCGGTTGATTGCCAGGTTGAATGCCTTACGGACGTTTATGTCCTTCCAGACAGAGTTATCTCTCCATTGTTCATGGAAATAAAGACCCAGTACACTGGCGCCGTTTTTGCTGAAGATGTTTAGTCCGTCGGACTGCAGCTGAGGAGCTCTCTCACGGGATACGGATATAACATCAACTTCGCCCGCTTTGAGAGCGGCGATCCTGGTACTTTCTTCTGGAATGATACGGAACACGAGACTTTTGAAGATCGGTGCGCCGTCTCTCCAATGGTCGTCTAGAGCCTCTAATTCCATGAAGTCGCCTTTCCGTTGGTCAACCCACTTGTACGGGCCGCTACCGACGGGGCTTGTGGCGAATTCTTCATTACCTACGGTCTCGGTGTAGTTTTTCGGCTGGATCAACCCTTCAACACCCTGTATGTCTGAGAGATCCCAATTGAGGAATCCAGAAGGCTTGGAGGCTTTTATGGACAACTCAGTCGGAGATACAACCGTAATGTCGTCCTGTGAGGCTATCGATGCAGTAACCTTGGTCTTGTATGAGGCTACTGAATCTTCGCTAGTCATCAATCCTATCGAAAACTTAACGTCTTCTGCGGTTAGCGCATCGCCGTTGTGGAACTTAATATTATCTCTTATCTTGAAGGTCCAGTTGATGGCATCAGGGCTCATGGACCAATCCATGGCTGCACCTGTGGTTTTATCCACTTCGCCTTCGTCATTGGTGCCTGTCAATGCGTCAAACATGAAACGCATGTACGATTTTCCAAAGGCAAATTCTTGCCACACGCTTGGGGTTTCGTTGCCAAGGTCAGTCAAAGCGATGGTCAGTTTACCTTCAGGTTTGGCGGATGCAGGTACAACTGTTGCTGGAACTGCGGTGGCAGCTGGGACACTTGTGTCCGATGAACCTTCGCTAGGGGCCTGGGTTGCTTCTGAAGAAGACCCACAGGCGACGGCCACGACCAACATCATCGATGTTAGCGCAGCGATGAGGAACGGGATTTGAAACAATCTATGCCTGGGCATTATCTCCCCCCTTGTTACCTTTGTTTTCGATTGCTTATCTAATTGACATCCTAACCAGGGCCGGCTAGGACCTAGATAATTGTTACTATCCACAAGTCTGGGGAAGGTTAAGCGACCCAGAGAATTTAGTCAACTGATTTTGGCCAGTTTGAGATACTTGAAATTCTTCTTTTATGGGCGAAAATTCGCGTTGAGCAAACCTGTTAGCGAAATCAGTCCTTAATAGTCGTTATCCCCACCTGTATTCAGATGTTGACGGTTAGGACTCCGATTCTTTCTCGATGATGTGTAGATACATGAAAGCGCCGCTTAGGAGGGTGGCGTCTTCGCAGTGGCCGCCGACCATTTCACCAGAGGAGCGAGCTGCGGCAATATGGATGTGCACTCGAAGGCCGCCGTCTGGTAGAGGTTGGATGTACCCTTCTGCGCTGACTATTTCCAGAGGTTCGGCTATATGGTGACGTTGGAATTCAGGGGAACCTTCTTCCCAGGAACAAAGATTACGTAGTTTCAACTCGCTCAGGCTTCCAATGCAGGACGTAACTATGGCCTCTCGGATTCCATTCGACTGTGCCAACGATTCAAGGGTCTGGAGCAATGATTCACCGGCTTCGAATCTTCTGTAAATTATGCCTGAGGACTTTGTTTGCCAATCTTGCAATGTAATTCACTCTCCTAGGAAGCTGACCGATATTGGTCCCTTTCGCTTCCCTATTTCTTCCAGTGATAACCCAGCCGTTATATCATTTGGGGCTTATTATAGTTGGAATATTAGCCGAATCCGTCAATTGAGTTATCTTCCGGTCTTTTTATGATTTTATTAAACAGAGTACTAGTGTTTGTTTTCGGGTCCTATGCTTGCCTGAATTTTGGCCTCAGTGTAGTATCACCAAAGCCTCTGATCACTGTGTCAGTCCATTGTGGTTGGAAGAATTTAATCAGAAATATCGATTTTATAAAACCATGTGCATGTATGTACACGTAAATGAGGGAAAATCATGAAATATGACGTTGTCATCGTAGGCGGAGGCGCGGCAGGATCTGTGTTGGCCGGAAGATTGGCTGAAGACCCTAATAAATCGATACTGCTTCTGGAAGCTGGTACGGATTATCCTGATCCAAACAGCTTGCCAGATGAGATCAAGTACACTGAGACTAGTTTCGCAGAATCACCAGATTCAGAGCACAACTGGGCCTTACGTGGAACGATCACAGAGGAGCAGGGTGAGATACACGTCGCTCAGGGTAAGGTGATAGGCGGCGGTTCTTCCATCAACGGTGCGGCTATGCAGAGAGGGTTACCGGAAGATTTCGATTCCTGGGCCGCTATGGGAAACGACGAATGGTCTTACGACAAGGTTCTTCCCTTTTTCAGAAAATGTGAACGTGACCTTGATATAAGAGATGACTTCCATGGTACCGAAGGACCGATGCCAGTCCGGCGTAAACAAGCTGGTGAATGGCCGGATATACAAAAGGCCTTCCACGCAGCCTGTTTGGATGAGGGCTACGGGACGGTTGAGGACACCAATGGAGCTAACCCAGCAGGCGTAGGTGTATGGCCAACCAACAATCTAGATGGATGGCGGATGAGCGCTGCTCTAACTCATTTAAATCCAATGCGTCATTGTCTCAACCTCACTGTAAGGGGCAGCGTGTTTGTTCGAAAAGTGATAATCAACGACTTGAAAGCCGTCGGCGTGGAAGTTGAAAGCGGCGGTGAGATATTCAATGTTGAGGCTGACAGGGTTGTATTGAGCGCCGGCGCCATCAAGTCGCCGCACCTGCTCATGCTGTCAGGGATTGGTCCCAAAGATCAACTTGAACAATACGGGATACCAGTCCTTAAAGACCTGCCCGGTGTGGGACAGAACCTAATGAACCACCTCAGCGCCCAGGCGACTTTCAAAGTGAAAGATGGGCTGTCCCTCCACGGCGACTCTGAAGCAGTGCATTTTGGGTTGCACTACACTTCGGATGGGTCTAGTGAAGCCAACGATATGTTGATGAGGACTACGCCGATGGTCGACGAACGCGCAGAACGTAACCCTGGACTGCGCACAAAGTTCCTGAATGACGACGTACCTGCAGAGCGAGTGGCTAGGATTTCTATTACCCTTGGTTTACCTGATGGGTCGGGGTACGTAAATCTGGCATCGGCAGATCCTTCTGTCCAACCGACTTTTAATTATCGCTATCTCCAGAACCCGAACGACAAACGCCGAGTGAGGCAGGGTATACGGAAGGCGGCTGAATTTCTTGAGTCTGATGCATATAAAGACGTCTGTGATTATCGCCTTCATCCCACAGAAGAGATTCTGAACGATGATGACGCTTTAGACCTGTACATTCGTCAAACCGTTGGGACTGCCAGGCATGTGTCTGGGACCTGTAAGATGGGACCTGATTCTGACACCATGGCAGTAGTTGATCAGTACTGTAACGTCAAAGGTGTGACCGGATTGTCGGTAGTCGATGCGTCAATCAAACCAAAGATCACTAGGTCAGGTGGTAGTCACGCTACCGTTCTTATGATGAGCGAGCGAGCAGTCGAGTTTATAGCAGCAGGCTAATCTCGGTAATTCCTAGTTGGTGGTATCTCCTGGTTTGGATTATGCATTCAGACCAGGAGATATTTCTCTCAGTTTGAGGCTGGAAGATTAATCAGATCCTTGATGGTTTAAACAACCTCTGGATTGCGCTCACTGCTTCTTTTTCTAGTTTAGTCTTTTCCTAAGGCGCTACGGCGATGAGTAGAGACGGTTTACATTGGCGTAGCGAACTGGGTCTAAATCCTTGTCTACCAACGCTGGGTGATCCGGTCCGTATCGGTGAGCTCTGAATATGGAGTTTGCGTAGCCGGATTTAGTGCCGCCAGCGTGCAGACCTCCTTTAGCGAGGAACGGATTGATATATTCCCACGCTATTTCATAGGTTGGAGTGACCTCGAAGACTCGTCCGGGGGCTCCTTCGCAGATCAAGGTGTTGCCGTTGGGCAATCTTTCTGAACCGCTGATGTGGTAGCTGAAGAAAGATATGGGCGGGTCTCCTAGATACTCCCAAACAATCTGATTATTACTTGGATCGACCTCAATTACCCGAGAATAACTCATTCCCTCTCTGTGAGGGCCGTTATCGAATAGTAAGATCCGACCATTGTCGAGATAGGTGGGGTTGTGCTGATGGGAGATTTCTCCGGGCCCCCACTTCCAGGTAAATTCCCCGCTGGACCTGTTCACTATCCCAATGGTATTTGTCTGACGGAAGCTCACCAATAGGTCACCGTTGTTGGTTAGTTTTAAGGAGTTTTGATGGGTCCATTCCAGGCGTCCTTCCAGCGGGCATATGGTGTCTTCTTCCAGACTTAGAAACTCCCAAGAGCGCCACTCATTTACAACATCGCCGGTTTGTGTGACCTCCCGCACCACATCGCCAAGCATCTGTCCCTTGGTAGTTCCTGCGCTGACACCGCCACTCACGTTAGCTGCTAACTCTTCCGGCATCTTCTCCCACACCAATACCAGAGTGTTCCCGGTGGACAGGCGTTCAAAATCGTGATGCAGAAATGGGTCACGGTATTCCCAGACTACGTTGCTATCCCAATCTAATTCTAGGATGGCCCCGGACGCGGTTCTGCCGCCTCTTGGCAGAATGTCGGTCTCTGGTCGGTTTATGAAGGAAACTTCCTGGGACGGAGGGCCAGTCCTTAGTAGCAAATTCCCGTTTGGCAGCAGGTAGGCGTAGTTTATTCCCTCATCAGATTGCCAGGTGTGGCAGACACGGCCTTCCATGTCAATAAGATACGTTTTCTGCCCGCCTAGGTTGCTGAACAAAGTGTATCCCCGATAGTTGTTTCGTGGTGAATTATGAATCAAGCCTGTTGGATGATGTGCGGACCAGCCCATGACGCTGTAGTGCTCCTTAAATTAAATTTCAGAGTCGGTGTTCGTGCTGCAATGCGCTCTCGGTTTATCCTGTACAGGATACTGGTGTTCTACTGTACCTGAAATAATAAAAATAGGGATTTAACAAATCTCTACTGATCAACCAGTGGGATGACTCGTCGGCATATCAGGGCGGAGTGCTCAACGGTTGGCGTATAGTGTAATGATTACAAATTAGGAGCCATCAAATGGCAGAGAAGATTCGCTTGGGGTTCGTGGGGGCAAATGTTAATTCGATCTGGTCAACGCAATCGCACTTTCCGGCTCTGCTGGCGAGTCCAGAAGTTGAGTTCACAGCTGCCTGTACCTCCAGGCTTGAAAGTGCAGAAGAGGCTAAACAGGCGTTTGGAACGAAGCTTGCATTCCATGATTTTAGAGAAATGGCGAAGTCGCCTGATATAGACGCGGTAGCGGTAGTAGTGCGAGTGCCATTGCACTACGAACCGACCAAGGCTGCGATAGAAGCTGGCAAACACGTCTACACGGAATGGCCCTTGGGCCAGAACACCGCCGAAGCAGAAGAATTAGC
>CEVQ01033836.1_pt1 | contig 10602 bp, 11 predicted proteins | sample 356551 | NCBI WGS metagenome assembly CEVQ01 (sample SAMEA2623756, study PRJEB7988) | marine metagenome | biome: marine biome (ENVO:00000447); feature: mesopelagic zone (ENVO:00000213); material: "saline water (ENVO:00002010), including plankton (ENVO:xxxxxxxx)" | depth 250 m | reverse complement strand
TTTTTTTAAATAGTGACATTATATATAAAAACAAAGTTTTATAGTACTTATTATTGTGTTTGAATAGCTATAGTAACGACTGATATACTAGTGAAAAAATAAAAGAGAGATGTTTGTATGATTGAAGTTCCTCCATTTCCTGCTTTAACTACTGAGCAAAGATGGCACTTAGATGTATTTGGCTATGTTGTCATAGAAAACATGTTAAGTAATGATGAAGTAATAAAACTAAAAAATGCACTAAATAATTTTAGAAATGAATTTATGCAGTTAGAACAACCTTGGAATACTCCAATTCGCAACGGTATAATTCATGGAAAACTTAATGAGATAAAATTTAATAATTTAATTGAAGCTGATCCATTATTCTTACAATATGCTATTCACGCCCGTATTGTTGGAATGGTTCAAGAAGTTATAGGTTTAGGTGTACGGATTTGTGAAACTGAAGCAATAATTAACTCTAGAGACAAATCTGATAAATATTCTGGCCCCCCACGTTACCAATGGCATAGAGCTCGTCCCACATCTTTCACATATTATGATAATGGACTTTTTCATTGCACTTTTGTAAAAGCTATTACAAATTTAACTGATATTGGTGAAGAAGATGGTGGTACTGCAGTTGTTGCTGGTAGTCATAAATCTATGTGTGAAGAAGAATCTATGATTAAAGCTGTTAAAAATGATCCTTCTTTAATTCATAATGTTGTTGCTCCTGCTGGCTCTACATTAGTTTTTTGTGAAACATTGTTGCATGCTACTGCACCAATCACCAGTGATAATGAACGTATGATTATGATCACTGGATATCAACCTTGGAATCATAGAACTAATACTGTTCGTGAATTGAGTGATGCTTTCAAGAAAAGCATCCCAGAAGAATTAGAAAAATTAGTTCTTGGTTCTGATTTAAATCCTAGATTAAGAAGAAGAACCCTTGGGATGGATCCTGATTCGCAATCCGTTTCTGAAAAAATGGATATATGGTCTCTTGATTCTCCACAGTAAGTCCGCTAACTTTATATTAAACCCTTGCTATTCATAGCTTCTTCTAGAATTTCATCTTTTAAATCTGAACCAGTAATAATTGCTACTATTTTTTTTCCTGTCAGATCATATCTATTTTCATATATTCCAGCAAGACAAATTGATGCAGATGGTTCGCAAATGATATTTTCATATTGTTTAAGACTTTTTAGTGCTGGCAAAATATTTTTTTCTTTTACTAACCATAAATCGTCAATAAAAGGTTTCATTTCTTCTGTAATTTTCTGAATAGGTATTCGTACAGCCAGACCATCTGCTGTTGTTTCTGGCTTTTTATTTTCATCCCATGGTTGATCATTAAGAGCTTGCCACATTGCAGGAGATCCAGAAGGTATGACTCCAATTATTTTCATACTAGGAAATTGATCTTTAATTTCCATCCCAACACCTTTAATTAATGACCCATTACCTATTGGAACTATCAATGCATCCCATTTATGAGATATTTGTAATATTTCTTGGGCAATTGTTCTTGAGCCTGAAACCATACCTTCTAAAACACCATCTTCTAAGAATGTTAAATTATTAGTGTCTGAAAATTCTTTAGCAAAAAATTTTGATTCATCAAAATCATCTCCTCTTTTATGAATAGTTGCACCAGTTGATTTGATCTTTTTTATCTTAGAAGGTGTTGCATTATTAGGAACAAAAACTGTAGTAGGAATGTTAAATTGTTTTGTAGCTGTAGCTATAGCAATCGCGAAATTCCCAGCTGATGCTACACAAATACCTGTTTTGTCAGTTTTTGAATTTTGATTTTTAGCATACTCTGAAATTGATATTAGAGCACCACGTATCTTAAATGAACCTATAGCAGTACAGTCTTCTCTTTTCAACCATAAATCAACATTGAGTTTTTTACTAAGGGTAGATGCTTTAGAAAGTGGTGTTGGAGACCAATTTTGATTAGAAATTATACTTTGTTGAATAGTAGTGACCATATATTATTTGTACATACTAATAATATAGTTATGCACATACTGGATCATTAGGATCCCAACGATGAAATTTAGGTTTAGATTCTGAAGCATAAGCTTTAGCAACTTTTTTACGGGCAGTTTTCCAGCTCTCCTCCCAAATTTTATAGTCTTTCAACTCAGACTTGGGATTTTCAGAACTTTTAGCAACAAATCCTGGGAAGTAGTCACGTCCTGTAGGTTCACCTATTGGATTGTATCTTAGATCAAAACTCCATCGTATTTTGTCACTTTTATTTGGAATAGATGAATGTTCTGTCAGTTTTGTTAGAAAAAGAACATCACCTGGTTCCATGGGTAATAAAAGAGGTTCTTTTAATAAATCATCTGGTATTCCTGTGTTAGTTTTAGTAAAACAATGATAGGTTAATCCAGATTTATGACTTTTGGGTATGACTCTTAAACAACCATTTTCTGGTGTTGATTCAGTCATTGCTATCCAAACTGTTAATATGTTGGAATTATCTGCTTCTTTGTTAATAACACCCTGATCTTGGTGCCAGTAAGTTTGTTGTATACCTGCTTTACTTGAAGTTAAATCAAAATTATCTAAGTTTTTTTCAGGTACTTTTAGGCGTACATGCTGAACTGGATTTGAATATATTTCAGATCCAATAAACATTTCAACTGCAGCTAATAATTTAGGATTAATTAGGAGATTAAATATAGCTTGACCACAGTGCATAGGTGTATCTGCAAAAATACTTTTTGGTGGGAGAGAGATATCCATAGGCTGATAGAAATCATCCCCAACTTCCTTCGACACACTGATCAATCGATCTTCAAAAGATTGATTAGCGTACAGGTTTTTTATCTTTCCTTCTTTAAACCATTTATGTACTATCTGGTCTAAAAGTATCGTGTACTCATCAATGACTGGATTGAGGTCATCTTTATTGAGTAATCCTTTTAGAACGACAAACCCATTTTCCACAAAATGATTTATATTGCTGTTATTATTTTCAGTCATGTTTCTATAATCTCCAGATATTTATAGATGATAGCATATAGTTTTATTGAGAGGTTTTGTACAATAGTACAATATATAAAGTATAAAAGTAATATTGATATCTATTCAATTCTAAAAAGACCTAAATTAAATGGAAAAATATTTTAAAATATTAGCATTTTACGAATTTATCTACATAGCTAATCAACATAAATTAGCAGATGAAATCAAGTATTTTTGTGAAAACAACAATATTCGTGGGGTTATTATTATTGCCCCTGAGGGCATTAATCTTACAGTAGCTGGTTTACCGCTTTCTATTTCTAGTTTTGAGAATTTTATTAAGTCTAGAAACATCAAAAATTACCATCCTAAATATGCTAGTTCAGATATCATGCCTTTTTACAGGTTAAAGATAAAAATAAAAAATGAAATCATTACTATGTTAGATAGGGCAATAGATGTTGATTCTGAACGAGGTGTCTTGGTTGACCCTGCAGACTGGAATCAAATTATTATTGACCCTGATGTCCTATTATTAGATGTACGTAATCAGTTTGAGGTACGACTAGGATCATTTAATAATTCTGTTTCTCCTAAAACCTCCTCATTTACTGAATTTAAAGATTATGTAGACAATGTATTAGAACATCAAAAAACTAAGAAAATTGCTATGTACTGTACTGGTGGGATACGTTGTGAGAAAGCATCATATTATATGAAGAAAATCGGATTTACAGATATATATCAATTAAATGGAGGCATATTAAATTATTTACAAAATATTTCTCAAGATGATTCCCTTTGGAATGGGGAATGCTTTGTTTTTGATAATCGGGTGTCTGTTAATCATGCTTTAAAGAAGGGTTCATATATGCTCTGTAGGGGTTGTAATAATCCAATCTCTATTACTGAAACCAAATCACCTAAATATGAAAAAGATGTTTCCTGTCCTATTTGTTATTCATTAGCATCTGATGAAAAGAAAAACAGATCACGTGAAAGAGTAAAACAAATTAATTTATCAGTTTCCAGGAATGAAGTCCCTTCACATACTACACCTACTGTTGATGAATATATTTCTCGAGATTACTAAGGTCAATTTTTTATAACTATCGTTATCTATAAATAGGAGTGATTTATGTCTTATTATATGTATCAAGCTTCATATACAGATTCTGCTTGGGCTGCCAAAGTATCAAACCCACAGAATCGTTTAGATACAGTTCGTCCAGCTGTTGAAAACCTTGGAGGTAAACTAGAAACTGCATTTTATTGTTTTGGTGAATATGACATTATCTTTATATGTACTTTCCCAGATAATATTAGTGCCAGGGCTATTTCAATGGCAGCATTTTCTGGGGGTATGCTCACTGGAGTAAAAGTTACTCCATTATTGACTATAGAAGAAGCAATAACAGGAATGAAAATGGCATCGAAAGGTTCTATTTCCCATCCATCTTAACATTGCTAACTATTAAGCAAATTAATTAATTTTTTACCTTCAGTTTTACAATAGTCATGAATAATTGCTAAATCTACTCCTAGTGAAAAATCTTTCACACCTAACTCTAAATAAGGTTTTGCTTGTTCCCAGGTAGATATTTCAACTCTTGGCCTGATATCCATTTTTTGTGATGTTTGGATAGTATATAGTTCTGCCTCTTTTATTTCTGGATGGTCTGTATCCCCTGGACGACCAATGTTTATTGAGTAATCTCCAGGGCCAAACTGAACCATGTCTATACCTGGAACTGATAATAATGATTCCAAATTCTCAACAGCTGTCTTTTTCTCTATCATTAAGGCAATAACACCATCTTCTGCACTTTTTATAGAATCTGCCAGTGATGTATTGTTCGGATAGATGTAACCCATATGCCTACTCATAGCGACACCAGCTTTACCTTTGCCTGTTGGTGTGTCTGGTTTCATTGAGGCAACACACTCTTTGACATCTTCTACTGTACGGACATCTGCGAAAAGTGCATTTTGAATTCCAGAGTTAACAGCTTTTTTTGCTAGATATGTCCGTGGTTCTTGGTCTAATTTAATCATTGATGACATATTTTCAAATAGATCTATAGTTCGACCAAAATTTTCAAGTGCAAAAAGATCGTGTGGTGTATAGGTAGCAGTAAATTCTACATAATCTATTGTACCTGCATGCCCAATCACTTCTGTCATTCCTGGCCATACAGTAAGAACATGAGTTCCAATTGTAGGTTTATTATCGTTAATTAATTCTCTTAATATATTTTTTTTCATAACCATCCTAACTTATATTATTCTCATCATCTTTTTTCGTAGCTTTTTGGAATATATTATCTCTGTACCAGCGTAATTCTTCTACACTCTCTCTAATGTCTGCAAGAGCTAGATGTTCTCTTTTTTTCTGTGGTTCTTTTTGATTTGGATACCATCTTCTAGCTAGCTGTTTAACAGAAGAAACATCTATTATGTGATAATGGAGGAATTGTTCTAAAAGTGGCATTTCTTTTCGTAAAAATCTACGATCAATATGGACAGAATTTCCACAGAGAGGAGCTTCTCCAGTTTTTACCCATTTAGACAAAAATTGAATAGTCAGTTTTTCAGCGTCTTGTAAGGATATATTTGATTCGTGAACTCTTTTAAGAAGCCCTGATTCTGTATGATGTTTTAGAGACCATTCTTCCATAGTAGACATTTCTTCGGTAGTACGATGTATTGCAATTGATGGACCTTCTTCAAGAATTTCTAGATTACTGTTAGTAATCAATGTTGCAATCTCTATAATCACATTATCATCATTTAAGCCTGTCATCTCTAGATCTATCCAGACGAGATTTGATTTGAATTTACTCATTACTTAAAATGTTCCTCTTATAATATATTCGATTTTGTCTATTTTTTTATCATTCTGTAACTGATACAATATGATACTAGTTTATGCTCAATATACACAATATTATAGCTCATGTGCAGATTATTCGTACTACTGATCGTGAAGGAATAAATTGTTAACTGGAATAGAGTTAATTATATCTTTAGTCGTAGTGTTTTTTGGCTCTATTACAGCAGGAGCAGTTGCTTTTGGCATGGGGTTGGTGATCGCCCCTGTTTTGTTATTATTTTTGCCACCTCAAACAGCTGTAGTTTTAGTAAAAACTCTTAATGCAATAGTTTTATTGATGGTTCTAATTCAAGCTCGAAATAACATACGATTACATGTTATAAAATGGATGGTTTTAGGTGGTGTAATAGCGGTACCAGTTGGTGTTTTCATATTATCGTATGGAGACCCTGGTGTTTTAAAAATCATTATAGCTGTATTGGTCCTTTTATTAGCTATATTGACATTTTTTGAAGTGAGCTTACCATTTGCTAACCGTAAGCATACTGGACTTGTTGTAGGATTTCTTACATCTATGTCTAATACAGCATTCAGTGTTGGAGGTCCACTTGCTGTGCTTTATATTATCGATCAAAAAGGCGACGATAATATGATACGAGCTAATTTAGCACTATATTTTTTCATTACATATATTTTCGCATTATTTTTGTATTCAATTGTTGGTATAGTAGACATTCAGATGATGAAAAACACACTCATATATTTCCCAATTGCACTTATAGGATTTATGTGTGCTCTTTTCATGAAAAAATTCATTAACAAAAATACTTTTAGGCTAATTGCTGTAATAGTAAGTATAATAGGTTCAGTTTCAATACTTTTTACTGAACTTTTTTTATAAATCGAAAAATCTATTGATAATTTTATATAACAGATTGCTTATAACTTTTAAGGAGTGGCCATATGGGTAAATTAGAAGGTAAAGTTGCCATCATTACTGGAGGTAATAGTGGAATAGGAGAATCGACGGCTCGATTATTTGCTAAAGAAGGTGCAAAGATTGCTATTTTGGCTAGAAGAACTAAAGAAGGTAATGCAGTTGCTGAATCTATTATTAAAGCAGGTGGTGATGCAATTTTTGTCTCATGTGATGTGTCAGATCCTGTAAATGTTGAAGATAGTGTAACTGAAGTTATTTCTAAATATGATTCTATAGATATATTAATTAATAATGCTGGATTTTCAAGTGGAGGTATTTTCCCCAATGAATCTAATGAATCATGGAATCAAATTATAGATATCAATTTATCTGGTACGTTTTACATGTCAAAATTTGTTTGGCAGCATTTAATTAAATCCACCAGTGGTTCGGTTATTAATATTTCCTCTTTAGCTGCTCAACGTGGATTCAGTAATAATTTTTTTAAATTAAGTGGTGGTGCTCCCCCATCTGCATATTATGCTGCTAAAGCTGGAGTTGATGCTTTTACACGATATCTTGCAAGTGTTGGTGGCCATCATAATATTAGAGTCAATGGTATACGTCCTGGTCAAATAATTACTGAAATGGGAACTAGAGGAGGAAAAGATCATGTTTTCAAAAAAGCATTTGATTTCATCCAAATTATTCAGGGACCTGGTTATCCAGTGGATGTTGCAAATACTGCACTCTTCCTTGCCTCAGAAGATTCGAGATTTATAACTGGTGAAATACTTAACGTTGATGGTGGAATGCCAGCAAAATTGTAATTTTAACCAATAGTTATTATTTTTTATAGTTTGATGATCTTAGGGTTTTTTCTAAGATGTTTGGTAAAAATATAATCGATATCACTATTAACGAAAATCCTATCATGCTACTTATCATTAATGCAGTTGTAGCACCATAAGTGCTAGCAAGGGTTCCTATCAACAGATTTCCAAATGGAGCAGTACCTATGCAAACTTGTACCATTCCAAAAGTTCTCCCTTTTATTTTATCTTCAGCGACTGTCAAAGTAACAACTGATTGCATCGTAGCAAAACCTGAGCACCCAAGCCCCACCAGAAACATAATTATAAATGAGCTGTAATACCAATTTGAAAAACTAAATATAAATATACTTATAACTGCCAATAATGAACCAAAGATGAATATTCTACCTTGATATGTTAAGTTGCTTTGTGAAGCTATAGTTGTTGATCCTGTAAATGCCCCGATTCCATCTATAGATATCAGTAATCCCATTAAAAAAGGGCCTACATGAAGAACATCTTTAGCTATAACGGGAACTATTGGCAAGTATGGGAATAAGAAAATATTCATGATAACTGTGACAATTAATACAACAAGTATTGATTTTTCGTGTACTGCATATTTAAATACATCTAATATATCCGATGATATTTTTTTTACACTACTAAGTATTTTATTAGGTTTGAATACTCCGACTGATATTTGTAGGGGTTTAGTAGAGTCTTCAGTTTTTAAAAAGTAAGTAGTAAATATAGTAATTAAATAGATTATTGTTAGAAATATATATGGATATAAGACATCAAGGAAAAGGCTAATTAGTAATCCAGCAATTGCTGGGCCAATAACTCTACTAAGGTGTATTCCTACAACATCAAGCGCAATTCCATTTGATAAATTTCTACGTCCTAGTAAATCTAATACTAATGATCTGCGAGACGACATGTCTAACGCCCATGCTATACCAACAACAGATATGCATATATACGCATGCCAGTATTCAGTTAATTTCAGGTATAACAAAAATGTCATAATACCAGCATTTATCAAGTTTATAATCTGAGTGGTTGCAATAATGTGTTTTTTATTAAAATAATCAGATAGAAACCCACCAAATAGTCCAATTATCAAAAATGGCATCATTAAAAAAAATCCGACTAATGAAACTTTAAAAGCTGAACTAGTTAGTTCATTAACTAACCAAGCTAATACTGTAAGGTTCGTCCATCTACCAATATATGTGAGGAAATTTGAGATCCATAAAAGTCTATAGCGAAAATCATAGAATGCAGTAAATGTATGGATTTGTGAAAGTTTTTTCAGCAAATTATTTCCTTAATTGTAGTCTACACCAAATATCGGAAAAACATATTAGATTTTGAAAAATCTTTATTGTATTATTAATAATAACTTATATATAGGTTTAATCATGAATAAGCTTAATGACTCTATAAAAAGAGTAAAGTATGGGAATACTTCATTGTATGTACCCCGCATTTGCCAGGGAACAGCTTTTCGAAATATGCCACGAGCTGATGATAATCAGATTGGACTTAGGGTTCTTCAGCATGCTCTAGATATAGGTTCAAATTTTTTTGATACAGCTCCCGGATATGGTGCTGGTGGCGCTCAAAGATTATTAGGTATAGCTCTTAGTGGTCGCAGACATCAAGCAATCATCGCAGATAGAATTTTAAATCGTGATATTCCACTTGATGGAAAAGAAGATGATAAATTTCCGCTTGCAAAATATACCAAAGAATATATTTTCAATGCTACTGAAAAATCACTTAAACGCATTAATACAGATTATCTGGACATCCTTTCTATTCATTTAAAAGATGGTTTTGTTAAAGGTGAAAAAGAAATTCCTGCACAAGATTACCTGGACCAGGGTTTAAACCCAGACCCTACACCACCTGAAGAAGTATCTTTTATCATGGATCAGTTAGTTAAATCTGGTAAGGTTAGGTACTGGGGTTTATCTCAACATAATTTTGAAGATGTTACAAATTATGTCAATGTTTGTAAGACAAATAATTTAACACCTCTATCTTCTTTACAAAACAATTATAGTCTCATGGCTAGAGGCCAAATTACTGAAGAATTATTTCCAGTTATCAAATCTGCTAATTTAGGTGTTCAAACTATTGGGCCACACGCAGCTGGTAGACTCACCCCTTCTTTTATTCCTGAATCAGGTTCTCCTGAGGAAGAACTTCTAAACGTGATTGATAGTGTTGCGAATGATTTAGGTGTGTTACGCACTCATATCAATATAGCTTGGGTTCTTTCTCATCAACACCTTACTACTGCTCTAGCAGGTGCAGAATCCACTCAACACATAGAAGACAATATACAAGGAGCGAACATAACAATCCCTACTAATCTTCTGACAAAACTTAATGATGCTAGTAATACATATAAGATTAAAATAAATAAATAAATTTAAAAATAAAAAGATTTATGCAATACAATTCACAAAACAGGACATTTGATACTAAACCTACCCTGACTGACACTCAAGTGCTTGAGTTTTGTAAGCAAGGTTATATAATTTTAGATGGAGTTGTTCCTAAAGAAATTAATGAAAAAGTTTCTAAATATCTTGCGAAAAAAATACCACCCAAACCTTCAAAGATACCTTCCCATTTAACCCTTGAAATGTTAAAGGAAACTTTAGATTCACCAGTTGAACCGAATATAATATTATTGGAAGATTGGTTTATCAATGAAGTACTATTAAACTCAGATCTAGGAGGTGCCCTCAGGTCTCTTCTTGGTAAAAATGTTGGTTTACCTGTATTAGTTAGTAAACATAGTACGGAGTGCCCTCAACCTGCACAACCATGGCATCATGATGGAGATGTTGTTTTTGGGCCTGAAGTAAGTTTTCTTGAAACATTTTATTATCCTCAAGACACTCCCATTGAAATGGGACCAACTGATGTCGTTCCGGGATCACATATAGGTTTAAATAAATTTGTTAATCAAGCAGATGAGTTATCTATAGCTACAGTTGCTTCTGCAGGATCATTTGTTCTCCATTCTCAAAGTA
>CEVQ01017685.1_pt1 | contig 10633 bp, 11 predicted proteins | sample 356551 | NCBI WGS metagenome assembly CEVQ01 (sample SAMEA2623756, study PRJEB7988) | marine metagenome | biome: marine biome (ENVO:00000447); feature: mesopelagic zone (ENVO:00000213); material: "saline water (ENVO:00002010), including plankton (ENVO:xxxxxxxx)" | depth 250 m | reverse complement strand
GTCAACAATAAAAGATCATCTTAGATGCTTATAATCGTTCTATACAATTGATATTCTTGCACCACAATTTTCCATATCTGAAATAAAATTGGGATATGAAACCTCTACTGAGTCAGGGTCAGTTACCACACAATCACCTATATGCATCGCTGCAATAGAAAACGCCATAAATAATCTATGATCTTTATGCGAGTTAAGCTCAGTTCCAGTCACTGAATCAGTTTTTTCCAAAACCATGCCATCATCTTTTTCGGTTACTTGGATACCAATTTTTTGCAACTCACTAGATATTATTGCTATTCTGTCAGTTTCCTTGTATCTTGCATGTTTGACATTAAAAATTTCAATTGGATTTTTGGACTTCAATGAAAGAATGGCCAATGCTGGTAAAAGGTCTGGCGTATCTGACAAATCAAATTTTCCGCCATCCAAAAATTCTGGGGACTTTGTTGTAATTCTATCATCTTCAAGTGTGACAACAACGCCTAATTTTTCAAGTATATCAACAATTTTTTCATCACCCTGTGGTAATTCACCTAAACTAATTTTAACAGTGAGACCATCATCTAGTAATACGTTCGCAGCAAGTAATAACGCAAGATTTGAGAAATCAGATGGAACCGTAAATGTTGTAGGTTTGTAAATCTGATGGCTAACTGTATATTTTTTGTAAGGTTCATCTATCTGAACTTCAACACCAAATTGCTTCATTGTAGCAATTGTCAAATCAATGTAAGGTTTTGAAACAACATTACCATCAATTTCTAATACTAGTCCAGTTTCTAATCGTGGTCCAATAATTAGTAGTGCAGTAATAAACTGACTTGAAACATCACCCTTAATTTTAACATGTTTGCCTTTAATTTTTCCTATAATCCTGATTGGCGGTTTTCCTTCATTTGATTCCGTAGTAACACCTAGTTCTTCCAGTGAATTTAAAATTGGTCTCATAGGTCTTTGTTTTAGACTTTCATCGCCAGTTAATTCTGTATTTCCTCCAGATAACGCAGCAATAGCAGATGCAATTCTTATGGTGGTCCCTGAATTCTGTGCATTTATCATACAACCTTGAACTCTATTACCAATGGTATTTGTTACAGTAATTGTATCATCTGACTCGTCTATATCAACTCCAAATGCACTACATGCATCAATTGTTGCCTTAGTATCCTTAGAACGTAGGATTTTTTTTATTATACTTTTACCATCAGATAACGCTGCAAGAAAAACCCCCCTATGCGTATAACTTTTGTTTGCAGGACAGACTATTTCACCATTTAATTTTGACTTTTCAACTTTACACTTCATGAACTTCAGCTTTTTTGTTATTGATACTTGAGACTAATACGTTTCCCTCTAAAGATGAGAATTCTTTCTTGATATTTGAACCATGGCCTCTTTTAACAATTGCAACAATTGATGGCCCATTTCCTGAAATTGTGGCTCCTATTGCACCTTTTTTAACTAATTTCAAAATCAATTCTGGATTTGAATTTAAAATGGATGAAGTTGCAATGCCATTCAATATTGCCGCATTCCAGTAATCTGATTTTCTAGCAAATTCCCATGCTTTTTCAAACGCATCTTTAAAATTTTTCAACTTTTTCAAGTTTCCGCGTTTTCGTGATTTTGGAAGAAATATTATGGCTTCTAGATTCTTAGGTGCAGGATGTCTAAATATCAGATCTCTTTTGTAGTTATTGGTAACATTAAATCCACCATAGTAGCATGCACATGCGTCATCAAATGCACCAGTGATGCTTACTTTGGTTTGTATTGACGATTCTACACCAACCTTTAATATTTTTTTATCATTCATGTCTTTTTTGAAAGCTTTTGAGCAAGCCATAGAAACTGCAGTTGAAATTGCACTTGAACTTTTGAGACCATAGCCAGTTGGAATATTTGATTTGAAATCTAACTCCAATCGCGTCTTTTCTAATTGTCTTTTTGGAACTATATTTTCAATTACTTTATTGATTAATCTAGAACTAATTGTTTTATTATCCGACGTAATGTAAATTCCTGTTCCATCTTTTGTTTCCAATCTTGTTTTAACAAATGTATCTATACCAAGTGTTGCACCATTTCCAGTAGAAATGGCATTTACAAGAGACACTGCACCGTGTACCAAGGTTTCAACAGTAGCCATTAGAATCCTCCCATTATTGCTTTCTTCATTGCCTCATATGGTGCTTTTTGTTCAAGCCAAATTTCGAATGATCTAGTTGCCTGTCCTAACAACATTTCATAACCATAAATTATTTGGGAATTTTGTTTTTTAGCCTCTTTAATTAATTCAGTGTTTACTGGCTTATACACAATATCATAAACTACTGTTTCAGAATTCATTAATTTTTTTGGTATAACATTAGGCTCATTTTTTAATCCTAAAGAAGACGCATTTACAATAAAATCATAATCTTCATTGAGTTTATCAGAATCTTCGATTGAAACTGCAGTTGATTCAAGTCCAAGATCTTTTGCAAATTCTACTAATGTACTAGCATTTGTTATTGTGCGATTGATTATTGTAATTTTTTTTGCATGCTCTTTTGAAAATCCAGCTACAATGGCTCTAGATGCGCCTCCCGCACCTAGTAGTAAAACATTTGATTCTCTGATTGGTATCTCTCTATTTTTGATAGGTTCAAGGAAACCATCCATATCAGTATTGTAGCCCCTAAGAGAGTCATTATCATTTACAACTGTATTTGCAGCACCAACCAATTTACAACTTTCATCCACATCATCAAGCAGTTTCATTATTTCGATTTTATGAGGAACCGTGACATTAAAACCAGAAATTTTGATTGCTTTTAAAGACTGAATACCTGTTTCAAGTTCCGTTTTTGGTATTTTGTATGCAATGTATGTACATTCCAAGTCTAAGTGTCGATATGCAGCATTATGTATAGTTGGCGAAAGTGAATGATCAATTGGATCTCCTATGACGGCAAATGTTTTGAGCATACTATTTTTTCAGAAAGGATTGATATAACATATGCTCTTATTTTTATGATTTAGCAATTATATTTCAACTCATTGATCTTATTTCATCTAAACTAAATTGGCCCGGCGCTATTGCCTTTTCTAGTGAAACGTATGTGAACGGGCTACCCATACAGAGACAAAGAATTCTTGTAAATTTTGCTTCTTCACCCATTGAGAATGCGATTAGTTTTGTTTTTGAGATATTGTTGTATAGTGATAGTATCTTTGTTGCATCATTTACCGTCTTTGCCATAGTTACGATTTTAATATAATCAGAAAATTTTTTCATTTCCCTTAATGTCTTTTTCAAACTAATCAGGTTTGGAGTTTTTTTGAAATCATGCCATGAAACTAGAATTTTTGTTTTCGAATTTTTAATTGATTTTACAAATTTCTTGTCTTTACGTAATGTCTCAAATTCAATATCAAGTAAAAATGGGTTATACTCTGCAACGAGTTTTAGTATAGATTTTCGCTCATTTTCCGAGCCTGAAAATTTACCCCCTTCAGTTTTTGGTCTTAGTGTGCACACACATCTTTGTAATTGATTTTTTACTAATTCAAGTGCATCAGGAATATCTTTGGGCTTGAAAAAATCAAATCTGATTTCGGCAAAATCCGACTTCTTCAGTCCTTTCTTGAGCTTAGTAGCAAGTCTTTTTGGATTATTTTCTGTAATAGCAACACAAGTTTTGTATTTCATTATTTTTCTAAAATATACTCATCTGATACTTCCATACCAAAATGTCTACCAGTAGCTGATTTTGCAAAAGCTAAGACCGAGTCACCTTTTTTCAAATGTGTAACGGAAACCAGTTGACCATTTGATTTGACAAAACGTATAGTCTCTGCATCTTGAGCTATAATTCCGCCTATTTCATCACCAATCTTTGCTTTTATCATTAGCATTGGTCTACGCTCTATCTTACATCTACCAATAGCCGCTCTACGTGCTTTACCTTTTGAGTTAAGAATTAGTACCTCGCTACCAGTTTCCAATTCTGAAAGATACTTGGTTGTGCCATCAGGGGATAATGTATAACAATGAACAGCACCTGCATTTACTCTGAACGGTCTTGGCGATGTAAACGAGGATCCTACTGATTCATTATGAACTAAAAACATGAAGTTTGCCCTACTACCAATAAGCATTCCTTCACCCTTATGCAACATTGATGCAGTATCAACACAAACTCTTTCACCGTCACCAACTTCCTGAATATCTAATATTTTGGCAGACTTTAATTCAAAACTTTTTGAACCCAGGTTTACTAATGTTTCCTTAACCTCATTAAGTGAACCAGTCTGAAAGATAACGCCGTCCACACCCACATCTAATATTGAAAACATTTTTCTTACCTCATTGGAATTTTTTGCAACAGTGAAAATCTGTGTATGAATTTTATGCAGTTTAGCTATAATGTTTTCTAATGGAATTATTTTCCAATCCTTAACTTCGATTATTACAAAATCCAGGCCTTTCTTTGCAGATTCCAAAATCTCATCAATATCCTTGTTTGATAGAACTTTGAACTTGCGCCCAACTTTCTTACCTCTAATCTTTGACGTCTGTTTTTTGTCCAAAACAACGTATTTCGCGCTGGTTGAAGGATATAATGTCTGAATTTTTGATTTTTTGCTTGAGACGGTCTTTGGATCAGCATAGATCATTGTTACGCCCTCAGCCTCGAGCTGATTTACAAATTTTTTTAATTGATTTTTTCCAACTTTTGGTTGGATAATCAATTGTTTACTCTTTGCCAATTTTTTCAGCCGCTTCTTTTGCTGTTTGTTTTTTGAAAATAATACCTGCTAACGCTTCTACCATTTTATCTGGAGTTTTGTGGGCAAATATGTTCCTACCATATGTAACACCTTTAGCACCAGCACTCATTGCATCCTCAGTCATTTGTAAAACATCCATATCGGTTTCAACCTTAGGACCTCCAGCAATTACTACAGGAACAGGTATGCTTGACACAACTTTTGCAAACGAGTCAACATCACCGGTGTAAATAGTTTTAACAATATCTGCACCACATTCTACACCTATTCTTGCAGTATGTGCAACAATCTCTGGATCATGTGGATCTTTGATGTTTTCACCTCTTGGATACATCATTGCAAGTAATGGAACATTCCACTCGTGACATTGTTCTGATATGCTTCCTAACTGCTCAATCATTTCAGGCTCTTCTTTTCCACCGATGTTAATATGCAATGACACACCGTCTGCTCCAAGTCTTAGTGCTTCTTTTACAGAGCCACTGAGCATCTTTCTATTTGGTGCGGTTGATAATGATGTACTAGATGAAAAATGAACAAGCAATCCTATTTTTGTTGGTTTAGGAAGTGTTTTCAAGATACCTTTGTTGATTATTACACTTGTTAATCCGTGATTTTCGCATTTGTAAATCATTGAATGAGGATCTTCCAATCCTTCAATCGGCCCATTGGATATTCCATGATCCATTGGTATGCAAAGCATTTTACCTCTCCGAAGGATCCGATTCATTCTGATTTCAAAACCAGTTACCATAAGTGATCTCGTTTGCATTCCATACTTAAAAATTCCCAAAATGTATTTTCATGACTAGCTTTTTTCTAAGGATTAAATATTCATGATATAGTATTTTGATTGATTGAGCCAGTTAACCCAGCAATTACACACGAGTGAAATAGGGGATATTCTTGAAAATTCTCTTAATGGACTTAGACCAACCAAGGAAGACTACCTAAGGCTACTCAAATCAAACGACGTTCAATTGTTGGGATTAGTTGCAGGTAAATTAACTCAGCAACGATTTGGGAAAAAGGCGTCCTTTGTAAATAACATAATCCTAAATTACACAAATGTGTGTGTGACTGACTGTGCGTTCTGTGCATTTTATCGTCCACCAAACCATGCGGAATCATACACTTTGACATTAGACCAGATTGAGGCAAGAGTAAAAACCGGTTGGGACATGTTCAAGATACGTCAGGTTCTGATTCAAGGTGGTCACAACCCTGATCTTGGAATAGAATATTATGAAGACTCGTTCAAGATGATTCGCTCAAAATTTCCTGAAGTCGGTGTACATGGCCTTTCAACTTCTGAAATTGATATGGTTGCAAGGGTGGAGAATTCAAGTACAAAAGAAGTTTTATCAAGATTGAAAGAAGCCGGTTTACAATCTGTTCCAGGTGCTGGCGCTGAAATTCTGACCGATTCTGTAAAGGAGATAATCAGTCCTAAAAAAATTAAGAGTGATGAATGGATTAGAATAATGGATGAGGCATTTGATCTAGGGTTGACAGCATCTGCAACGATGATGTATGGACACGTTGAATCAAATCAGGACATCGTTGAACATTTTGACAAGATTGTAAAGCTACAGAAGAAATCAAATGGTTTTATGGCATTCATTCCCTGGAGCTTTGAACCAAACAACACTCTGATGCAGAAAAATGGAACCGTTACACATGGTGCTGGTGGAATCCAACTCCTAAAGATGATTTCGATATCAAGATTAATTTTTGACGGACTAATTAATCACCTCCAATCGTCCTGGCTTACAAATGGAATTGGTATGGCACAGCTTGCATTACAGTATGGTGCTGATGACTTTGGTGGAACACTGATTGGTGAAGAAGTTGTTTCGTGCACTGGTTCCCGTTCAACTGAACTAACAGACAAAAGAATTATTGAATCGATAAAGCAGATTGGTTATTCTGTTGAAGAGCGGGATAATTTCTATCAGACTGTCTGCATGCACTAGATTCCGTAGCTTGACCACTTGGAATCAACCAGGCTTTTAGTCTCATCATCAACTTCGACTTTTTCCTGAATTTCTCTCTCAAATCCCTCTTCTGGAGTTTTTTGTGTTGCATCAATCCCCAGTTTTGAGCCTAGGTTCACTAGTGGCGAAGCAGGATCCAGAGTGTCCGTAGGGGTTCTATCAATTATTGTAATGTCCCTTGCAGCATCCACTCGTGTGGTAATTGCCCAGATTACGTCATTGATATCATGAACATTCACATCATCATCGACTACCACGAACATCTTTGTGAGTGCAAGCTGCCCCATTCCCCACAAGCCCATCATTACTTTTTTCGCCTGTCCTGGGTATGTCTTTTTTATTGAAATTATTGCCATTCCTTGGAACCATCCAGCACCTGGCATGTCAAAATCAACCACTTCTGGATGAAACATCTGAATCAGTGGCAGGAATGATCTCTCAATCACTTTCCCGATGTATGCATCTTCCAATATTGGCTTACCTACAACTGTGGTAACATAGATTGGATTTTTTCTCTGCATGATTCCCGTTAGTGTGAAAGTTGGGTATGGTTCTTTTGGAGTGTAGTATCCGGTATGATCACCAAATGGTCCTTCATCCCTAATGTCTGTTGAATCAACGTAACCCTCTAGAACAATTTCTGCATTTGCAGGAACTTCAATGTCGACAGTCTTACATTTCACCATATTGATTCCCTTCTTTCTTGTAATGCCTGCAAAAAGATACTTGTCCAACCCTTCAGGGACTGGAGCCACCGCAGAAAACATTGTTGCTGGTTCACCGCCAATAATTATTGCAACTTCAATTCTGTCATTCTTTTGCTTTGAGATAATTTCATGCTGTGCACCGCGTTTGTGCTTTTGCCAGTGCATCAGTGCATGCGTGTCATCAACTATCTGAATTCTGTACACACCCAAATTGCGAACGCCAGTTGTTGGATGCTTGCTAGCTGTCAGTCCAAACGTGATGAATTTGCCTGCGTCCTTGTGCCATGTTTTCAGAATTGGAATCTTGCTGAATGTTGGATTCTCATCAATGACCTCTGTTACAGGCCCGCTTTTTTCTAAATTCGGGAACGATTCGCTCATCTTTGAAAGCTCTGGCAATTTTTTTAATTTGTTAAAGACTCCCTTTGGTATCTCCATCTTTGTCATGTCTGCAATTCTTTTGCCAATCTCCGTAAAGTCGTCTGTTTCTAGTGAAAGTTCTAGCCGCTTCATTGAACCAAACGTATTTCCAAGTATTGGCATATCGTATCCTTTTACATTTTCAAAAAGTAACGCAGGGCCATTCTGATACATAGTGCGACGAAGAATCTCTGCAACTTCCAAGTCTGGGTCGACCTCTTCCTTGATTCTCTTCAGCTCACCAGCCTTCTCTAAAACTTCGATTAGCTCATGGACGTCGTTTATTGGCATGAAAGGGTTCATCGTAGTGAAAGTATAAGCTTAACTGGATTGTGAATAAAATTCCATACAGCAAGAGTTAAAACAAATACAAAATCTTAGATTAGAATGGCAGCAGATAATTGCAGTGTTTGCAAAGGAATCGGAATAATTGAGCTGTTAGATTCTGAATGTCCTTTTTGCAATGGAACCGGGGAACATTCAAAGACTGCTGACAGTTACTTGCAATCACATATTTGCCAGTGCATCTTTCTGGACAGAAAACAATGTCCTATATGTGAAAAGAAGTGCCATCATGATACACCTAACAGACCTAAAGTTTTGATTACTCCAATGTAATTATGGCATTGGTGGAAGTTCGCTTTTCTTACCGTGTCCGCCTGATCCAAATTTACAATAGAAGCACAGATCAGATTCCATGTATGTTAGATGGTGAATCTGTATCGCACCAATCTTCAGTGCAATCTTTGTTAGAATCTTATATTTTAATGGCATCGCAGGGATGACCTCGTCCATGTAAACCTTGTAATGGTCAGGACAGAACTTCAGTGTGACCTTGGCCGACTCGTTGCCAGCTTCATTTACCTGCTTTGCAAATTTTATCTGCTCCCTGATGTATTCGTGCTTTGGGCAGGGGCATTTTTTCCCGCCCGGATGCTTGTATGCTGGGGTATTTTTCCAGTCAAATTCAGGATATTCCTTTTCAAAGTCGTCCATCGGCATTCTTTAGACAATATATCATATAAAACCGATCGTCTTTTTGTGCGCGAATCGGACAGAAACTAAATAAACCCCAAATTAGTAATCGTTCCAATGGCAACTGCAAAGAAACGTGCAAAAACATCTAAAAAGAAAACAGCTTCTAGAAAGAAAACAACACCTAGAAGAACAACATCTAGAAGAACAACATCTAGAAGAACACCATCTAGAAGAACAACGACAAAAAAGAAAACAGCATCACGTTCATCAAGATCAAAAACTTCTGATTTGGAGAAAAAAATTGCCAGTTTAGAAGCAAGGCTAGCAAAGCTCGCATCCGGTGCAGGTCAAGCACCACCAAAACCAGCTGAGAAACCAAAACCAGCTGAGACAGCACCTCCACCAAAACCAGCTGAGACAGCACCAAAACCTGAACCAGCTCCAGAGCCAGCTCCAGAACCAGCTCCTGAACCACCAAAGGTAGAAACACCTCCACCTCCACCAGCACCAAAGCCACTTCATGAAAGATTCCGTGAGATTCCTACTGGAAACTGGAATGATCAAAAACCAAAAGTACCAGGGTTCACTGCTCCAGGTAATAGATACTTTGGAAGCAGAGGATTAGCTGCACAAGTTTCAGTTACTCCAGGAAACTGGAATGATCAAAAACCAAAAGTACCAGGATTCACTGCTCCAGGTAACAAGTATTTTGCAACAAGACAAAGACTTGCATATCATCCAGCAGATAAGAGATTTGGAACATGGATTAATGATGCTCCTGCAAGTAGTCAAACACAGACAGCACCACCACCACCACCTCCACCACCAGCTCCTGAACCAGAAGTTCAGCAAACATCATCGGGAGGCGGAAACGCAAAGCAGCAATCTCTTGAAGATTATGAAAAAGACTATCTCGCACGATTAGAACAGAAAAAAGTTGATGATGCAAAGGCAGAAGCAGAAGCAGCAGAAGCAGCCGCAGCCGCAGCAACACAATCTGGTAAAGGTTCAATGCCAAAAGGCTGGAAACCATAAGCCACTTTACTTTTCTTTTTACCTATTTTTGAAAACAGTCCAAGACTTCTTTAGAGTGTCCTTTAGGTTTTACTTTTGAAAAAACTTTGAAAACTTTTCCTTTCTCGTTTACCAAGAACGTGCTTCTGATAATCCCCATGAATTCTTTTCCCATGAAATTTTTCTTTCCCCAGACGCCGAACTTCTTGCATACGTCTGTATCAACGTCAGCCAGTAAGATGTAGGAAATGTTCATCTTGTCGCAAAATTTACGATGGGATTTGACATCGTCCTTGCTTATCCCTACGACCTCAATCCCAGCCTTCTTGAATTTTGAATAATCCCTTGAGAATTCGTCAGCCTCAATCGTGCATCCGGGCGTAAAGTCCCTTGGGTAGAAGTAGACGACGTAGTTTTTGCCCTTCAGATCAGATGACTTTACAAGCTTGCCATCGGCGTCCTCCAGCTCAAACTTTGGAACTGGATCTCCCTCGCTAACCATACTTAGATTCATTTCCAGCCTACATTAAATATTATTCAAATTCATGTTGACTAGCATGTTTTATATGGATACAAAATTCGCATCTGAAATATGGTAAATCCGAGAGCATGGCTTGCTGAAGCAATTGCAACCTTCGGTCTCGTATTTTTTGGTCCATTATCCGTTATCCTTGCTGTAGTAGTATTTGGAGAGGGACTGTCCATTGAAGCAATCATAATGATATCACTTGGACACGG
>CEVQ01139258.1_pt1 | contig 10644 bp, 9 predicted proteins | sample 356551 | NCBI WGS metagenome assembly CEVQ01 (sample SAMEA2623756, study PRJEB7988) | marine metagenome | biome: marine biome (ENVO:00000447); feature: mesopelagic zone (ENVO:00000213); material: "saline water (ENVO:00002010), including plankton (ENVO:xxxxxxxx)" | depth 250 m | reverse complement strand
GGTTCTAGATAGACACTTGCGCCTTCTTGCTCCGCCAACTCTCTGGTGCGATCGGTCGAATTACCATCGATGATTAGGAAGTCCAATTTCTCACACCAGCCATCGTTGGGTACAGAGCAAATAGTGTCAACGATGGCTTCTTCCTCATTACGGGTTGGAATAACCACAGTAACGTGTACAGGCAGTGGTTCAGACATCTAAATCGAATGCGGCGACCTAACCGGTCGCTATGAATGATACTGGTGCTAGGACTACTGGAATTCATCAATCTCTAAGTCAAATTAAGCAGGTTCTTCATCGACGGGAAGGCCATTCGATTGAAATGAGCATCCCTTGAGCGAGAGTCGGTTGAGATGGGTCTGCACATCGCTATGCTGTCAGCGGAATACCCTCCACGATGGGGTGGAATGGGTTCGACGGTCTACCACCTTTCGGCTGCTTTAGTCAAACTTGGCCATCGAATTACCGTAATCACCCGAAATGGTGGTGGTCAGACCCCTGAACAGGAAGGGGTTAGCATTCGCGAAGTCAAATGGCTCTACGCTCCGATGGCATTCACAAAATCATACGGAAAGCACGCACTTTCCGACCTCAAGAAATTGCATTCGAAAGATCCTGTAAACATCGTACACCTTCACTGTCCAATGATATCTTGGACAGAATCACAATTCGTCGATTGTAGAGAGAATGTCGCTCCAATCGTCTCTTCTCTTCACGGTTCATGGCTCGGGGAAAGAGACGGATTGCAGACAGCGGCGGCCCAGAGAGAAGCAGCAGTTTGGACCAATCCGAATGACTTAGCGATTCTACTAAGCGCAGGTTATTATGCAAAATTTGAGAGAGCAGCTCTGACAGGTTCAGATATTTGCGTAGCGAATTCAAACGCAACCAAAGAGGACTTTCTCGAAAGATACTCTCCTCCTGCCGAATGGAAATGCGAGGTCATACATTGGGGAGTTGACACGGATATGTTCTACCCAAGCGATTCTGCAAAGGAGACTGAAACAAGCCATCTCCTCGCAGTTGGCCGATTAGCCGCTCGCAAGGGATATTATTCGCTATTGAGAGCATTTGCCGAGGTTAAGCAGCGAAGACCGAATTCAGAATTACTAATCGTTGGTCGAGGCCACCTGAAAAAGAGGCTGGAAAAACAGGCGAAAAGCTTAGAAATTTCTTCCTCAGTTCGAATTGATTCGGGAATGCCCTTCGACAAATTAGCCGAAGAATTCCGCAAGGCAGATATTGTAGTCTACCCTTCTTACTACGAAGGACAAGGACTGATTCCCCTAGAGGCCATGGCTTCTGGAACTCCGGTTGCGACCGTAGACCATGGTCCGTTGCCGGAAATGGTAGATGATTCGGTCGGGGCGCTATTCACCATGGCTGACATCGACTCCATGTCGAGTGCCATACTCAGCCTTCTTTCCGACCCCGAAGGCCTAACAACTCGTGGAAAGGCGGGTCGTGAAAGGGTGTTAGAGAGTTTTACCTTCAGTCACAACGCAGAAAGATTCTCTAAAATTTATTCGGATTTAACAAACTGATTCTGGGGTGAGGTTGATGGGGACTAACCTCACCGAACCCCTCATGAGCGCATCCACCAACAAGACCTTTCGAGGAGTGGAAGTCAGTACTTTGAGTCATATTGCGATTCTTTTGTTAATCTCAATATTAGCCATTATTCATCTGAAATCAATCATTCAACCCCTAGTTGTCGCCATTCTACTATTCTTCCTAATTCGACCCCCTGCTCAATGGTTGGAAGACAGATATGGCCATCCTTTGGCTGCATATGGGATTCTAACGACAGGGGTTGTGATGGTGTTCCTTCTTGGAGCGAATATTCTGTATCAAAGCCTGCAGGATTTCAGTTCCGAGGCCGGTACTCTCTCCGAAAAGATGACGGAAAAGATTGCATGGTTTTCCGACCTAACAGTCTACGGATATTCTTTCGATACCAGTGCACTGACCGACTTGATTACAGTAGAACGGATTAACGAAATTACAACCGATTTCGTCGGTACACTGGCCGGATTCACTGGTAGCGCAATTACAATCTTTATCTTCCTAATTTTCATCATCGTAGAAGCAGAGACTCTTCCACGAAGACTAGAGGCGGCTTATCCTGAGGAAATGGATCGCTTCTCCTCAATCGTCGAAAATGCAGGAGCTGGGATCAATACCTACGTGATTACCAAGGCGTCTGTTGCTTTTGGTCAAGCGTTAATCGTTGCCTTAATCTTGAGTTACATGGGAATCCCTGGTTGGTTTATGTGGGCTTCGATTACCTTTCTCCTCGACTTCGTACCCTATGTTGGAGCCCCGCTTTCGTTTATCCCCCCAACGATAATTTCGTTCATCCTTTTCGAGCCTCTTACTGCCCTTCTGATTCTCGCAGCACTATTTGGAAATCAGGTAGTATGGGGGCAATTCGTCGAGCCTCAACTTGCTGGTCAGCGACTCGACATGTCACCAATTGTACTCTTGATCCTCGTCGCTTTCTGGGGCTGGGCCTGGGGGATTATGGGAATGATTCTCGGAGTACCTTTGGCAGTAATTATGAAGCTGGTACTCGAGAGCGATCCTAGAACTCGTCCAATCGCTATGTTGCTATCGCTAAACCCTAATTCAAATGATGAATCTTGATCCTACATGGCTCAAGAGTGGAAGATTACTGCTAGAATACCATCTGTACTAACGGTGATGTTCTCTCCAATCGATTGGTTATGCAAGCCTTGGGTTGAGAACTTCATCGGTTGTGATTCTAAGTTCCAGCGTGCTCCGCTGATTGTTACAGATTCACACAATTCTAGCGCGAAAATTGAGAATTCATCCCCGGCGGGGATGAGAAATTCCAGAGCGCTATCATGGGGATGTAATCGCTTGGTAATTCCTGTTGAGTGATGCAGTTGTATGGAGAGCCCAGCAGGGGCTTCTGTCAGGGCAGCCCAAGTTCCGAGAATGTGGTCTGGGCTACCTCCATCAATTCCTACAACATCGATTTCGGTGAACCCCCTCTCGTGTAGCAGTCCGAGAGATTTTGCAAGGTCGCTAGAAGAATCATCCGAAAGTAAAGTCAACCTACCGTGCCAATCTGCTGGTTCGATGGAATCTAGGTCTCCTAGAACTTCTGTCACCTCAAAGCCGGCGGCTACGGATTTTGCAGCACCGCCGTCGACCCCAAACAAGGTAGCACCGTCGAGCAAACTAGTGACGGTATCAAAGTCTGGAGAATCTCCATTGCACCAAAGAACCGCTCGCATCATCTCACCTTTGCAGTCACTTTACCTTCGATTAGTAGGTCAACATCTTCCAACGCTACACTGGCTTTTCTACAAACACCTCTGATGTGTATTGGGACATTGACAGTCCCACCCAGAGCCATGTTGTTGCCGATACCGAAGTAAATCGCGCCTCTGGTCACCAAATCCTCCAGAGGATTACCAATTAGTTTGGCTCTGGGATTCATTCCAAAGCCAAATTCGGCAAGATTCCCAACCAATGCTGCCTTCGAGGGCCTCAATCCGGAACGAGCGTCCTCTAGTTGCTTCCAGATATTTTCTGCGGTCTCGTCCCCGCTGATATCTGTGACAATCCCATCTTCGACCAACATTGAGATTGGCTTTTCCAATTTCGCACCTTCCCAAGATCCGTCGATAACGATTCTACCGCTCGCAGTACCTTCTTTTGGTAAAACAAAAACCTTTCCTGCAGGTAGATTTGTTATCGCCCCAGGTCGATTACAGATTCCATTATCTTCCAATATCCAGCGTCCTCCCGTAGTGAATTTGAGATCGGTTCCTGATTCACTAGTGACGTGAACTTCGCGCCTCCTGCGAAGGATCGAGTTTAATCCAGAAATTTCCTTCTGTAGGGCATTGTAATCAGCAGTCATTCCACCATTTGCGAAAGTATCTGCATCGATTCCGGGAAGAGAGGCTATTCTGACATTTTCTCGGGATGCATTTGCCCTTGCTCGAGTATGTGTCAATGAGTGTTTGGTTGCCATCAATACCACATCCTGACGCCGCATTAGGTCGGCTACTGGATTCGGGGGCTCATTCCCCTCACGGTGACTTGGTGGCATCATCATCAGAAGCACTCTATCAGTTACTCGTGCAGTTGCTTCGTACAATGCCCTTCCAACCTCTGATGAATTTGGGTCGGTAAGAATCAGCACCGACTCCACCGTTCGTACCTGCATGCAAGTTCTGACGACCGACCTAGCCGCTGTGAGCATGGCTTCCTCGCGTAGCTCATCAGCATCCGGCTGAGTCTCATCTGCTTCGCTCATCTCGACAACCTCCTGAGGCCGCTTCCCCTTATTGAAAGCCGCTCCGGAATGTCAAATCATCTAACCAAGCGCCTCTTATTCTCCCTATCACACGCCTCATCATGGACGGAGTGTCCGCAGTTAGGGCCTACACGCTAATTGCGGTGCTGGCCTTATTGGCCGGAGGATGGATGCTAAATGAGGCACCGACTCAAGAAATTGAGGACGATAAACAGCTTCTATTCGGAGATACAGATGCCCTCCCTGCATCTACAGAGGAACAAGGTGGAGATGACGATTCTCCCGAACTTAGACGAGGTGGCGGAGAGGAGGAAAGCGACGGTTTCGTCTATGATCTTCCGACAAGCTTAGTCGCTGGAGGGGGCGCAGCTCTCGGTTCACTCGCTTTGGGTTCGTTTTTGTTTGAGGCGATGCGGGTCACTGTCCTGATTGCCCTCGCTACCCCGCTATTGGCTAGGATGAAAGCAAATCGGGATGATATGCTAACCCGCGGTCGAATCCTAGGTTACCTAGAGGCGAATGCAGGAATCCACTTCTCTGCGCTTAGAGATGCCTTAGGCCTAGCAAATGGTGTCTCAGCGTACCACCTTCACACCCTTGAGGGTCAAGGCGAGGTTATTTCATGGAGAGATGGAAAACTTCGCCGCTACGCAGTATCAAGCCTGACTAAGGAGGAATTGAGCAGAATCCGCAACCCGATTGCTGGAACACGCCTAGCGATTCTTGAGGTATTGTCGGATTCCGGCCAACTAGGCTTGAAGGGAAGTGAAATTCGAACCAAGTTGCAGATTTCCCGACAATTGTTGAGCCACCATCTATCGGAGTTGAGGTCATCAGAACTCGTTGAGGCAGCAAGTGATTCTCGAAGGCCAAATTGGCGTCTCTCATCCGTCGGATTAGCAGCCCTCATCAACAGTCGTGATGTTGCTCGACTTGAGGCCGCAGGTTAAGCGTCAAATCGGCGAAGCCAACCGAATTCCGGAAGTTAATTTCCCACAGGTCCGCAGTATTCGGAAAGTGGGTGAAGCATGTTTGAAGCAGGAAAGGAAGTTGCTTAAGGTACAAACAGTGATGAGTCCGGATTGATGACCCACAACGCGGACATGCATTTTGCTGCGCTGATTTTCATGGTCGGTGCGGGAGGCCTCGCCTCCGTATTGGAGGTGGGTGTAGCTGAACAGACGAAAGCCCAGAGCATTGAAGAGGACGATTTAGATGATCCAGCCCCATCAAATGAATTGAATCTGAGCAATCCGAATAATTTGGGTCTCTCGTTGGATTACTGATGTCATTTTGTCAAATCATTTAACCAACCGCTTGATATCTAGAACTCAGTTCCGTAGTCACATGCCGCAACGCAAGGCTGCCATTCTAGTGCTGGCGATGATGCTCACATCCGGATGTCTAAGTGCTATAGAAGAAATTGAGGATGAGTTTGATCGAACAATAGAAATTATCGTTGAAGATTATCCAAAATTGGACCTTCCTGAAAGAACTCGAACACAGCCAAATTTGCAATCTTATGACGAATGCGACGCTCTGTTGTTAGACCTCAAGAACGCCTTATTCGATGAGATGCTAGTCCGTTTAGATCAGGAATCCTACTACCACTGGATAGGTGGACCATGGATTTGGATGGAGGGTGACGTTGCAATGATGGATGGAGCTTCTGAAGCTGCAGCCGACGATTCAGGTTCAGCCACCTCATCAACTCGAGAAGGGCAATTTTCCGAGACCAATAATCAGGAAGCCGGTGTTGACGAAGCGGATTTCCTCAAGACCGATGGTTATCACATCTACATGCTAAACGGACAGAGTCTAGTTATCATGGATGTTCCAGAATTTGGGCAAGTAGGCCTCACCTCTGAGATGGAAATCGAGGGCAGTCCTCTACAGATGATGATTGACGGCGATAAACTGGTCATCGCTTCGATGGTCTATGCTTGGAATCTTCCAGAAGACCATCCTCTGCGCGACCTGCTAATCGAGGAGGTTCAGTGGGGAGATGGTAAGGAATCCTACATCTATTACCGCGTGCAGAACCTAGTCAAGTACACTATCGTTGACATTACTGACAGGGATGCACCTGAAGTAGAGCGTGAACTCTTCATCGAGGGTTACTATCATACCGCAAGAATGGTCGAAGGAACAGTTCGTTCAGTTACCCACAACTACGCCAACTTCGATGGCCTACGCTACTGGGTTAGCCTGCCAAGCGATTACTGGGAGTTAGATAACGAGGAGGACAGAATGGCGGCTTGGGAGTATCATTTGTTTGAAACTGTCCAACACAATCAGGATATCATCAACAATCTAACTCTTGCAGATTTCGCCCCGCAAATGTATGAGATGACAGAATCAGGCATAACCGCACTTCCAACCACATCTGAGGATTGTTCAGAATTCGCAGCGAGTACAGACAGTGTTTCAAAGGGATTCACCTCAATCATCACCTTCCAGTTGTTAGAATCTGATGTCGAGCTGGAGGTTGATCACATCGCTTCCTCTTGGGCTCACGTTTATGCATCTCAGGATATGCTAATCCTCGCAGAACCTGCAAACGATTGGTGGTGGTTCTGGCGCAACTCAGACTGGGAGGATGCAACAAATATCCACGCATTCGATATCTCGGACACCACCACAACCAGCTACCTTGGCTCTGGTCGAGTAGATGGAACGGTTCAAGATCAATTCTCGATGTCCGAGTATGAGGGCTCGATTCGCATTGCAACAACCTCGGATATCTGGGGTCGCTGGTGGTTAACTGACGAGGTTGATCCAGAAACTGGAGAGCCAATTTTCGAGGGTCCAACCAACGGTGTAACCATATTGCAGTATGATGGACAAGAGACACTCGAGGAAGTTGGAAAGGTCGATGGAATCGCTCCTGGAGAGCGCATTTGGAGTGCTCGCTTCATCGGTGAGAAAGGATACCTCGTAACCTTTCGCAACATCGACCCTCTATGGGTAATCGACCTTTCAGATCCAACTAACCCAACTATCCTCGGAGAGTTGGAAGTACCTGGAGTCTCAACCTACATTCACCCAGTGAATGAAGATACTTTGCTGACAATCGGAATAGGACCGGGAGAGGATGGGCTAGGTTTGGACTGGTCAATGACTCAGATTTCACTATTCGATGTCAGTGATCCAACAAATCCAACTTTGGCGGATTCCCTACCCCTATCACCAGCCTACACCGATGAGAACTGTGAGAATGTTCGCACCTGCGGATGGTCATGGTCATGGTCAGAAGCCACTTATGAACACAAGGCGTTCACATATTGGGCACCTGAGAATTTACTCGCAGTGCCCCTTTCCACCTACCGATATGTGTATGATGAAGATGGACGATATGGTGGCTACGAATATGTCTCAATGCTCAAGCTAATCAATGTCGACGCAGAGAACCTAAGCCTCTCAGAGCACGGAGAAGTCGACCACTCACCATTCTACAACAACGAGGATGGAGATAGCAACTGGTGGTACTCCTACTCGACGAGCATTCGTCGCTCGATATTCATGGGAGACTATGTCTACGCATTCTCCGCTCTCGGGGTTACGATCCACAGCACCTCTGATTTGACCCCAATCGAAGAATTACAAATCCCAGGTCATCAGATGCCTTCGTGGTATTACGATGAGGATGCTGTCGAAGAAGAAGAGTCGGAAGATGACTCAGCAGATCCGGATACCAATTGAATCCAAATCAGCTAAACTTCAACACTCGTCCTGTGCTTCCTGGCTTAGCGACGACGATGCCTCGCAGAGAGCCACCAGCCTCACGCTTGTGGACCACATTCCCATCGACGATGGTGTACATTGGCCACCCTGTAAGTTCCATGCCCGCGTACGGAGTCCATCCTACTCTGGTCCAAGTATCTGCATCGGTAATGGTCCGGCGAATCTTCAAGTCGACGAGAGTCAAATCGCCGTCATATCCCTCAATTAGAGATCCCTTGTTTTGCATACCATAGACCTTGGCTGGTCCAGCGCACATCCAATTTGCAACATCGGTGATTCTACATTTTCCATTCATCGCGTGGGTCAGCATCAGTGGTAGTGAGGTTTCAACTCCCGGCATTCCTGCAGGGGCATTCGGATATCCTACCGACTTGGCTTTCAATGTGTGTGGTGCATGGTCGGTTACGACACAATCGATAGTTCCATCCTTGAGGCGTTTCCACAGTGTTTCCTTATCCTCAGTATAGCGAATCGGCGGATTCATCAAAACTCGCACTCCCAATTCTTCTACGTCATCTTGGTCATAAGTAAGGTGTTGAGTACAAACTTCAGTGGTAATCAGGTCTCCTTTGTTATTGTTCAACCAGTCCGCTTCCGTCGCGCTAGTCAGATGCACGATGTGGAGTCGGTGATTGTGGTCATTTGCAAGAGCAGCCGCTCTCTTTGTTGCTAGGAAGGCAGATTCTACATCTCTACATTCTGCATGGGAGGCGATGTCGGTGCGATGTCCAAACTCTGCTATGCGTTGCTGAAGTCGATCTTCATCCTCTGCATGGGTTGCGATTATGCCTCCCGTGTTGGCGAATATATCCTCTAGATGCTTTTGTTCATGGACGAGCAAATCTCCTGTACTGCTTCCCATGAAGATCTTGATTCCACAGACTCCATCCATACCTTCAACACTTTGCAGATCGCTGACGTTGTCTTTGGTTGCCCCGATGAAAAAACCATGATGAGACACCGCCTTTTTTCCGGCGAGGTCAATTTTTTCTTCCAGAGTTACTCTGTTAGTTGCGTTCGGTACATTGTTTGGCATATCGAGAAATGCAGTAACTCCGCCAGCAGCAGCTGCGCGACTGCCGCTCTCCAAATCCTCCTTCTCAGGATGTCCAGGTTCTCTGAAGTGGACATGTGGGTCGATAGCCCCTGGGAGTAGATGTAAGCCTGTTGCATCGATTAGTAGTTCGTTATTTTTCGACTCCAAACCCCCTCCTTGTGCTACGGTTTGGATTGAACCATTTGCAACCCGTAAGTCCCCCTCAACAACTCGATTAGCCAAAACTAGGGAGGCATTCTGAATCAACACATTGCCTTGCATGGTGGGTTCAGGTGCTGTCGGAATGCTGACATCTCAAGACTGTTCCCATCTCAGAATTGAGATTATATCTCCCCGCGCGCTTCAAATAACCTATGCTTTAGCGGGGAGGCAGCGAGTTGGAGTAGCCAGGTTATCTCGTCGGGCTCATAACCCGGAGACCGGTGGTTCAAATCCACCACTCGCTACCAATTTCTTAAATTCATTAGTGAAAGCTAAAAATAGAAACTAAATGAAAACTGAAAGTGAAAAAGAAGGTCACTGGAAGGCTATTGTGGTATTAAATCACTTTCAATAATGCAAAGGGGGTCTTTCGGTTCTTCATATACCGTCTGAGTCTCAGGGTTAGTGAAGGATAGGTGAGAAAGATGACCGACAAGACAGCAAGTGAGAAATTAGACGAAGACGACGGTTCGATTGTGATAGACGTGGATGAAGAGCAGGCTACCATAGAAGATCTGCCAGGTGTAGGTCCTGCAACCGCGGAAAAACTGCGTGAAGCAGGATTCGAAGAATTACTTGCCATTGCGGTAATGAGTCCCAATGAGCTAGCCGAGCAGGCAGAATTGGGTGAAGCGGTCTCGTCTAAGATTATTCAAGGCGCCAAGAAGATGGCGAACATTGGCGGATTCATATCAGGAAACAAACTCCTTGAACGCCGCCGTGAGGTTCAGAAATTAACCTCAGGATCGGCTGCGCTGGACGAATTGCTTGGTGGAGGATTCGAGACACAAGCAATCGTTGAGGTGTATGGTGAATTCGGAAGCGGAAAAACGCAAATCGGGCATCAATTAGCGGTCAACACGATTCTACCGGTTGAGCAAGGTGGATTCGATGGCGAGATTTTCTATATCGATACCGAGGACACTTTCCGCCCAGAAAGGATTGCGCAGATGGCAGAAGCCGTCGGCTTAGATCCAGAGGGGGTTCTCGACAGGATACACGTAGCACGTGCATACAATTCTGCTCATCAGATGTTACTAGTCGATGAGATAAAGAAACTCTCAAAGAATGTCGATGTTAAACTGATTATCGTAGATTCTCTTACCAGTCATTTCCGAGCCGAATATGTTGGACGAGGGATGCTAGCCCCAAGGCAACAAAAACTCAACAAACATATGAAGGAACTCAAGCAATTGTCAGATGTTCACAATGCTCTGGTTTTGGTGACCAACCAAGTCATGTCTAGGCCAGATGCTCTTTGGGGAGACCCAACCAAGGCCATTGGAGGCCATATTGTTGGTCACGCCAGTACTTTCCGTCTCTACCTCAGGAAGTCGAAGGGTGGCCG
>CEVQ01140717.1_pt1 | contig 10656 bp, 9 predicted proteins | sample 356551 | NCBI WGS metagenome assembly CEVQ01 (sample SAMEA2623756, study PRJEB7988) | marine metagenome | biome: marine biome (ENVO:00000447); feature: mesopelagic zone (ENVO:00000213); material: "saline water (ENVO:00002010), including plankton (ENVO:xxxxxxxx)" | depth 250 m | reverse complement strand
AACAGGATAAAACGGGGAATCTCTATAGTGGTGGACGGAGAAGTGAAACGCTCAGGACTTTTAAGTAGAGTATCAGAAACCAGCGAAATTCATTTCTTATCAGCCATTGCTGGCGGTGCCTAGCTGTCTGTATTCAAAAATCCAAAGACTTGATTATATCCAAATCAGGCACACTACCATTATATCTCCAGATTTCCCTTCCTCCACTATCAAACACTAAAAACGCGGGTACCAAACCACTGTTGTGTTCAGATCTAAGATATCTGCCCAGCTCAGATGTAACATTCACTCGAATCACTTTTGACACTTTGTTTAATTCCTGCTCCAGATCGTCTATTGCAGGTTTTGCAGCAAGACAGGCTACACACATATCAGAATACACAATAACCAGAAGAGGCTCTTCGGTTAACAATGCCTCATTGAAGAAATCCACTGAAAATTCCTTAGTATCTCCAGTCTTAAACTGAAACTGAAAAACTATCAGTGAAGATATTATCAACACCAATAAAACCGCCATATAACGAAGCTCCATAAATCTGGAGCTCAAGAATATTGCTATTCCTACAACAACTAACGAAACAAACAAAAAAGAATATTGGTTGATTAACAGCATCAAAAATCCTTGGACTATATAGTAGATTGTTGAAAATACATCATCTATACTGGAAATTCAACAGATTTATGAAGATTATTCTAAGAAAACAGCAACCCAGACGCTTTTGAACAATATAATTAAAGTAGGGGGGGGTTAATGCCATCATTTGACGTGGTTTCGAAAACAGATTTAATGGAAATTGATAACGTTATAAACGGGACTATGAGGGAAACAAAACAGAGATTCGATCTTGCAGGATCTAAGTGCGAAATAACGAGGCTGGATAATACGCTAACAATGATTGCTGATGATACTATGAAACTCACACAACTGACCGAGTTGCTCAGAAAATACATGGCCAGAAGAGAAGTTGAACAAAAATCTCTAGTATTCCTGGATGCAGAAGGCGCCTCCGGTGGAACCCTCAGGCAAAAAATCAATATAATCCAAGGCATAGATGGAGATCTTGCTCGAAAAATAACAAAAGCCGTTCGGTCCAGCAAGATAAAAGTTCAAGTATCTACCCAAGGATCAGAGCTAAGAGTTTCAGGTAAAAACAGAGACGATCTTCAATCTACTATAAACTTTATAAAGGATTTGGGAATAGATCAGCCACTTCAGTACATTAATTTCAGAGAGTGATCTTGAGCGGTGCAGGTAGATGGCGGAGGGAGTGGGATTCGAACCCACGAAACCTTGCGGTTTACTGGTTTTCAAGACCAGCGCCATCGTCCACTCGGCCATCCCTCCAGTCCTAACAGCGTAACTTAATTTTGATTCTATTACTATCTTAAACCCGCAATCGACGTGTGAAATACCAAAATTTGAGCTATTTATAATATGACTACCCAACCGAAAAAGAAATTTTATCTGGTGGTATTCACCGTTTACACATTGATCCTCATCATCTGCCTGGTTTCATGTAATTCTTCCCACCAACAAAGTAAAAGCATGATAGGCACAGAAAAACCTTCAAGTTCGGCTTCGAATAGCAATAGTTCACCCACACCCGAAACTAATGATATTTATGTAGCAAAAGATTCTGGTGATAAAAAATACGGTGGGGTAATGACTTTGGCAAACAGAGGTAATCCGCCAGCTGGTTTCGACACCTTGAGAACAAGCAGCATCGCTCTTCATCATGTTGCAGGGGCGATTTTTGGTCCTGGAAATTTGGTTATGAGATGCAGAGATAACACATATTTGGTTTGCCCCTATTTAGCCAGGAGTTGGATTTCAGATCAATCTTTTACTAAATGGACTTTCAACATCCGTAATGATGTCTTTTGGCACGACGGAACTCCATTTACAGCGGAGGACGTTAAGTTTTGGTTTGAACTGGTATTTTTTGGGTATGAAGTTGACGAAAAAACCCGTGCTCCAGCCTATTTTAAAACGGAACTGGGAACTATAAAGAACATAGAAATTGCTCCTAATAACAGGCTGACTATAACATTCATTGATAGAAACCCTCATTTTTTAGAGATTCTTGCCAATCCACGCTTTAAAATAGCTCATCCCCGTCATCTAATGAAACCCAAGCTAGATTCTGGCGATATAAGTGTGAGTCCACTAGACATAGGACTGGTGGGTCTTGGCCCTTTTGTTATAGATAAATACGAATCTAACAGTCTGATATCCGTAAAACGAAATGATCTCTACTGGGAAAAATCCAAACAAGGAAACCAATTACCCTATCTAGATGGTATTAATTACGTCATTACTAAAGATCCTTTCGCTATGGATATAGCATTCAGGTCTGGCAGAATAGACGGAGGTGCCAGAGGCCAATCTCATTACCTATCTTCTAACCGAAAGGAGAAATATGTCGAAGATTTACCTAATGAAGTATTTTTTGCCGAGATCGAAGGAGGCAATTTCAGGCTAGCATTTAATATGATGAAGGAGGGACCGTGGCAAGATCCAAAAGTTCGCAGGGCTATATCCCTTTGGATCAATAGAAGAGATGCCATACCAATAGTACTAAATGGTTTCGGCTGGACATCACCAGATTTGGGGCCACCAAACATTGAAGTTCAAAGACACTTCATAAATTGGCCAAAGTTCGATTTAGGGGATACTAATACAAGACGTGCAGAAGCACTCACATTAATGTCAGAATCAGACTACCCAGACGGATTTTCAATGGGACATCTCTGCCGATCAATAAACCCTAAACCATGCGAATTCTTGAAAGATCAACTTTCAGGTTTGGGCATCAATCTAGAACTTAATATGACAGACGAGAGTGAATGGAACAGAGGTAGGACTAGTTTAGATTATGACAGCCAACAGGGACGACTTACTCCTTCTCAAATACCAGAAGGAACACAATCCGTGTATGGCAGGTACGAAAACAACCCTGATGCTTATGCTAAACATAACGACAAACACGTGGAAAATCTCTACAAACTGCTAAAAGAATCCCTAACATTAGAACGCAGGGTAGAAATATGGAGAGATATGGAAAGATATCTTTTCAAGGACAAAACCTACATAATACCTATAGCTGAGTATATCAACGTTATTCCGTATCGTACTTACGTAAAAGGATTAGCGATTCCAGCCGAAGATGCCCACGCTAATACCGATTTTTCAACCGTATGGATGGAAAAATAATTCACCATGATAATTATTAGGATAGGTGATGAACTCATACATTGTTAAGAGAATCGTATTATTTATACCAACGTTGATACTAGCGTCTCTTTTGATATTCATAATCATGCGCAGCCTACCTGGAGATGTGGTTACAGTGATATTAAGTGGTTCTGGTGAAGGTGTAGTAAGCTTAGAAGCTAAAGAGGCTTTACGTGAAGAATTAGGACTTAATGAACCCCTAATAAAACAGTATTTGACTTGGGCGAAAAGTTTTACAACAGGAGAATTTGGGGGCAGATCGTTAGAAAACCGAGAACAGATTAGTTCTATAATATATCGCCAAGCACCAGTAACTCTATTATTAACATTCTATAGCTTGGTGATATCTATATGCATATCTACTCCACTCGGCATATATTCAGCTCTCAGAAAAGGCTCTATAGCAGACATTTTCACCCGTCTTACCAGCCTAATAGGATTAGCCTTTCCCAATATGTGGATGGCTTTGATAATTATATTACTGCTGCTCCTTTTATTCGGTTGGTCTCCGCCAATAATATATTCTTCTCCTGGGTCTGATATATGGCTTCATATTCAGATAGTAATATGGCCAGCCCTCATAATCGGCTGGGAACAAAGTTCCCATATGATCAGAGTAGTAAGATCAAACATGCTAGATATCCTTGGCAAGGACTACATTGTCACCGCTAGAAGCAAGGGGCTACCAGAACTATCTATAATAATGGGTCACGCAGTACCAAATGTACTAATTCCAACTCTAACTATGACGGGTTTGCAAATTGGATCACTAATAACAGGAGTTGTGGTATTAGAAACAATTTTTGGCCTACCCGGTCTAGGAAGGGGATTGATACAGGCAGCCTTAGTGAGAGATTATCCTGTAATTCAAACCATTGTTACTGTAATTATAATGATTTCTCTTTTCATAAATCTACTTGTAGATATTTTATACAAAAAAGCTGATCCCAGGTTATATGAACTGGATTGAAAATAGGTATTAACTGATATGGAAAATACTGTTCTTAAAACATTAAAATCATACATGTGGACTATAACTGTGTTTATGGCTATGCTGAGTTTTTTCATCCTCGTGTTGTTTGCCTTGTTTCCTACTGTTATAGCCACACACGATCCCATTGCACAGGACGCAAACTCCATACTTTTAGCACCTAGCTCCATTCACCTCATGGGAACTGACTGGGCCGGAAGGGATATATTTAGTCGGGTAGTACACGGAACCAGAATTTCACTGTATATAGGAATAATATCTATAACCCTAGCCTCCACCATAGGCTGTATTACAGGAATATTCTCAGGCTACATGGGAGGTTATACCGATCTGATAGTACAAAGAATAGTTGATACCCTTTTGGGAATCCCTTCAATAGTAATGGCTTTAGTGATAATAGTTTCATTCGGGTCTTCTGCCACAGCCATAGCTGTAGCAATAGCTGTGGCAATGACACCTCAAATAGTAAGATTATCCAGAGCCACAACATTGTCGATAAAGACCGACATTTACATAGATGCAGTTGAATCTATAGGGGCAACAGAAGGAAGAATTGTATTCAAGCATTTTATGCCAAATATAACCCCTGTGATGCTGTCACAAATTACAGGGTATTTTGGGATGGCAATTGTAGCAGAAACCACTTTGAGCTTCCTGGGCCTCGGAGTGGCACCACCATATTCATCTTGGGGCAGAATGATACAGGAAGGTTCAACTCAATATATGGAAACTGCCCCTTGGACGACTCTATTTCCGGGTTTTGTAATGAGTGTTACGGTAATTTGCTCGGCCATATTGGGCGACTCCATCGGGCATATACTGAATAAAAAACACAGGATCTCTAAGTTTTTATAACTAAGTAGAAGCGGTTCCCTCATTATCATTTCCCAAAATGAACCCCTTTATCGCAGCACCATATTTCTGATACATAAGACCAGTTGCCAAAAGCAGAACACCTAGAGATATAAAAGCTGCTACTCTATAGCCCGTTTCTAATAAGCGCACGTCGAAAGCGAACAGCTTCAACAATACCAAAAACAGTAACACGAGACCCACGACCCGAATCTCTTTCACCGGTTTCCAAATACCTGAACCGATAACACCTATTGAGTAAAGAGCCCAAAAAACCGTTAACACTAAGTTTTTGGCACTGTCGGAGTTGATATTAGCTTGCATATCTCTGTAGTCGAAAAATCTAATAACCTCCGCAGACACCAAAACAACTGATAAAATATTAACTGTAACCAACAAAATTACAGGCATATTTCTCTCAATTGGATCTATAATTACCATATTCTTCCAATACAAGTAGCCACCCAAAGCGACAGACATTGTCAAAACTAAAGATGTTCCAAAGAAATTATTGATGATCGGTGTAAAATCAGACTGATAGAACTCGAAAGTATCTATAACTAAGAATTTGACAGCAGTAACCAATATAAGTATAACGCTAGCAATTCTTAGTTGTTTGGATTTCATCAAAAAGGATATCAAAATTGAAACTGCAAAACATAGAGACCAAACAACCGTTATTGCTAGTAGAGCTTTACTAGTTAATTCATCAATTTGACCCTCATTAATAACAGCTATCTTACGTTCTTCAAAATAATATATGATCTCGATTGTAAAAGCATAAATTAACAAGAAACTTCCCATGATGCCCAACGCAATATTTATAGGAGTCTTTGAGTGTTTTATAATCAGAGATTCCCACCCTTGCAACTCTCTTGTACCAAATTTCTGGTATGCAAAAGCAGCCACAAATAACGAGACAGCACCGAACACAAATACTGGAAAGATCTCGTTCAACAATGGTTTGAAGGATTCAGTATCTAATTGAATTGAATAAAGCACTGTGTATAGAGAGGCTACAACCAACACCACTAGACCAAAAACTCTCATCTTCCAAGTTTTCAGTATGAAACCTAACCAAATAAAAGTTGCGCCTTCCGCAAACCAGGCAGCTCCCAACCAGTGTCCTGAGAATTGAACAGGTATAGCAATGGTTGCAAAAATTATAGATATTGAAAATGAATAAAGCGAAAGTACTGAGGTAGATTCCGTTTCCTTAGTAGTGAAATAACCCAATAACAGATAAAATAACCCCATAAGAGCAGTGATAGCACCAAACCAAGAATCATAATTGTCCCAGTAATTTAGTGTGACTACATAGAAAAGAAATGCGTTAAATATCATGATAGACAGATCTAATCTATTGGGTGCGGAGCGATGCCTCCAAATTAGGTGGAACAAGTTGGTTGAACCTACAAAGATTAAAAACACAAAAGTCGCAAGTATCTGCGAGATTATGGCTACCTGCAGTGATAATGGGGAATCATACCAAACGAGACCTATCAGCATGTAAGAAAAGATCAGTCCAACTAAAACGAAGTAAGGCCAGTTTCTCAATGAAGAAACAAATAATATACCTAGGTCCACTAATATAATATAGACCGATATCATTATGTAATAAGTTTCAGTGTCAATTTCTCCTTCCAGCAAAACAGGTGTCGCAAAAGCACCAAATAGACCAAGAATAGCTATCGTCCTAGATTCGTATCTTAACGCTAAGAATCCACTAACAAATACCAATCCGGCCAAAAGGAAAAACGCGGGAAGGGGAGGCACAATATCGAAAAACGCGAATGACGAATAAATAGAAAGATACATTATGCTTACCCCGGCTCCTGTGACCGGACGTGACCATATTGGGTACTTTCTGTGGAAATATTCGCCTACCACTACTAAACTAATTCCAGTGGCCAATCCCAATAATACTCTGCCTGTCTGATTGATCCAGTTGTAATCGAAGGCTATTTTCAAGAAAAAGCCTATACCGAGGGATAAAGTCACTGCTCCCGCTATTGCTATCCAATTCAATCCTATCAAATATTCCCAGTCGATCTTTCCTTTTCTTTGTTCTGAGGCAGATTGATCGATACGAACTTCTTCGTTTAGATACGTTTCGGCAGACTGAGATTGAGATATTAATATCCCGGCATCAACTGAAACTGGGGTTGGTTGAATCGATTGAACAGGTATCTCATCTGAAGGAGTACCATCTACTCTACCAGGAATATTTTGGGTTTTCCTCTCTAATGATACGATGCGTTGTGTTAATTGAGTCAGCCAGTTTCTTAGTTCCTGTACCTCAGTCTCGGTTGACCGTGGAGATTCAGGATCTATCAAATCGTATATGTTAGTCCCACAGAAAACACAAAAGTGAGATGACGATTGATTTTCTCTTCCGCACGTCGGGCATATTAATCTATTATTATCTTGAGACATGTATAATTAAGGCTCAGTTGTTGTTTTATTCCTGTGAATATTCTACATCAATATAATTGTACGTAACAAATAGAACATGTGTTCTTGTATTTTAATTTCCTTAAACAATAGAAAGATGTACTTTAACAAATTACGTATAAGGTGTATAAATATCTGAGTGCTCTGTAATCCAATGTACTTCTAACGATCAAATATGCGATAGGTAACACAAATAAGATATGCCCGAGAAAAATCTAAATATAGTTTCATTCGCAGGAAGCCTACGGAAGGAATCTATAAGCAGGCGTGTATTAAAATCAAGTATTGAGCTGACACCTTCTGCCATGACTATAACAGAGTTAGGCATAGATGAAATACCCATGTTTAATGCAGACTTAGAAGATGCTGGTACTCCTGAAGTAGTTGTGGAATTGAAAAAATCCGTGGCCAATTCGGACGGTCTTTTGATAGTGACTCCGGAATACAACAATGGAATTCCTGGAGTTACAAAGAATATAATAGATTGGCTATCCAGGAAAAACTCCGAACACGGTAACGTCCTTTCAGGCCTGCCCATAGACATAATAGCTATAGCTGGTGGATCTACGGGTTCTGCGAACCTAGTTAGAACACAAATTAGGCAAGTACTGGTCTATCCTGGAGCAGTACCCATGCCTAATGGAGACATTGGATTGTCTGGAAGACAACTGGTTTTCAACCACTCTGGACAACTCACAGGAGAAACATTTATAGACCAGATCAAAAAGAACTTAGATGACTTTGCTGACTGGATACACAAGCTATCCAACTAAGTGACATGATTTTCCTCATTTCTATTAAGTGAATGCCCGATTTATGTTGAAACCTGATAATCAATTAATATAATATTTGGTAGCAATGAAAATTCTGGGAATAGAAACCTCCTGCGACGATACAGCTGCATCGGTAGTGGAAGATGGTAGATTACTGCTATCTAATGTGATCGCTTCCCAAGTCGAACTTCATAACAGATACGGTGGAGTGGTCCCAGAAGTAGCTTCTAGGCAACATGTGTTAGAAATCATCCCTACGATACAAGAATCATTGTCCCAAAGCGGATGTTCTTTCAATGACCTTGATGCCATAGCAGTGACAAATGGACCTGGTTTGGCAGGCTCATTAATTGTGGGATTGAACACGGCTAAAGGGCTAGCATTTGGTAATGATTTACCACTCATTGGGATAAACCACTTGGAAGGCCATGTTTATGCCAACTGGTTGGATGGAGAGGCTCCAGATGAATCGCCTGGTTTTCCTCTTTTATGCCTAATAGCCTCTGGGGGACACACAGACCTTATTTTGATGAGCAATCACGGAGAATATGAACTCCTTGGAAGAACAAGAGACGATGCTGCAGGAGAAGCATTTGATAAAGCTGCAAGAGTACTAGGGCTTGGTTTTCCAGGTGGACCAGAGATACAAAAAGCCTCTCAAAATGCTTTAGGAAATATAGAGATGCCAAGAGCTTGGCTTAGAGGATCTTTGGATTTCAGTTTTAGTGGATTAAAAACGGCATTTCTAAATAAAGCTAAGGACTTGGGTATGTACCCACCGGACCCGAGCAAAAACGTAGATGAGGAACAGATAAGAGAAATGGCAGCAGGCTTTCAAATGTCGGTTGCTGATGTTATTGCTGTTAAAACTATCCAAGCAGCCACTCAGCATGAAGTCAAAGGTATATTACTGGGCGGTGGAGTGGCAGCCAACGCTAAATTAAGATCGGTTTTGACTGAACGATCTGATATACCGGTTATTATACCGGCCCCCAGACTTTGCACTGACAACGGTGCAATGATAGCTGCTTGTGCCTATTTTAAGCTAAATAAACAACACGAAAGTCAGTGGGATTTAGATGTTTACCCAAACCTGCATTTAGGATAGTCGGCGACCGTAACAAATATATCTGGGTGACGGTATATATCAGTTCACAGCACAGAAACAACATTAGACGTGGTTATTAATCATCTGGAACATCTGACAAAGAATTGTTCGTGTCGTTTTTACCATCTCTCAACTCGAAAAACCTATCCATAAAAACCTGTGCTTCACCGATTAACTTGTTGTGAAATTGAACACTTATTTCCATATCTCCAGAAATAAAACTGAGATTTGACTTTGGCTCTTCCAACAAAAATGATGCCAAATTGAATATACCCCATACTAGCAAAATTGATGTTAGCAAAATGGAAACACCAGCTAAGCTTACAGTAGCAAACGCAGCCCAAGACCCTAGTAACAATAAGGCGACTCTAATAAGAGGTTTCTTACTTTTTGCCGTTACGCTCAATCTAACCAAATCAATAACTGAAATTTTTACAAATGATATGTGTTCGGTGTCTTGGTCTCTATCGAAACCTTTAGAAACTAAGTTGTTATGGGTAAGCATTAAGATTTCGGTTTCATCACTGTAATTATCAGATAATCCACTCTGCTCACTAAAAACAAGTTCCACACCCGTCCCGTTGTATAAATCTAGTTTATTTTCCATCTTTGAAACAACCCTCATTGCAAACGCTTAAATATCAGAATAATATGACCTTGTGATATGGACTGATTCACAATTTCAATGAGTTTACCACGCATAAATGTTGATTGCGAATAAATTTATAGATAAAACCTATATGGTATGGAGATAACCTGCCGATAGAAGCGGAGAAAAAATGGAATATATAGGATTACTCGGTTGCGGATCAATAGGGAGTAGCTTAGCAAATTCAATTGTGACTAAATCCATAAACGGAGCATCTCTTCTAGTTCTTTTTGATCAAGATATAGAAAAAGCAAGAGAGTTATCCACACAGCTAGGAGACATACCATTTACAGACTCTTTCCATGACTTCATAGGCACAAAAGATCTCAGTATGGTTGTGGAGGCGGCTTCACAACAGGCTATATTTGACTATGGCAATCTAATTGTTGATAGTGGAAAAAATCTTCTCATGATGAGTACTGGAGCCCTATTGTCGGAAAACCTATTCGCTGATCTTAACCGTGCCTCACAAACCACCGGGGTTAGCATATATGCCCCTTCTGGTGCAGTAGGCGGCATAGATGCCATAAAGGCAGCCAAAGATGGACTACAAAGTGTAACATTGACTACAAGAAAACCTCCACGTAGTTTGTC
>CEVQ01089112.1_pt1 | contig 10657 bp, 13 predicted proteins | sample 356551 | NCBI WGS metagenome assembly CEVQ01 (sample SAMEA2623756, study PRJEB7988) | marine metagenome | biome: marine biome (ENVO:00000447); feature: mesopelagic zone (ENVO:00000213); material: "saline water (ENVO:00002010), including plankton (ENVO:xxxxxxxx)" | depth 250 m | reverse complement strand
GTTTAAAGAAAAGTGGACTTGTTGATCTATCTCAGAAACAAGGTATTTCTCGAGGTCGTATACGAATACAACATAAAAAAACAAAAAGAGGAAGAACTGTTGGTTCTAAAGAAGGTGCAAAATATTCTCGTATTACTAAAAAACGTCGTTGGATTATGAAAGTACGTGCTCAAAGAAAACGTCTAAAAATTTTTAAAGATAGAGATGATATATCTAATAAATCATTCTGGAAATTGTATATAATGTCAAGTTCTGGTCAGATTCGTTCTGTGAAACATCTTAATGAATTAATATTAAAACATACTGGTGATAATTAATTATGTCAAAACACACTTACATTCCAATTTTTAAACGAAGAAGAACAAGACAAACTAATTATGCTAAAAGAAAAACAATGATTATTTCTAAATCTCTTTTACTTTGTATTCGAATAAGCAATAAACATTCTACATTTCAATTTGTTCAGCCACAAATTAATGGCGATGATATTAAAAGTGGAAATCATTCAAGTCAACTCAAGAAATTTGGTTGGACAGGATCTGGAAAAAGTAAGTCTGGTTTGTATTTGACAGGATATTTAGCTGGTAAGAAAGCAAAGTCAATTGGTATTAATAATGCTATTTTATACACTGGTATGATTTCATTTAAGTCAGGTTCACGTTTAGTTTCAGGATTGAAAGGAATTATTGATTCTGGTATATCTATTCCTGTAGGCGATAATCTGTTTACAGATGATGAAAAGTTGGAAACTTCAGATATGAAAAAAATACTTAAACAAATTGATTCGAAATATGGGTGATTATGTTGAGTAGCCAAAATACAAATAATCCTGCATCTACTGGTACCAAACCTACCCGTGATTCTGGTCGAAGACCTAATCAAAGACGCGAACGCAAACCCGAACCTGTAGTTCCTTGGAATCCACGTACTCGTTTAGGTTCGATGGTACAAGCAGGTTCTGTTCAATCAATGGATGCTATATTCCAAAATGGATGGAAAATAAAGGAATATGAAATTGTAAATAAGTTAATTCCAGATATACAATCTTTTGTTGTCGACGTTGGTGTTGTACAAAAACAAACTGACGCTGGTGAATCTACACGGTTTAAATCTGTCGTAGCGGTTGGAAATGAAAATGGTTGGTTTGGAGTAGGTACTGGTAAAAAACCTCAAATGAGAAATGCAATTGATAGCGCAACTCAAAATGCTTTACTTAATGTTATTCCTGTTAAACTCGGCTGTGGAAGTTGGGAATGCAGATGTAATACTTCACATTCTATTCCATATAGAACTATTGGTAAAGCTGGTAGTGTTAAAATTGAACTTATTCCTGGACCTAAAGGTCTTGGATTGGTTGCAGGTGAGACTATTAGAAATTTGCTTAATTTAGCAGGTGTTAAAGATGTATGGTCGAAAAGCTTTGGATCAACCAGTACTATGCCATCTGTTGCTAGTGCAGTTTATTCAGCAATCAGACAACTCCATAGTATGAGTCTTTAGTGATTGATATGTCTGCATTTGTTGTTATTAATCTTCGTGGAACTGTTAATCAGTCTAGTCGTATTAAAAAAACACTTGAACATCTTCATATAGAGACACGTTTTAGAGCTACAATTATCCCTGATAATCCAATTACAAAAGGTATGTTGCAAACAGTAAAGAATCATGTAGCTTGGATTGAGGCTGATCCTGATATTATTAAGTCATTAATTACAAAACGTGGTAAGAAAACTAATACTGTTAGCTATGATTCACAATTTATTGGAAAAGATGGTTTTAAAGATATTGACGAGTTAGTTGTTGCTTTAAACACTAACAAAGTAACACTTTCATCTCTTTCTAGTATTAAACCTTCTTTTCGTTTATCTCCTCCACGAGGCGGTTTTAAAAAATCAACAAAAAGAATGTATAACGAGGGTGGTACATTGGGATACAATCCTAATTTATCTAAACTAATTTCAAATATGATGTAGTGATAAGTGATATTATATGCCAACAAGAATTCGAAAAATACGTAAATTACGTGGTTCGCGATCTCATGGATGGGGTCAAGTGAAAGGACATAGATCACATCCTGGAGGACGTGGAAATGCAGGTTTAATGAAATATAGATGGAGTTGGACTGTAAAATATGATCCTGATCATTTTCGAAAACCTTCTCTTAATCCTCCTAATAGAGTTATTGTTAAGAAATGGCTTAATGTTGGAGATCTAGATGGTTTATTTTCCAGTCAACAAACAGATTTGCCAATTGATCTTCAAAAACTAGGATATGAAAAATTACTTGGTTCTGGATATGTAAAGGGTTCCTATAATTTAATTATTAATTCCTTTACTAAACAAGCAAAAACCAAAATTGAGAAAGCAGGTGGCCAAATTACTAATGGTGGTGCAAATTGAGTATCATTTCTGAAGTAGTTAGAAATGTTGCTTCAATTCTTCCTGAAGTTAGAAAACCCAAACAAAAAATCACTCTAACGAATAGATTGTTTTGGACTGCATTAGCATTAGTTACTTATTTAGTTATGGCACAAGTTCCATTATATGGTGTTGCAGGTGGAATGCAGGATCAGCAATCTTTCACTCAAATTATTTTCGCATCATCTGCACAAACTTTAATGCATCTAGGAATTGGCCCAATTGTCACTGCAGGTCTGATATTGCAATTACTAAAAGGCGCAGAAATTATTAAATTAGATTTTAAAAAACCTGACGATCGAGCTTTATTCGCTGCCGGGACTAAGATGTTGGCCATTTTGGTTACTTTTGCTGAGTCTGTTGCGTTTATGATTGGTGGTTCATTTGGTACTGGTTTGCCTACTGCTACAGCAATTGTAATTATAATTCAATTACTGATTGGTGGAATTATGGTAATACTTCTTGACGAACTTGTTCAAAAAGGCTGGGGACTTGGTAGTGGAATTAGTTTATTTATTGCGGCTGGTGTTGCTCAATCAATTTTTTGGAATACATTTAGTCTTGTTCCTGCTGGACAAAGTTATTTCGGTGTTATTCCACATGTGATTGCAAATTTTATTTCTGGTTCTCCAGAAAGTATCTTCTTTCGCCCTGGAGGACTGCCTAGTGTTGTTACTCTCTCGTTGACCTTAGTAGTCATTGGATTAGTTGTATATGCTGAGGGTATTAGAGTAGAAATTCCAATTACATCTACGAAATATCGGGGATTTCAAGGAACTTATCCAATAAAATTATTATACGTATCTGTGCTACCTGTCATTCTTACAGGTGCTTTATTAGCAAATATAGTATTCTTTTCTCAGATGGTCTGGTCTAGATTTAATCCAACTAATGCTAATTCTTTGTTAAATCTTTTAGGGACTTATAACACGGCTGATCCTGGCGCTGGCCCAATTGGTGGATTTGCATATTATGTATCTCCTCCTCGGGGATTGGAGGTTCTTGCAGTCGAACCAGTTCGAGCATTAACATATGTTCTTTTTTATGTCGTTATGTGTACAATTTTTGCAAGAATCTGGGTTGAGATAGGAGGTTTAGGTGCAAAAAGTGTTGCACAAAAGTTACTTGGTGCAAATGTCCAAGTACCAGGGTTCCGTCGTTCTCAAGGATCTGTTGAAATTATTCTGGAACGGTATATTCCTGTGATTACTGTAATTGGTGGAATACTGATGGGACTATTAGCTTCTGGTGCTGATATTTTGGGTATCTTTGGAGGTGGAACTGGTTTGTTATTGATGGTTAGTATTACGTTGAACTATTACGAAATATTAATGAAAGAAAGGTTAGAAACTATGATGCCTGGTCTTGCAAGTTTCTTGGGTAAATAATAGCTATGACAACTAAACGTGTTGTAATTGTTGGAATTCCTGGTGTTGGAAAAACTACTGTAGTTACTGAAGTATATTCTATTCTTAAACAAAAAAATATAACCATTGAAAATCTTACTTTTGGAACAATTATGTTTCAAGAAGCAGAAAAAATTGGTATTTCTGATAGAGATGAAATGAGGAAATTATCTGTTGGTGAACAACAAAATTTGCAAATTCAGGCTGCCAAAAATATTGCTAATATTAATTCTGACGTTGTCTTAATCGATACTCATTTGTTTATTAAAACTATTTCTGGATATATGCCTGGATTGCCTCAACCTATTCTTGATTCATTACTGCCTACAAATTTGGTACTTGTTGAAGCATCTCCAGAAGATGTTCTTAGTAGACGTGAAAATGATCCAACTCGTAATCGAGATTCTGCTACTATTGAATCAATTGAACTTGATAATCAAATTGCACGAAGTATGCTATCTTCAGCAGGTGTACTTACTAGTGCGTCATTATTTATTGTAACTAATGCTGATGGAAAATCTAAAGACGCCGCTCAATCAATCGTTCAATCATTGGAATTAGATTAGAGTTTTTTCTATGAAAGGAATAATATTGTCAGGTATGCCTGCAGTTGGAAAAACTACTGCTGCTAATTCCTTATGTAAAGAATTCAATATACAATATTATTCTGGCGGTGATTTGTTAAAAGAAATTGCCAAAGAAAAAGGCTTTGCTATATCTGGTCTTGATTGGTGGGATAATAAAGAAGGTATGAACTTTCTGTCTAATAGAATGGATGATTCATCATTTGATAAATTAGTCGATAAACGTTTAATTGATCTTCTGGATAAAGGAAATGTTGTTATAACGAGTTATACTCTGCCTTGGTTGACATCAAATGGAATATCTATCTGGCTTGATGCAAATAAAGAAAGCCGAACTACTCGTTTATGTTCCCGTGATGGTATTTCTATTCCTGAAGGAAGAAAAATTGTAGATGAACGGGATAATAAAAATCAACAAATCTACAAGAAATTGTATGATATTGAATTAGGTAAAGATTTATCTGTTTTTGATAAAATTATTGATACAAACGATATGGATATTAATCAAGTTTGTAGAACTGTTATTAATTCAATAAATGAAACACTTAGAATTAAATAATCAAGAACAAATAATTATCGATGAAGAACCAGATATTACTGATTCTGGTTCATATCCAAATGAAAGGAAAATTGATGATTTGTTAGATAATTGTATAATTTTTATTGATAAACAATCTGGCCCAACAAGTCATCAAATTGTTTCTTGGGTTAGATCGCTGTTAGATAAAAAAAAGGCAGGTCATAGTGGTACATTAGATCCACAAGTTACTGGATTGTTACCTATTGGATTGGGTAATTCTACTAAAGCTTTACCTATCTTGTTATATGGACCGAAAGAGTACGTTGCAGTACTGAGATTACATAATAGTGTTAATCGAGATAAATTATATGATTGTCTGGAGAATTTTAAAGGACCAATTTATCAAAGACCTCCTCAGCGTTCTGCTGTTAAAAGGACTACTAGAACTCGTACCATTCATGAACTTGAAGTTTTAGATGAAGAAAGTAGATTGTTATGTTTACGTGTACTTTGTGAAGCTGGAACTTATATTCGGAAATTAGTTTATGATATTGGAGAAATAATGCAATGTGGAGCAACAATGATAGAATTACGTCGAACTCGTGTTATGCACATTGATGAACAAAAGCATTTTGTTAGATTACATGAATTGAGTGATGCTGTATATAGACTAAAGCATGAAAACGACGAAACTAAATTTCGACAATTAGTTCAACCAGTTGAATTTATTGCCAAACCATTAAAGTCTATTACTGTTCGATGTTCTGCCATTGATTCATTGTGTCATGGAGCCCAACTTGCTATACCTGGAATATTAAAAATATCCAAAGGCATATCAAAACATGATAATATTTCCATCTTATCTCAAAAAGGGGAATTAATTGCTCTTGCTGACGCTTTACTCTCTTCTGATGACATCGTTAATAATAAAAAGGGAATTGCTTGTTCTACAAAAAGAGTCATTATGAAGCCAGATACCTATCCAAAATTATGGAAAAATACAGAAAATGATTGATCCATTCAAAAAGAATTTAACTTTGTAAGTTGCTTGTTCGAATCATAGCCGGGGTAGTCTAGATCTATGGACAATCTGGTAAGGCGCAAGCCTGGAAATCTAATCCATTTAGCTTGTGACTCGTAAGGGTCTCGTGGGTTCAAATCCCACTCCCGGCGTTCAACCATTTGTGATTTTTTTAATATCTTTTTCAACTAAATTCTTTATATCATCTGTATAATTTTCGATTGTTGTTATTTCCGCTTCTTTATCTTTACCCCAATTTATTTGAAATATTTCTATCTCTTTTATTTTATTTGCAGAATCTATGGAAATTGATACATTATAAGAATTCGTGTCTTTGTTCTTGTATATCTTTGTTAATTTTTTCTTTTGATCAACGTAGATTAGTTCAAATCCGATTAATGAAGCTTCTAAAATATTAACTAATCTTCCTTTGTGCATCTATTTATTATATAATTATTATAGTATATTTGCAATTCTTAACCAAAATTTATTATAACTTCTTTCGTTGATTGTCGATAAATCCTAAAACGTTAAAAAGCATTTCTTGACAGAACCGGACCCAGTAGATGATAATATGACAAATATTGTACAATGTATTACGAGTGATGGAGAAATAATTAAAGATGTTGTTATTGATCTTTCTGAATCAGAATTAATCAAAGCATATCAAGTAATGATACTCACAAGAACTCTTGATACTAAAATGGTTGCTTTGCAAAGACAAGGTAGAATAGGTTTTTACCTTCCGTCTTATGGAGAAGAAGCATGTTCAGTTGGTAGTGCACTTGGAGCTTCTTCCAATGATTGGTTCTTTCCTGCATATCGTGAACAAGGAGCTATGCTTCAAAAAGGAGTTTCGCTTAATTTTATCATATCACATTTACGAGGTAGTGCTGAGGACGAACATAAAGGACGTTCTCTTCCTGGGCTGTTTGGTTCTAGCGCTAAAAGATTTGTTTCTCCTTCTGCCCCCGTTGGTACACAAATTATTCATGCTGTAGGTACTGCTTTTGCATCTAAATTATTGGAAGACAAAGTAGCTACTATTGCATATTTTGGAGATGGCGCAACCTCTTCTAATGATTTTCATTCTGGTCTTAATTTTGCTGGTGTTTATAAAACTCCTACTGTGTTCTTTTGTAAAAATAATCAATGGGCTATTTCTACAAATATATCTGATCAGACTGCCTCTGATGGTATTGCAATTAAAAGTAAGGCATATGGTTTTGATGGAATTGTAGTTGATGGAAATGATATATTGGCAGTTTACACTGCAACCAAGTCTGCAATGGAAAAAGCAAGAAGTGGAAAAGGACCTACTCTTATTGAAGCAAGAACATATCGTCTTTCATCTCATTCTACATCTGACGATGGTTCACGTTATCAAGATCAAACAGAATATAAAGAATGGGTGTCTAAAGATCCTATTGCGAGATTTCGTAGGTATCTTGAAAACTCGGGAATCTGGAATAGAGATTTTGAACAAGAAATTCAACAGAAAGCTGAGAGACAGATCAACGAGGCTATTACTCATGCTGAATCATCTCCTATGCCAAGTATGGATACTCTAATTACTGATGTTTATTCTGAAGTTCCTAAATCACTCCGAGATGACTTTAACGATCTTAAAAATTCTAAAAATTAGTTTGTTTTTGTTACCCTGTTTCTAATCATTAATAATATCACAATAATTATTATTCCTGTAGAGACTATGAAAGTTGTATCTTCTAATATTGATTTATTTGCAACTAGTAAATTAAATCCTATGTTAGCATCTTCAATTTCTACATAAATATCATACAATCCATCTTGTTCGAGCCTATACTTTAGCGAAAAATCTCCTTCTATTTGTTCTATATCTGTGATGATGTCTACTAGTTTCCCATTTTCATTATATATTTTAATTTCCGGCAAAATATTATTTAATCCATTTTTTGTAGTTGCGTTTTGTACACTGAAAACTAGATAAAAATCTTCATTTTCAATAACAAAAGCTGGATCTGTCATGAATTGGAAAAGTATTCCATTTACTTCTCTATTTGTTCCACCTATAATATGTGCTGAACTATATGGAATTACACTGATTAAGAAGACAAATAATATTGGGACGACTATTTTTTTCATGTAGTATTCATACCGTATTTCAAGTAGTTTAAATGTAATGTTACTAAAAACACCTTAATGCCAATACTTCGTATTGTGAGGAGTGTGCCGATACTTCGTATTGTGATGAGTGATATTTTATGGAAATTGAAGTAGTATTTTTTTCTATTGGTATAATTGCAGTTATTGGTTATGTGGCCTCTAATATATTTGAACGAACTGGTGTTCCTGATATACCTTTTCTTATTTTATTGGGAATTTTAGCATCACGATATGTTATTGACGGAACTCAAGGTTTAGAGCTAATTGCACCGTATCTTGCAGCCGTTGCAATTGCAGTTATTTTATTTAATGGTGGTATGTATCTTAAGTTAAGACAAGTTATTGAAGACACACCAAAAGGATTTCTTATTACTTCTGTTAGTGTTGTTTTTACTATTGCTATTCTTTCAGGTGTTGGTTATTTAATTAATTTATTTGTATTAGATAATTCGTGGGGTACTGGACGAGAAGCTCTTTTATCTTGTTTATTCTTTGGTTCTGCATTATGTGGAACTAGTTCTGCAGTAATTATTCCACTAGTTAGTAAACTTAAAATAGATAAAAAAGCAGAAACCTTTCTTACTATTGAATCTGCATTTACTGATGTTTTTGTTGTTGTATTAAGCGTAACTATTTTGAGTATTATTAGTGGAGCTGGGGACGTTAACAGCCCTACTGCTGCAACTTCCTTTTTACAAGGCATAGCTGGTAAATTTTCAATTGGTATAGTTTTTGGAATTTTGGGTGGCCTTTTTTGGTTAAAAATTTTACAAAGTTTTCCTACGAGAATGGGTCGAATTACTTCTCAACAAGATGTTGTTCACGATGATATCTTGACACTTACAACTTGTTTGATGTTGTACGGATTTTCTGAAATGAGCGGAGGTAATGGAGCGCTTGCTGCTTTATGTTTTGGTTTGGTACTTGGTAATGGTAAAGAATTTGGATTTATTCCTTCATTTCGAACTAACCCTGTAGATGCTGGTTCACTCATGAGAAAATTCCAAGGTCAAATATCATTTCTATTGACGACATTCTTTTTTGTATATCTGGGTATGATATTTCAAGCCACCTTAAATATTGTTATTATTGGAGTTATCTTGACTATCTTGCTACTGGTTGCTCGAAATTTATCTTTCCGATTTACAATAAAAAATGATAAATCAATGATGAAAAATATCAAGCTTTTGTCCTTTATGTTGCCTAGGGGATTGGCCGCTGCCGCCGTTTCTCAACTTCCACGTACTTTTGGTATTGATTGGCCTTTTATGCAATCTTTAGTTGTCTCTGTAATAATTTTCTCAGTTCTTTCTGCGGCTGTGGGAAGTTATTTTTATGGACGCAATGAAGATGTTGGTCAGGACACTGTAGAAACTAAATCTACTAATTAAATTCGATCATTATAATGATTTATTCTCTTTGTTGATCTTATTAAGAAAGAGACTTCATTAACGATTCTGAAAATTCTTTATTTTTAATCCAGATTGCTATTGTGTGTTCTGGTCGTTTTGAAGAATCTGGAACACCTATCATTATATCTCCTTTATTTGATACCAATAAATCAAGTAAAATTAATGATTTTTTTCTTATTACGACATTTGATTCTCTCAATATCTTTGCATCTGAGTTTGATATTTTGTAATCTTCTGGAGTTAATATAATTAGTTTCTTATTATTTCTCATATTACTCAAAAAACCCAAAAATAACTCTTTAACTTCAAACGCTTTTCTTACGCTAATAATTATTTCGTCTGAATTTTTCATGATTTCAAGGAATTTATTACCGATATTTTGTATTCCTATTAATGTTTCAAACTGATTTCCATCATTTATTTTCATCGTATTTTGTAGCAGTGGAACTATCTGGTTTTTTGATTCTCTTTGAGCTTCTATTCTATCTTCTAATTCGTATTTATTTTGTATAATTATTCCTTCTAACGCTATTTCTGGATCAACTGCAACGTATTCCGTTCCTTTCTTTTTTACAAATCCTTTCTCTTCTAGACTCTTTAATATATCATAAATTCTAGGCAATGGGACTCCTGATAGGTTGGAAATGATTTTTGGCGTTTTTGCCCCTTCTAAAACACTTTGATATGTTTTTGCTTCATACGAATTCAGTTTAAATAAATCTTTTAATTGTTTTGTAATTTCTTCCTTATTCAATTAAAAAATATCTGTTTTTGGTGTATTTCAGGTTAGCTATAATTATCTCAACTGAAAATTTCACATTAATGAGAAAAAAAGTTCACTCAATGTGAATAAAACAATTCCTTTAAGATAATTATATGTCTATTATTGGATCTAGATTAGTTGAACCTGTATCTAATATTACAACTGAAAATTCTTGGTCTTTTGATAATCTTACACAAAAAGATACTAATTATCTTACTCATTGTTATCATCGATATCCAGCTAAATTCATTCCACAATTGGCACGTCGATTGATTTTAGAGAATTCTCAAGACGGCGACATTATTTGTGATCCATTTTATGGTTCTGGTTCAACGATTTTAGAATCTATTCTTCATAATAGAATAAGTTTGGGAGCTGATATTAATCC
>CEVQ01136017.1_pt1 | contig 10659 bp, 7 predicted proteins | sample 356551 | NCBI WGS metagenome assembly CEVQ01 (sample SAMEA2623756, study PRJEB7988) | marine metagenome | biome: marine biome (ENVO:00000447); feature: mesopelagic zone (ENVO:00000213); material: "saline water (ENVO:00002010), including plankton (ENVO:xxxxxxxx)" | depth 250 m | reverse complement strand
CAATCTGTAGTCCAAGACATACCCCAAGATATGGAACGTTGTTCACTCGAGCATAGTTGGCTGCGGCAATCTTCCCCTCAACTCCGCGATTTCCAAATCCTCCAGGAACTAGAATGCCGTCTGCTGCACGTAGTAATTCCCACGCCTCATCATGCTTTTCTGTGACATCATGAGGGTCGAGATCCGTCGATTCAATCCAATCGATTACCAGTTTACGATCTACCGTAAAAGCGCTATGCTGCAAGGCCTTGATAACTGAAAGGTAGGAGTCTGATAGGCCGGTGTATTTGCCCACCATCGCTATATTGACTTCCTCTTCTAAATGGTCGATCTTGTCGGCCATCTCCTTCCAATCGTCTAGCATCGGCAACGAATCTGGAACTTCGAATCCTAGATGGTTTGAGACCTTATTTAGTACCGATTGTTCGTAAAGCGAGATTGGAATTTGGTAGAGGTTGGAAACATCGTGTGCTGACACTACTGCATCTTTTCCAACATGGCAGAATGCCGCCAACTTGGCTCTGGTTTCATCCTCCAATGGTTTCTCCGAACGACATACCAGAATGTCTGGAATGATTCCCAGTCCTCTCAGTTCTTTCACCGTGTGTTGAGTTGGTTTGGTCTTCTGTTCTCCAACAGGTCCCATGACAGGAACTAGGCTTACGTGAACGAAGCAAACATTGTCTTGTCCGACTCTGAACTGGAATTGTCGCAAGGCTTCGATGAATGGCGCACTCTCGATGTCTCCGACCGTACCCCCCAGTTCGATTACACAAGCATCCGGACTTTCTCCCGATCCGTCGGCGCTGACATGGGCAACACGCTCTATCCAGTCTTGGATTTCATTGGTAATGTGTGGTACGACCTGTACGGTCTTACCGAGATAATCACCTCGACGCTCCTTCTCGATGACGTTAGCATAGACTTTGCCGGTTGTTATGTTATTCTCGCGTGTTAGTGCTACATCGAGGAATCTTTCGTAATTTCCAAGGTCAAGGTCGACTTCTCCACCATCATCGAGTACGAAAACCTCCCCGTGTTCGAAGGGTGACATGGTCCCCGCATCGCTGTTGAGATAGGGGTCAATCTTGACAGAAGTCAGCCGCAGTCCTGCGGATTTCAGTAAAACTCCGATGCTTGAGGCAGTGATTCCTTTACCTAGTCCGGAGAGGACGCCACCCGTGACTACGACATACTTCATGCAATCAACGGGGTTTGAAGCCGATATGTCTCGCATATCAACGTTGGCTCTAGAGATTACAAAATTAAGTGTTCAAAAACTCGCCTCGCAAGTCTAAGTATCGTCTGACTCCCGTAGAGGCATGGCCGATGCTTCAGGTTCACGGATTTTGGTAACCGGAGCCCTCGGCCAGATTGGCACAGAGCTCGTTGAAGCATTGCGCTCTCGCTATGGCGCCGAGGCTGTGGTGGCTAGCGACGTGCGAGATATCCCAAATCACCCCTGTGTGGTCGGTGGTCCATTCCGACATCTGAGTGTAATTGATGCAGATGCTTTCGATGAGGTTGTTGTTGAGGAATCGATTGGTACGGTGTATCACTTAGCGGCGATATTGAGTGCTACCGGAGAAAAAAAACCAGAGTTATGCGAGAGAATCAATGTTGGAGGCACAATCACAGTACTTGAAGCCGCTCGAAAGCACGGATTGAGGGTCTATGCACCATCATCAATCGCGGTTTTCGGACCCGATGCTCCAAAGCATGCTCCACAGACCTGCGCCCTCAATCCGACTACTATGTATGGCAAGACCAAGGTCACTGGAGAACGCTTGGCGATGAATTACTGGAAGCAATACGGAGTTGATGTGCGTGGGATTCGATATCCTGGTATAGTTTCCTACAAGGCTCCAGCCGGAGGAGGAACTACTGATTACGCCGTCGATATATTCCACGCTGCACTAGAGGACGGGCACTACGATTGCTTTGTTCGGGCAGATACACGCCTTCCAATGATGTACATGGATGACGCAATTCGCGCGACCATCGCTCTCATGGAAGCGCCGGTAGGGTCGATTGGAGATTCACGTGGCGGTTACAACATCTCAGGCTGCTCCTTCACAGCCGCCGAACTGGCTGATGCTGTTGCAGATAGAGTATCTGGATTCACTTGTGACTTCAAGCCTGATGTTAGGCAGAAATATGCAGACTCATGGCCTGATTCCGTCGATGATTCAGCAGCCCAGAAAGATTGGGGTTGGAAGGCCGAATATGACCTAGATGCACTGTGTGATTCTATGATCTCCGGCCTTCAATCATCATCTATTTGATTCGACCAATCTGGAGTTTTCGGCTCGACGTGAGCCCAGAGAACATCATCGATTCTCAAGACTGTGATAGCCGCTTCTGTCGCTCCTGTAAGTGCTTGTCGAGCGACGAATAACGGGTCTTGAATACCAGAGTCTCCCATGTCGGACTTTTCTCCACTCATCGCATCAAGGCCGTACCAAGCCCCGTGTTCTGCTTGTGCTGCAGATAGTGCCAATATCTCATCGATAGGGTCTAGTCCAGCGTTTTCAGCTAGTACACGAGGGATTACTTCCAGCGCGTCCGCGAAGCCTTCAATCGCCAATTGTTCGCGACCTTTCTGAGTCGTTGCGAAAGATCGTAGGTGGCGTGCTAAATGGGTTTGAGTACCTCCTCCACCAGGCAGAACCTTCGGTTCTCTAACTAGACGGAAGGCTACGCCAAGAGCGTCATCGAAGGCTCTGTTTACTTCCTCTCTCATGATTGGAGTAGTTCCACGAAGCAAGGCGGTCATTGCTCCGCGCCCTCCATCGATTCTGACATGCCAAGCATCGTCTATCTTGTCAGCCGAACGCTTGCTGTAATCCCCTACATCATCTGCAGAGATTCTATTTACATCTCGAACCATCTTCGCATTGGTTAGAATTGAAAGTCTTTCCAAATCCTCCTGCTCAAACCTGCGATAAGCGGTTATTCCCGCTTCTTTCAGCAGAGGAGTTGCTTCATCTGCAATCCCATCGCGGACGCAAATAAGGTCGACTCCTAGAGATGAAAGGCTAGCGACCTGTTCTGCTAATTTGGCACTCTTGCGCTCCTGGAATCCAGACAGCACACCGGTGCTACGAATCTCAATCTGGGCATCGAGTTCTAATTCTCGATTCTCAAGGCCTCCATCGATAATGGCAATTTTTCCACCATTGGAATGGCCGTCTGTGGTGAAGTCGAGGCGTTGCTTTCTGAGCATTAAGCCGTGAATGATTTCAGAGTCTGCAGCAACACCGCCAGTCATTTTTAGTCGCTTTATACGAATCCTCTCGAGGTCGTCTCCGCCTTCCTCATTCTCTAGAGCCCGAGCGGCTTCTAGTGCTAGACCAGTCATGGTCTCAGCGAGGGTGGTATCGATCTTACCCGCCATAGTTGTAGCAGTAGCCGCCATCAAGTCTTCATCGGAAGCATCTCTTGCAATTTCATCAAGTTGCGAAAGAGATTCTTCCGCAGCGATTTGATATCCATTGATGATAATGGTTGGATGAACTCCTATTCTGGATAATTCCAGTGCGTTACGAAGCAGTTCTGCAGTCAGAAGCACCGAAGTTGTAGTTCCATCTCTAGCGATTCTATCCTGAGCGGAACTGGTAGCAATGAGAAGATTTGCAGTGGGGTGCTCTACCTTAGCGGTCTCGAGCACCGTCACACCATCATTAGTTACGACGATTTCACCATTCTCATCGACAAGCATCTTGTCAGAGCCTCTGGGCCCCAATGTCGACCTAACCGCACTTGCAAGAGCTAGAGTGGCATTGGTGTTGTTGACAAGTGCCGAGCGACCCTCTATTCGGTCGGTATCTTCCAAAGCGACATCCTGCTCTGACTCGACCATGTGTGCAGCGAACCACAGACCCGCTTTGAATGCGATGTAGCGAATATCGAGGTACGCTCGCACCCACGCGCGGACACCCGCTCACACCTACACGTGAGCGCTCCAGCCACCGTTTGGTTCAAATATGGCTCACTGCTCGGACTATACAACCTCAGGTTGAGTAGTGGTACAATGAGCACAACTGAAAGAGACGAATTCGAGGAGAGAATGCTCGAGCAGATGGCCAAGATGTTCGCGGACATGGGTATGCCAATCGACGTCGAATTGTTGCAAAATATGATGCGGCAGGTCCGCGAACAATTTGAGGAAATGGGACTCGATCCAGAGCGTATGGCTTCGACTGAGATTAGGATGGGAACAGACGTTGATCCTGAGGACTTCCGCAAGCAGATGGAGACCATGCTCAACGGCCCAGGCGGAATGGGTGAACTTTTCCGAAATATGGGAATTAAGGTTCAATTCGAAGGCAATAATCCCACTGCAGTTCCAGAGATTGAGGTTGATGAAGAGGTAAAGGAAGAACCTGAGAAGGAACTACCGTTGGAAGATGTATTCATTCACGAAGATCGTATGTGTATCACCGTAGATATCTCAAGATTCACTGACCTACAACCAGAGGAGATCGAACTAAACCTAACAAGTGGCGGTGAGATTCTGCAACTGATGAAAACCACACAAATGCGCCCACTGAAGCGCTACACCCTTCCTCAATCGGCAGAAAATATCGTCGAATGGGGTCTAAACAACGGAATTCTTGATGTCAAATTCGACATCAATTCGGAGGCTACAACAGCCGACGAAAGTGAGTGAAATCTGAATGGAGTGAATGAAATGAGCGCTGCAGTAATTGGAATTGATCTTGGAACAACGAATAGCTGTGTAGCTACCCTTGAAGGTGGTAAAGCAGCAGTCATACCGAACTCAGAAGGAAGCCGAACTACTCCATCGGTAGTCGCTTTCACAAAAGACGGCGACCGGCTTGTTGGAATTACCGCAAAGCGACAGGCGGTCACCAACTCAGAACGTACTGTTTTGTCTGTAAAACGAGAGATGGGTACCGATTGGAAGAAGTCGATTGGCGCCGATGAGTTCACCCCGCAAGAAATCTCTGCATTCGTGCTACAGAAGTTGAAAGCCGACGCTGAAGCATACCTCGGTCAGGAGATTACACAGGCTGTAATCACCTGTCCAGCATACTTTACCGACGCTCAGAGAAAGGCTACTCGAGACGCTGGCCGAATCGCCGGTCTGGAGGTTCTTCGAATCATCAACGAACCCACTGCCGCTGCATTGGCTTATGGCGTTGACAAGGAGGAGGACCAGACAATTCTAGTCTACGACCTCGGTGGTGGAACTTTCGACATCTCAATTCTGGAGATTTACTTAGTAGACGATCAACCACAAATAGAAGTCAAGGCAACCAGTGGAGACAATCGATTGGGTGGTGACGACTTCGACGATGTCGTCATCGAATGGATTCTGTCTGAATTCAAGAAGTCGACAGGAATTGATTTGTCAAGCGACATGCAGGCGATGAGCCGCTTGCGAGAGGCTGCTGAAAAGGCAAAGATTGAGTTGTCCGGAACTGGAACAACTCAGATTAATCTGCCATTCATAACTATGCGAGACGGACAACCAGAGCATCTTGATCTATCACTTTCAAGAGCAAAATTTGAGGAACTAATCGCCGATTTAATCGAGCGAACCATGGCTCCTACCCGACAGGCGATGAAAGATGCAGGAGTTTCTAGGGGGGCGGTCGACAAGGTAATTCTAGTTGGAGGTTCTACCCGCGTTCCTGCAGTCCAAACCGCTATTGAGAAGGAAGTTGGCAAGGCTCCATTCAAGGGCATCAACCCAGATGAGGCAGTAGCAGTAGGAGCTGCTCTTCAAGCGGGAATTATTGTTGGTGATGAAGGCGTAACCGATGTGCTACTTCTCGATGTTACTCCACTGACTCTCGGAATCGAGACTCTAGGTGGCGTGACTACCATGATGATTGAGCGCAATACCACGATTCCGAGCCGTCGCTCGGAGGTTTTCTCGACCGCTTCCGACAATCAACCAGCAGTCGAGGTTCACGTCTTGCAGGGCGAGCGTGATTTCGCTAAGGACAATACAACGCTCGGTCGATTCCATCTAATGGGAATCCCACCGGCTCCTCGCGGAATTCCGCAGATTGAGGTCACCTTCGATATCGATGCAAATGGAATCGTCAACGTATCGGCAAAGGACCTCGGCACAGGGACCGAACAATCGATTAAGATTGAGAGTCAAACCTCTCTATCTGAGGAAGATATTCAGTCAAAGATTACCGAGGCAGAGGAATTCGCAGAGGAAGACAAGCGCCGTAAGACTCGCGTCGACCTTCGTAACCAAGCCGACAGCATCGTGTACCAGACTCGAAAGATGATGGAAGATTCTGGTGAGAAACTGTCTGATGAGGACAAGACTCCAGTGAATGAGAAGTTGGACGAACTCGAGGCTCTCATCATGAATGACGACCATCCTATCGATTTCGAGGACCTCGACGAGGCTGCAATTCAAGCCAAGATGGGGGAGTTAGAGCAGGTCATGCACGGTATCTCGACCAAGCTCTACGAGGCAGCAGCAGCAGAAATGGCTGAGCAACAGGCAGCTAACGAGGCCGCAGCCGAGGGCGATGGGGTTGTCGAAGCCGACTTCGAAGTAGTCGATGGCGAAGATGGCGACGAGTGATTCATCCCTGAGTAATCAGTCGGTGTAGGGTTCGCACGTGAACACCTGTTCCGCCGTGTGCAACACAGGCATTGGTATCTACACCCCAAGCGGTTCCAGCGATGTCGAGATGTGCCCAAGGTATCTCTGACTTCTCTCCATTTTCATCCTCTCGCTCCTGAATGAATTGCTTGAGGAAGGCCGCAGCGGTATTTGCTCCACCCCAACGACCCTTGCCACCATTCCTAACATCTGCAAACTTGGAACTGGTCATCTCCTTCTCGAAAGCGGGTAGAAGCGGCATCGGCCAAGCCAGTTCATCGACTGCATTTCCAGCCTCGTGGATTCTCTCTCGCAACTTGTCGTCGTTCGACCAAAGACCGGATGCTTCATGCCCTAGAGCAACAACGCAGGCTCCAGTCAAAGTCGCTAAATCAACAATGTATGAAGGGTTGAGTTCCGCCGCCTTCCAAAGACCATCAGAAAGCACATTTCGGCCCTCAGCATCGGTGCTGAAGATTTCAATCGTCTTGCCTGAGTAAGTATCGATAACGTCTCCTGGACGGTATGCTTCGGCACTCGGCATATTTTCTGCCATGCAGGTGATTCCGTTTACTCGGCCTTCGTATCCAGTTGCCCAAAGTGCTTGGAACAGCCCGAAAACAGTAGCTGATCCGTGCATATCGTACTTCATGTCCCACATGCCTTGGCTAGGCTTGATGGAAATTCCACCTGTGTCGAAGGTGATGCCTTTTCCAACTATACAAGGTACCTGTTTACCTTCTTGAGCGTCTGGATTTAGTCGGAAGAATACCATGCAGGGCTTGCGAATACTGCCCTTTCCGACCGCGATTACGCCCTGCATACCTTCCTTTTGTAGTCGTTCGTAATCCCAAACTTCCACCTCGACATTTTCCTTGCCTTCAGCCCATTCTAGGGCTCTGCGACCATATTCATCGGGATACAGTCGGTTGGCAGGTTCGTTGGCTAGGTCGCGTGCTAAGTGAACACCCGTGGCGACAAGATTAGCCTTCTCGATAGAATCGGCTAGACCTTGCAAATGCCTGTCGTGTGCTTGACATTCTAGACACCAACCACTGTGGTTATTTTCATCTTCTTTTTTCTGATATTTGTCAAATTCATAGTCTCGAAGAATCATTCCCTCGGTAAATGCTGTGATATTTTCCGAAGACCATCCCGATGTGAAGCGTACCACAATATCTGAGCCGAGGTCCTTGGATAGATTCGCTAGGCACTTTGCACCCGTGTCTCGTGCAACTTTGTGAGTTATTTTCTCCTTGTCTCCAACGCCCACGAAAATTACCGTGCAACCCTTAGTCCATACACTGAGTGATTCTCCAGCCTTACCAGAAATTGCATCGCCGGCGGCTGCGGCCTTAACGGCAATACTAGCGCCACGACCGAGACCAACTGTGGTATTGTTAGGGGCCTTGTCTAAGCCCTTGAATACGGGTATAATCATGATGTCTCCAGTTCGGTCAAAATTAGCGCAACTTGCCTGCATGGGATGTGGGAAAAAGTTCCAATATACAAAGAATCTCCAAAGAAATTCTTGATTTCAACGCAATTTCTGGTATAGGAACGGTCAATTCTGTCTAATATCAATAGTTTTTCTTCGACTTGCGAAGGCAGCAGTAATTACCGAAAATAGGTGAATAAATAGCGATGGTGCCGGTAGTAATCCTCCACTGCTTGCAGAGACTTTCACAACAGACTCATTGAAATTTTCTTCCACCCATTGAGACGCATCGATTACCCGCTTCTGATAATGTATACTCCAATTCCCACCCTCAACAAGAGTTAGATTTCTGCCGTCGAGAGTTACCTTTGTTTCGTTCGTAGAATTGACCCCGAACAAAGACGAATGCCAGAGTAATTCTCCGTTGGAATCTGAGTAATGTAGAGTTGCATTAGTCGTGCTTGCTCGGCCTAAATTTACCACATGAACTTCCACATCGTCGCCCTTGATCTCGATGCTTTCGACAACTAAGCGAGCACGCCAATACCATACGTTCTGGATTAGATATCGCATTACATCGAGTTCTTCACCCAACCTGTCAGAGACCGCTTCTATGGATCCTAGAAGGAATTGCTCATCATCGGTCTCAAAGGTGAATGTGGGGTATCCCATTACACCATAACCGTAATCTCTGCTGGTTCCACAATTAGGGTAAAGTCCTTGGTTTGCATTTCTAATTGGAATATCAGATATGTTTGCATGGACATCGTCTCTGATGAAATGAAAGAGCTCCCAGTCCGAAGGCTGTTCAGGCCATTTGCCCCAAGGGTAGAGCATAATCCAAACTCCTGTGTGCATGGTGATATACAGGTCAGCATGGGGCACAACCTCGTTCATGTAAATCGAATTCGCATGAGTTTCGGATTCACTGAATGCACTACTTCCCGGCTGGGTCGTCGGGCAGGTATTCCAGTAGTGATCGTAGTTTCTGTTTAGGTCTACTTGGTTGACATTCCATCTAGTATCGAAGTCATTGCCGTCTGCATTTAGCATGATGAGGATGTGTAATTCCGTCGTCGCCAAGACATCGAGGACCTCTTGTTCGCCATCAGCCCAACCTTCGATGTAAAATTCTGCAACGAGAAAAGCCAATTCTGTTCCTAAGTGTTCATTGCCATGGTGGCCTCCATCGATGTAAACCACATCTTTTGCAGTTCCATCTGTTTTGGTCTCCTGACTCCAATCAGAAATCTGCAACATCCAGAGATTCCTTCCCATCTCAGTTTGGCCAACTATGAGTAGATTGACAATTTCTGGATAATCATCCGCCCATGCATTGACATCAAGGGTTAGTGTTGCATAGGAATGATACCAATGCTCCTGAATAATATCCGGCTGACCAATCTGGGCTGTGGCCACTGGCGCAGCTGACACAGCGAGCATCGAAGCGATCACCAATACTGCAACCAAGCGGCGCATAGCGCCGCTGTGGGGGTCAATGCCTACAATCATTCGCACGTTTTGATAACGAATTAATAGATTCAAATTCGACTGGCGATATGCGCGGCAAGAATCTTTGTTGCGATTAGAGCGGCGTTGAATTGAGTGAGTCGATCTTCCCCGGGTGCAATCTCATTTACGTCGACTCCGATGATTTCAGCCTCGCTCGCGAATAGTCCTTCGATGATTTCCACGGCACCCCAATGAGTCAACCCTCCAGGTACAGGAGTGCCGGTATCGGGAACTAATTCACCATCGAGGCCATCGACGTCGAATGTCAGCCAAACAGGTCCAGACAACTCGCTAATTCGCTGAACCAATGAAGTCCAACCGGCCTCGCCAGCAGAGGGGCTGAATAGGTCTCGAGCGTAAAAAGTCTCAACGCGATCGTCGGCCGCGGCGAACTCCGCTTCATCACGAGAAAGCGCACGGATACCAATCTGCAAAAGGCCACCAGTGCCACAATCCAAAGCGCGTCTTGCGGCGGTCCCGTGACTGAAGCGTTCACCATTCAGTGAATCCCGCAAGTCGGCGTGAGCATCGACCTGAACTATCGTCAATCGGGAAAGGTCGCCAGCGATAGTGGGGTGACCTTGCAGAGCTTCAACTAGAGGCGGTAGTAGTCCATGTTCTCCGCCAAGAACAATTGGAAATGCTTCACCATCGAACCACGGTAGGAGATAATCACGAATTGAATCCAATTGTTCTAGAAGAGTTGCAGCCTCAGATTCCCATGCTGAGGCCGTGTGAAATGTAAGCCCACAAGGCAATTCCTCTTGTAGCAAAGAATCGTACAATTCGACCTGCGAGCTAGCCTCAATCGCAGCCGCAGGTCCGTGTTCTGTGCCTTCACCCCAACTAGTTGTTATTTCGAAGGGAACGGGTAGAATCACCACATCCCAAGGTCCTTCTCCAGCCTCGGATAGTCCGAGGAAGGTAGGTCTAGTCCCGTCGTCCATGGCTTGTGCCGAGTCGCTATTCGATTAACCACTTCGGGTCGAATCCACAGGATTCGTAAACCCGAGGAGCGATTGTTGATATAGAACGGGCTTCTATATTCTATTACAGGAGGAGGATGCGATGGGTATGACGCTAGCAGAGTTAACTCAGGCAATCCGCC
>CEVQ01030827.1_pt1 | contig 10662 bp, 10 predicted proteins | sample 356551 | NCBI WGS metagenome assembly CEVQ01 (sample SAMEA2623756, study PRJEB7988) | marine metagenome | biome: marine biome (ENVO:00000447); feature: mesopelagic zone (ENVO:00000213); material: "saline water (ENVO:00002010), including plankton (ENVO:xxxxxxxx)" | depth 250 m | reverse complement strand
CTGCTGATTACAAATCAGCCGCTCTACCAGCTAAGCTATGTTGGCGCCGGACCATCGGACAGCCCTCTCCGTTTTGAATCTCACAGTCTATGAATAGCACAAATGGTCAAGTGTAACCCTCTTCTCGTACAAATCAATGGGTGCAATGTTACTGGATGGAAAGGCATGTGCGTCAGATTTAGAAGAGCGCCTCAAAGAGCAAATTTTGGCTTGCAGAATTCAACCTCATTTGGCAGTAATTATTGTGGGTGACGATCCAGCCTCGCATGTATATGTTAGAAACAAGGTTCATTCATGCGAACGATTAGGGATTAAATCTACACACATCGCTTTGCCTGCAGATACTGAACAAGATTTCATTGCTGAAAAAATACATTCACTTAATGCTGATAAAAACCTTCATGGAATTCTAATTCAATCCCCATTACCTTCTCACATGGATGAAGAAATGTTGACTGAATTGATTGATCCTAGAAAAGATGTTGATGGATTCCATCCTATTAATCTCGGCCGACTTGTTCAGGGAAGGACCGAGAGCATGGTCCCTTGCACCCCCTCTGGAGTAATGGAACTACTAAAATGGGCAAAAGTCGAATTATCTGGGAAGAAGGCAGTGGTAATCGGCCGTTCATTCAATGTGGGTATGCCTCAAGCTCTTCTCTTGGCATCTAAAGGAGCAGATGCAACGGTAACAATTGTCCATTCAAGAACTGTTGATGCAAGAGCAGAATGTTTAGCTGCTGACATAATTATTGCCGCAGTTGGGCGGCCTGAGATGGTTAAGGCTGATTGGATTAAGCCCGGAGCAGTAGTGGTGGATGTTGGCATAAATAGAGTAGATGATTCTACTAGGGAACGTGGTTGGAGGCTTGCTGGAGATGTAGATCCAGAAGTTCGAGAAGTAGCCTCTCTATTCTCTCCTGTCCCTGGGGGAGTAGGGCCTATGACTGTGGCTATGCTAATGGCTAATACCGTCAAAGCGGCCTCTAATCTTCAAGGTTAAACTTCAATCAGAATATTCCCATATCCATTAGCGCATCTTCACTAGCGTGTATTTTGGGGTCCCAACGTGGCGACCAAACTAGATTGACATGAACTGAATCAACTCCTTCGTTCGATAGTGCAGCACGATGCACTGCGGCCATTATTTCAGGTGCCACAGGGCATCCTGGAGATGTTAGAGTCAAATCGATTTCAATATGATTTCCGTTTTCCCCTCCTTCAATTCGGACGTCATAGATGAGCCCTAACTCAACCAAACTAATGTTCAGTTCTGGGTCTTCAACTGGATGAATTGCAGCAAGAACCTCTTCCTTAGTAGTGGCCATCTTAATCACTTAACCATACCGCGTGCTTCTTTTCGAACCTTAGTTAACATGTTTAGGAATCCATTGGCTCGATTTGGTGTTAGAGTTTCTTGGAAGCCAAGTTCTCTAGCAAATGTTGCGGGGAAATCAGCAACTTCAGCAGGGCTCAATCCGTTAATTGCCTTCTGCGTGATTGCCATCAAACCTTGAACAATCTGTGCATCTGCACCACCTACCATCCTGAAGCCCCCTTCATTATCTACTGAGCACGCAACATGAGCTTCTGATTGACACCCATGCACCTTGTTATCTTCATTCCATTCCTCTGATGGTAACATCTCGCACTCACTTGCCCAGTCGTAAAGCACTTCGTAACGTTCCATGGCATCATCAATTTCTCTGAATTCTTCGATTATTTTCTGTAACTCTGGTGGCCAATTTCCTGCGCCCCAAGCTTCCTTAGAACCGGCTTCTTGAGTTTTTGGGGTAGTGCGTGCTGGGATTTCGTTAATCAGTTCCTCAAGACGTGAGCCAACATCTTCTGCTAATTCATTAATTACATCGTCTCCAAGAATTGCCAACATCTCCCTTGGCTCCATAACAGATACAATCACGTCTTCTCCTTCAACATGAATCGCAACATTACATGGTAACAATACACCCAAATCAGGTCTTGCCTCTAAACCGCGTGCAGCGTGCTTTGGCATACATGCTCCTAGAATCAAATATGGCCGATACACCTCTCCCATTGATTGTAAAATATTTCCTGAAACATCAATCTCGCTTATCACACCAAAACCGGCTTCTGATATCATTTCTCTAACGATATCTACCGTATCATCAAAATTGGAATTGCTCTTTGCATGTCTTTCAAATTGCATAATTTCACCTTGCTAATCTCCCGACTACTCTTTCTAGGTGGGCTATGAAAGCATCTGCCTCCTCTTTTGTATTGTATAGATAGAAAGAAGCCCTATTGGTTGCGTTGATACCCAATTTCCTCATCAGTGGTTGAGCACAGTGGTGTCCGGTACGTACTGCAAAACCACCCAAATCGAGGAAGTGAGCTAGGTCTTCAGCATGTATGGTATCGTGGAGAAAGGAAACTACTCCCGAGCAGGTGGGGTCAGAATGATCTCCATAGACCTTGATTCCAGGTATTTTTGAAATCTCTTTAGCAGTATGTGCTGCCAAATCATGAATATGTTCGTGTACCTCGTGCATATCGAATTGTGAAAGCCAATTTATTGCAGCCCCCCAACCTATGGCTTCTGCTATTTTTGGGGTGCCTGCCTCAAATCGGTATGGTCCTGTTTGAAATGTGGAATGATCTAGGAAAACTTCCTCAATCATATCACCTCCTGCCATAAAAGGTTCCATTTCATCAAGAATACCGGGTTTGACAATTAAACTACCTATTCCAGTCGGACCACACATCTTGTGTCCACTAACTGCAACGAAGTCTGCATTTAATTCAGTAAGATCTAGTCTTTCATGTGGCGATGCCTGGGCACAGTCAATTAGCACCCTTGCCCCCTTTCCATGGTTCCCTCTGCTATGTGCCATTTCAATAATATCTTCAACAGGGTTTCTAGTGCCAAGGACATTACTTGTATGTACGCAACCCACAAAACTAGCATCTTCTATAGAAGCCTCAAATTCATCCATATTTAGTCGGAATGTTTCAGGGTCAACTGATACGAATCTGATTTCTATACCACGCTCTTTGGCAATAAGTTGCCAAGGAACAATGTCTGCGTGATGCTCCATTTCCGTAACTAGAACGACATCTCCTTTCTTCAAATTAGCTCTGCCCCATCCATGAACAACCAAATTAATTGCTTCAGTAGTTCCACTTGTGTAAATTACTTGGTCACGCTCTACGTTAAACCACTCTGCAATGTCTTGGCGAGCTTTCTCATACGCTTCAGTTGCCTCACCAGCAAGTGTGTGGACTGCTCTGTGAACATTCGAATTATATTGTTCGTAATAATTATTCATAGATTGAATCACAACTTTTGGCTTCTGTGTTGTAGCGGCATTATCTAGATAGACAAGTTTTCTGCCAGTTGGTAAAATTCGAGATAAAATGGGGAAGTCAGCGCGGATCGCCTCAAGATTTAGTGACATTTGTCTTCCCTCTCAGGTTCTGCCATCCGCCGCCACATTATCAAACCACGTTTTACATTCGCGGGTTACAAATTTCATGTTTGAGAATATGTATCTCCTGAAAGTAATTCAACCAACCAGTGGTGAATTGATTCTGAACCCATCTCTTTGAGAGTAGCATTTAGAAAGGCTGAAATCAGAACTCCTTGAGCTCCTGACTGTGAAAAACCTCGTGTTTGAAGGTAGAATAGTTGATCCTCATCAACAGGGCCACTAGCAGTTCCGTGGCCACAACCAACGACCTCATTTTCTAAAACCTCTAGTTCAGGTATGGAATCTGCCTCTGCATCACTGGAAAGTAGTAGATTGTTGAATACTTGGGCAGAATCAGAACCCTTAGCTCCCTGTGCAATTCTGAGCATTCCGGTACCAATTGTTTTGCTTTTACCATCACAAGTAGAATGCCATTTCAATCGACTATAAGTTTCAGATTCTTCATGCATAATTTCTACGTGATAGTCATTGTGTTGCTTGTCTGCTGATAGAATTGAACCATTGACTAGTAAATTAGCTCCTCTGCCCTCTAAATAGTATCTCAAATCACCCTTTGTTTGAATACCTCCAGAACCAACAGTCCCGACTTTTACTTGAGTATCTCTATTAAGTATAAATTGTTCAATTCTCAATAATTTACTAGGTCCTAGACGATTAACTAAAACATCATTGAAGATAGCAGAATCATTGATTGTGCATTGCCTAAGAAGCCCAAACCAATCTGCACCTTTTTCGATTAATGTAATCAACTCACATTGGGAATTTGCACCTGCAAGGATTTCAATTTGCATCCCACTTATACTTCCTGAACTTTCAAGATTGAGTAACATTGGTTGTTCTAGTACTAAATTATCTTCTATTGTAATTTTTATTCCACCTTCGGGAGAAATTGTGCGGATAAATGCAGCAGCAATATCAGAGTTAATTTTTCTCTCTATGGTATTTTCAATCATCGATATAGAAACCCCCTCGGGGGGTTCGCTACCATCTAAAAGTGAAAGTGAAACAAATGCCGGAGCAATCTCACTAGGAATATCTTCTCGCTTTCCAGTAGGATGGATACGATGCCAAGGCGTATATCTCCACAAATGTTCTGCACGGTCAGGTGATGGAATTTCAAGATATGACGCGCTATTATCCACAGATTCGCTCCCCTTTAACAATAAATTTTGGAGTTCAGCCTATGCTGCCTTCCATTTCCAAAGCCATCAATTTATTCAATTCAACAGCATATTCCATTGGTAATTCTCGTGTAAATGGTTCGAAGAAACCATTCACAATTAGGGCCATCGCCTCATCCTCATTATGACCTCTTGACATAAGGTAGAACAATTGTTCATCGCTCACCTTACTAACACTTGCTTCATGTTCGCTACGGCAGGTTGGATTTGATATTTCCATAGTTGGGTAGGTGTCAGATTGGCTTTCTTCATCAAGAATTAAAGCATCACAAACCACATTTACCTTACAATTTTCAGCCTTTTTTGCTACGGTAACCATTCCTCGATAACTTCCACGACCGCCGTCTTTAGATATGCTCTTAGACAGGATTTTGCTAGTTGTATTACTAGCCAAGTGATGCACTTTTGCACCTGCATCTTGATGTTGCCCATTACCGGCATAAGCGACTGAAATTACTTCTGCATGTGCGCCTTTACCCTTGAGGATAACTGCTGGATATTTCATGGTCAGTTTTGATCCTATGTTGCCATCTACCCATTCTACAGTTGCATTTTCATGAGCCACACCTCTTTTTGTAACAAGGTTGTAGACGTTGTTAGACCAATTTTGCACCGTTGAATATCTAATATGAGCTCCCTTATGGGCGATCAATTCAACAACAGCGCTGTGCAAACTCTCAGTAGAATAAGTAGGTGCAGTGCATCCTTCAACGTAATGAATAGATGAGCCCTCATCTGCGATAATTAGCGTTCTTTCAAATTGCCCCATGTTTTTTGCATTGATTCTGAAATAAGCTTGTACTGGCATCTCAACATCAACTCCTTTTGGAACATAGATGAATGAACCCCCCGACCAGACTGCGGTGTTAAGTGCCGAGAATTTGTTATCTTGATATGGGACTACACTACAGAAATATTCCTTGACGATATCTTCGTGCTCTCGCAGACCGGAATCCATGTCAAGAAAGATTACTCCTTGCTCCTCTAAATCTTCTCTAATTGAATGGTATACTGCCTCACTCTCGTATTGGGCTGTAACTCCTCCAAGCCATTTTTGTTCTGCTTCAGGTATTCCAAGTCGGTTAAATGTCCTCTTGATGTCTTCAGGGACATCATCCCAGTCTTTTTCTGTTTTATCTCCTGAACGTAGGAAATAGGTAATCGCTTCAAAGTCAATATTGTTCAGAATTTCAAGATTACCCCAAGTTGGCATTGGTTGTTCCATGAAGTGATGATATGCCTTTACTCGAACTTCAGTCATCCAAGCAGGCTCATTTTTCAATTCAGATATATCACGAACAACCTTTTCTGATAAACCTGCATCAAAGCGGATTGTAGATGTTTCAGGGTCATGCCACCCCGCTTCGTATTCTCCTACAGCTTCACGTGCATCTGAATTACTCATTCATTTCCCTCCTCTTCAAGCCATTCATATCCTAATTCCTCCAATTTTTGAGCCAATTCTGGGCCACCAGATGCGGCTATTTTACCATCAATTATCACATGGACATAGTCTGGATTGACGTAATCCAATATTCGTTGGTAATGTGTAATTATTAGGCAAGCAGCATCACTGACTGATGCATTTATTCCTGTTGCAACGGTCCTCAAAGCATCAATATCTAGGCCTGAATCAGTTTCATCTAGGATTGCTAATTGTGGCTTCAGAAGCATTAATTGAAGTATCTCGAGTCTCTTCTTTTCTCCTCCACTGAAACCATCATTTACATAACGCCCTAGAAATTTCCTGTCAACGGATAATTTTTCCATGGCGGAATTCAATTCGTTTCTAAAATCACGAGCCTTGGGTGCTTCGTCACCTCTAACTGATGCGACAGATTTGCGAAGGAAATTCCCAACTTGTAATCCCGGTACTGATTGAGGGTACTGGAATGATAGGAATATACCTAATCGAGCCCTTTCCCATGTTTCCAATTCTAGGATATCTTCCCCATCTAGTGTAACGCTACCATCAGTTACTTCATATTCTGGATGTCCCATCAATACCTTTGCGAGAGTTGACTTGCCGCTCCCGTTTCTGCCCATTAGTGCATGTAACTCGCCTTTTTTTAGAGTCAGATCAATTCCTCTGAGAATTTCTTCATCTCCAACTTTAGCATGAAGATTTAGAATCTCAAGCACACCTTGTCCGGCCATATAGAACTCCTCTCAAACCTACGGTTTGCTCGGCCTTTATCAAGGCGTGTCCCCGTCATTAATGCTACAATTGAAATTTTATCACTGTTTTATTCAAATTACTCTACAAAAATATGGAAAAAGGAAATGAGTCAAAGAGGTTGGGCCTATCGGAGTTATGATGGCAGAGGATGAGGTAGCCGATTTATACGCCGCAGAAGCTTATGCTAGCATGTCCGCAGAAGCCGAATCACGTCTTGCAGAAGTTCTTGATCCTGTAGAAGAAGCGCGTCTTTCATCACTTTCATTAGTAGATTTGGTATTGGAGGGCGGTGGTTCTGATTTGGTGGGGGCTATCATGTCTAGATTGGGTATTGTCAGGGCCGCGCTAATAGGTCACGGGGGTTCAATAGTTGTTGATGATTCAGAGGTTCTTATATCAAATAACGGTTCTAAATCTGTAGAGTTACAGTTGAATCTAGATGGGGCTTGTGTTGCCTGCGGTGCAGCACCTGGTACTTTGGAAGGAATTCAGAATGATTTGCTGATGGATGAAGAAGTATCGTCAGTAAGCTTCAGTTCCTCTATGTTAGATCATTTCGATAATCTAACTTCTGAGTTTTTACTATCTCATGGGAATGTAAAATTTGTTTGAGTGATAACATGGCAACTAATCCGAGCCCTTGGCATTCTGATTTAGAATCATCAATATCTAATTCAGATTTTGATTTTCCATATGGTTACGAATTGCGCTGGTCACCTCTGCCACCATTTGATGACTGGATTATTCATGTTTCATCTAATGGTCATGATGCGGCTGTAATAGTTACTGCAAATCAGATGTCGATAAGTGAGCAAATGATAATTTTTTTGAAGGAAAATGCTGCTGGTAGGTTAATGAAAATAATTGCAACTCCTGAAGGAAGAATAATTGAAGAAGATTTACTAGAAATGCTTTCTTCATCATCAATTGGAATTCTTAGATATTAAGAGAAATGATATTTTCTAGAGGCCACTCAGCCAAATGACAACTAATTTCCTTGCGATGCCAACAAAAGGAAGATGCTGCCCCGAGTAATCGGAGGAGAGCGATTGTCGGGGCACAATGTTCGTGTGGCGAAAGCCTGTAGGGAAGGGGACCATGGTAAATTTGAGGTAAAATCAAGTGATGGTTGGGCTAGGCTTGGAATCTTTCACACTTCAACTCATATGCTAGCAACTCCTACTCTGTTGCCCGTTGTCAATCCCAACATACAGACTATTTCCCCAAAGGAGATGTGGGATATCGGTTTTGAGGCCCTAATTACAAACTCATATATCATTTGGAAAACTGAGAATCTCAAGGATAGAGCACTTTCAGAAGGTGTTCATCAACTACTAGAATTTCAAGGAGTGATTATGACTGATTCAGGAGTTTTTCAACAGTATGTGTATGGAGATGTAGAGATCGGGGAGGTGGAAGTTGTTGACTTTCAGCGTGAGATTGGAGTTGATATTGCAACAATGATGGATGTTTTTGGCCGCCCCGATATGTCTTTTGATGAGCTTAATGAGGCGGTGATAGAAACTGCTGCTAGAGGTCCTGCGGCTCTAGAAGCTGCAGGAGGCACACTTCTAAATGGCCCAATTCAGGGAGGCACCAATATCGAACTAAGAACCAAATCTTCTGCAATGATGTCAGAAATGGATTTTTCTGTACACCCAATTGGTGGAATAGTTCCTTTGATGGAAAATCAAAGATATACTGATTTAATTAAATTAATAGTTGCTAGTAAGTCAAAACTTACTCCTGAAAGGCCAGTGCATCTTTTTGGTTGCGGGCATCCTATATTATTTCCAATAAGCGTGGCTTTAGGTGTTGATTTGTTTGATTCCGCTGCTTACGCATTATTTGCCAAGGATGGGCGTTTGCTTACTCCAACTGGTACTGTTAAATTATCCGAACTTAAAGAGTGGCCACACATGTCTCCCGCACTTTGGGGTTATACTCCTGAAGGTGTAAGGGGAATGGGTAAAGAAGAGAGGACAGAAATCTTAGCCCGTCACAATTTACAGGTTACATATTCAGAACTTGCACGCTGTCGCGAGGCAATAAGAAATGGTACTATTTGGAATTTAGTAGAGGAAAGGAGTCATTGCAATGCCGAATTACGTGCTGCTACTGTTTGGCTATATTCAAACATGCCTAGAAATTTAATTGAAAACTCCCCCCCATGCAGACAGGGCGGCGTTAACTTATATTCGCAAATTGACAATAATCCTAGAATTAAGCATTCAAAAAATTGGATGATTTGGAATCCTCCCCCTAAAGATCACCTTGGTAATTTAATTGACGAATCAAATCGTGTAATGGTAATTATTTACGGAGTTCAAGGCCCTTGGAGGGAAACAATTGGTGACATGGTTGAAAATATGGTAAGGGATTGGCCAAATATTGTTCCTATCATTTACACTCCAATTGGCCTTATCCCATATCATCTAGAGGATTTGAATCCTTTTGCACATCTAGTTGCCCCGAAAAATCATTATTGGGCGGATGTTGAAGAAATTAGGAATAATTGTCAAGAATTAGAAAATTGGAATTGTATATTCTGGGATGCAAGTAAAGAAGACCATCCATACGAAGAATTTTTTGAACTCGAAGCTGAAAAACAAATCGGCAGTCTAGGGAAAAAAATGCCTAATGGAGAAGGTTCAATCAGAGATGTTAAGTTACATTTTCAAATATATGGGATATGTGATAAAATAAATATTTTTACAGGCCTTGGTCACGAAGTAGTTCATTCTATAGCAAATAGACTTACTTTTGTTATGAGCCGTACTAAGAGAGTAAACAATATTCTATTAGACGGAGACCATATATTTAGTCAAAGGCTAACTGATGGCGGTTTGAGCTTCACTAATGAAGGAGCAAAATGGGTACATAAGGTAATGGAAGAAGAAAATTCTATGCCAGTTGTTGTGATAGATAGAGATGCAGAACCATTCATCAGAGATGGAAGAAATGTAATGCATGGTTTTGTAATTAGGAGTGTAGGTTCTCCAAAAAATGGTCTCCCTTGCCTGATAACTAACGATCATGGAGATTTAGTTGGTCATGGTATAGCACAATGTGGTTCAAAAGAGATGATTGCTTTTAGAAAAGGAATTGCAGTCAAGGTTAGAGGCGGAATCAATCTTGAAGGGGATTGATTCAAGGGCTAACTTCCCCTCACGCAGTGAGGGGGGTGGAGATTTATGGTCCGTACTATCATTGAAACTGAGCAACTCACGAAGATGTATGGCCCTCATGTGGCTCTAGATGAAATGAGCTTGAAAATTAATAGTGGAGCAACAGGATTACTTGGTCCAAATGGGGCAGGTAAAAGCACTCTAATCAAAACTCTCCTAGGATTGATTCAACTCACCTCTGGAGAAGGAAAAGTGTTGGGGTACAACATTAGAACCGAAGGAGATAACATTAGGCAAAGAATTGGATATATGCCTGAATATGATTGTTTAACACCTGAAATGAATGCCGTTCATCAAGTGAAATATTGTGGGGAACTTACTGGGATGAATACCAACATAGCAATGCAAAGAGCACATGAAGTGCTCGAATATGTAGGGCTTAGGGATCAGAGATACAGGGATATTTCCACTTTTTCTACAGGCATGATGCAAGCGACTAAGTTGGCATGTGCAATTATTCATGACCCAGAATTGTTAATCTGCGATGAGCCCACAAATGGCTTGGATTCTAAGGCGCGTGGTTTTATGCTCGATACATTATTTCAAGTCGTTAAGCAGGGCGATCGTTCAATTTTGATGAGTAGCCATCTTATGGAAGATGTAGAAAGAATATGTGACAGAATTGTGATGATTCACAAGGGGAA
>CEVQ01032721.1_pt1 | contig 10663 bp, 7 predicted proteins | sample 356551 | NCBI WGS metagenome assembly CEVQ01 (sample SAMEA2623756, study PRJEB7988) | marine metagenome | biome: marine biome (ENVO:00000447); feature: mesopelagic zone (ENVO:00000213); material: "saline water (ENVO:00002010), including plankton (ENVO:xxxxxxxx)" | depth 250 m | reverse complement strand
CCTGCGGCTGGTCCGATGCCTTTTGCATCAAATAGTTTTAAAGGTGTTCGTTTTCCACTGCGATCTCGGGCATTGTGACCTATCGCTAATTTTTTCCCATGCATATTCTTTGGCATGAATGTTCGCGTATCACGCATTTTTAATGGCTGAATTATGTTACGTTTGATATATGTGTCGAAATCCATCCCAGAGATAGCAGTGATAATTTCTCCTGCCAATGTAAGACCCAGATTAGAATATTGGAAATATCTATTAGCTGGATAAAGTGTCTTTTGTTTGCCGAGTTTATTTTGAATGTCTTCGCTTGATGGAAAAATAAAATCCGGACCTGTCCAGTATGGATGATTTGATTCTCTGGGCAATCCAGATGAATGGGTCAAAATACCTTTGATCGTTACATCACCTTTTTCAGGGTAGGTATTTTCAATATTGAACCAGGGAAGGTGTTTTTTTATTGGATCATTTAATGATAGTTCCCCCTTATCTCGTAGCTGCATGATAGCAATACTGGTGAACAATTTTGAAATGGAACATATACTGTGGATTGTACTTGATGTGGTTGGATTTCTCTTATCAGGATTCGAAAACCCGAACCCTCCGCTCCATAAAAGCTCCTGGTTATGGACTAAAGCAATAGAGATACCGGGTATACCTTCATAATCACGCTGAGCATCCAACCAAACCTGAATAAATCTTATCGCTTCCCCCACGCGTGCGTTCTCTGAAATGCTTTCTCCAGAAATACTACCATAGGTCAGTGATAAAATGATTGATAGTAGCATCGATTGTTTCATAGCTGATCCACTACTACGATCATAAAAGTTTCTTCTTTATTGAAACTAGATCTTCTTGAGTATTCATGTTCAAAAAAGCATCAGTTTGATCACTGAAATCTACTTCTATATAAGTTGATGCACGAACCAGGTCATTAAGGCTTAGCATATTATTTTGTATTCCTGCTTTACAGAGGTCTAAAAGCTTTCTATGGTAGAATGCGCATGTGGTCTGTAGCATATCATTGACAATTGGAATGATTACATCTGACCCTGTTTTTCTCTTTCCCCACAATCGATCCATAATACTGTTTGTCATCAAGGGTAGATCGCAGGATATGATAAGATTCCAGTCATGTTTCGATTGTTGTAGGGCAGTATGGAGTCCAATAATAGGAGCCTGAATCTTATGCCTGTCCTGTATAAACGGTACTTTGTATTCTGATGGCCTATATTTTCCCACCAACTGCTGGGTTTCGAATTCTTTACAAGAATACAATATGCGATTCAGAACAGTTTCATTACCGATTCTTGCTTTCCATTTCGGAGAACCAAAGCGACGGCTTTGTCCACCTATAAGTATATATGCCGCTGCTTCGATCATAGTAGGGTTTCAATATGATGAAAAAGTAGCCTGCTTGTAGCTCAGCAGAGTTTCCCAAACATGCTGTGATATTGAAGCTGTATACGATTTTTAACTCCGGTTTCCATATCATAAATATCACAACTATCAAATGGACTGGCATAGACATGAAGGCTGACAGCAATATCATTAGAAATATTCTCCACAGAATGGATATCAGCTGGACCGTCTAAATAACCTTTTTTTGCCAATACCCTGTCTACGAGATCAAGATTCATTGGGTCTGAAGAAATTTCTTTGTAATTGCAGACCTGTAGAGAACCCTTTTGTATTCTTGCCCAGCATTTTTCACCTTCATGCCCATGTATAGGTGCCTTTTGTCCCGGGGACCAGCAAACAACCATGAGTTCGAAGCCCTTTTCTTTATGCACCAGGTTCCTGGTATAGAAATCCCTATTAAAATAACAATATTTTTCCAATTGTTCTTTCTGCAGATCTAAAGATCTTAAGTAAGGAGTAACCTTGTTTACTGGGAAGTTCTGTTCTGTAAATATTCTTAGATCATTAATTAGTGTTTCCATTATGCTTCAGTTTACCGTAAAGAAAAGAACATTACTTTTGACCAATTATTAGAAATATCATTAAACATCGAAAAAAATCGACCGTAGTGGACAATTCGAAGATAAAACATACTCACGTTGATATACAAAAAGTTTTCACCTTAATGCATATAATATATCTTCGTTATACCTACTGGTGTGATAATGTTTAGGCTGAATTATCCCTTTGATCATATTGGTATTTGAAATAGGAAGAATGTAATATGGTACATGCCTCAATTCTCCAGATTCGGTTTTTCCTATTATTCGCAGGATTGAATGGGATACGGTTTTGTCATAGATAATAGGCTGTGTATCGGGTGCCATGCTTGTACCGTAGCATGTAAAAGTGAACATGATATCCCACTTGGTGTAAATCGTACACATGTGAAATATATTGAGAAGGGGCTATTCCCGAATAATAAAAGGGAATTTGCGGTCCACCGATGTAATCATTGCGCTGATGCTCCTTGTGTTGAGATCTGCCCCACGACCGCATTGTATACACGAAAGGATGGCATAGTTGACTTTGATAATGACCGCTGCATTGGCTGCAAAAGCTGTATGCAGGCCTGTCCCTATGATGCATTATATATAGATCCAAATACCAATACAGCAGCTAAGTGCAATTATTGTGCCCACAGGATAGATGGTGGGTATGAACCTGCCTGTGTGATAGTTTGTCCGGTAGAGGCGATAGTATCTGGAGATCTAGATGACCCAAACTCAAAGATCGCTACATTGGTTGACAATGAGAGTGTGACCGTGCGAAAACCGGAAAAGGGAACAAAACCGCAGCTATATTATGTCAATGGGAGCTCTGAGATGCTGGTCCCTGCTGCCACAGATCGCAAAGATAGTTATGCCTGGAGTGAGCAAATAGCTGGTGTAGGTCATTTTGCAAAATATGCGGACGAGCGAGTGAATGAATCGGATCGAGGGAGTCTTTTGCTCCAATTGGCCTTGGAGAACCATGCAAAAAGTGGGACAGCTATTGATCAGCGTGCCGTAGATAATGTACAGAGGGAATTATCATATTACCAGGACCAGGACACTCAACGAGTATATGATACGCCATCTAAAGGAGTACTCTGGGGCTGGCAGGTACCATCCTATATCTGGACAAAAGCGATCGCTGCTGGCACCTTTATGATATTATCGCTAATAGAGATAATGGGATTAACACTTTCTGAGAAAGTGCAAATAGAAGCACTCTCCACTTCATTATTCTTCATGATTATTACTGCATTTCTGCTCATAGTGGATCTAGATCGTCCAGACCGATTCCTTTATGTTCTTCTACGCCCAAACTGGACGTCCTGGCTGGTTCGGGGAGCATATATTATCTCGGCATTTAGCGGGACCGTAGCGCTGTTAATCATAGGGCACTGGATAGGCTGGGATCTTTCCTGGATAAAATTCCCGGGTTTTTTGCTTGCCTTTTTATCAGCTGTTTATACGGCATTCTTGTTCAACCAAGCCAAAGCTCGCGATCATTGGCAGTCACCTTTATTATGGATGCATATGCTGATCCATTCCCTCATGGCAGGAACAGTGATAATATTGATCTTAGGATCGAGCGAGGTTCAGCAATTGATCGGATTGTTGATAGGATTGATCAGTCTTAACCTCATTCTGCTTATGATCGATATACTGGTTCCACATCGCAGTATTGATAATCGTAAAACGATTTTCATGATGAAAAGAGGTTACTTTTTTCTTTGGTCTACGGCAGGTATCTTGATCGGAAATCTCCTTCCACTTTTGATGATAGTAGGTGATTATGGTACACCGATCACTATATTGGCTGGATTATTTGTTCTCCTTGGTATCTTTCTAACGGAATATGTGCGGGTGTATGCTCCACAGATCGTGTCTCTGAGTTAGGTTGGAAAATGAAAAGAACTTGGATAGAGAAGATTTCTGAATCGATTGGATTGATACCTAAAATATCCCATCGCTTCGATCGGTCTGAAGGATTGATGATGGAAGGTCCAAAACCGCTGTACAAATATCCGGATCCTAATGAGTGGGATGACTTTATAGAAATGGATCCCCAGTCTTGGCCAGAGAGAAAAGAACGACACTATTCCATTATACCGACAACCTGCTTTAACTGTGAATCTGCCTGTGGACTATTGGCCTATATAGATAAGGATACGAACAAGGTTCGCAAATTCGAAGGAAATCCTCATCATCCTGGAAGCCGAGGTCGGAACTGTGCAAAGGGTCCGGCCACTATAAATCAGATCAATGATACAGAGAGAATATTGTACCCATTAAAAAGGGTAGGTAAACGTGGTGAAGGAAAATGGGAACAAATCTCATGGGACCAGGCACTGGATGAGATCTCTAAAAAGATTCGGGTCAGCTTAGAGACCGGGTTCAAGGATAGAGTGATGTATCATGTAGGTCGACCAGGGCATGAAGGCTACGCTGAGAGGGTGCTGAAAGCATGGGGGATCGATGGGCACAACAGTCATACGAATATCTGTTCTGCCGGAGCGCGCACTGGATATGCACTCTGGCATAAGTTCGATCGTCCCAGTCCGGACCATACAAATGCTGATGTTATTCTGCTTGCGTCATCCCATCTTGAAACAGGGCACTATTTCAATCCACACGCCCAGCGTATAATCGAAGGAATGATGAAAGGTGCTAAACTAATAGTATTGGACCCTCGCCTTTCTAACACTGCTTCTATGGCCGATGAATGGATGCCAACTTATCCAGGTAGTGAGTCAGCTGTGTTCATGGCTATGGCCAAGATAATATTGGATGAAAAAATGTATGATCGGAACTATATGAAGAACTGGGTGAACTGGGATGAATATTTGATAAATCTTTACCCGGAAGATACTGTTGATTTCGATGTATTTATATCCCGTTTAAGCCAGGAATGGTCTGAGTACACGCCTGAATTTGCAGCGAAAGAAGCCGGGATCGATGTGGAACAAATTATACGAGTGGCCAGATTCGTTGGGGAGGCTGGGAGCAAATTCTCATCTCATGTATGGCGGGGTGCTTCGATAGGTAACTTGGGAGGCTGGCAGGTTTCCAGAACTCTACACCTTTTGAGTGTATTGACTGGATCTGTAGGTACTGAGGGAGGCACAGCACCAAACGGCTGGCATAAATTCCACCCAAGTTTATTTGATGATCCGCCTGATCCGAATAATTGGAATGAACTTACCTGGCCGCCCGAGTATACCTTGTCGCATTATGAGATGAGTGAGATACTGCCCCATTTATTAAAAGATAACCGTGGAAAACTGGATGTCTATTTTACTCGGGTCTTTAACCCCGTATGGACATATCCAGATGGATTCACATGGATTGAAATGCTATCAGATACGGATAAGATTGGCTGCCATATTGCTTTGACCCCAACCTGGAATGAAACGGCATTCTTTGCTGATTATGTTCTGCCAATGGGTCATGCTTCTGAGCGCCATGATATTAACTCATATGAGACCCACGCCGGAGTCTGGATCGCTTTTCGTCAACCAGTATTGAGGGAAAAGGCTCGGCGGGATGGAAAAGATGTAAAATATACCTACGAAGTGAATCCAGGAGAAGTGTGGGAAGAAGATGAATTCTGGATAGAGTTGTCCTGGCGGATCGATAAGGGTGACCAGCTTGGTATCCGTGATCATTTCCTGAGCCCCTATCGCAAAGGTGAGAAAATCAGAATTGATGAATATTATCGCTATATTTTTGAGCATACCGAAGGTCTTCCCGAAAAGGCTGAGCAAGAGGGTCTGACCCCATTGGATTATATGCGCAAGTATGGTGCTTACCTGGTAAAACCATCGGTCTATAAGAAGAATGAGCTTGAGCTATCGCCTGATGAGCTTGCTGATACAAATGTGGCTGACAATGGCCAGATATTCAAGAATGACCGTGTTGTTGGAATTCATTTAGATGGAAAAAATTGTACGGGTTTCCCTACACCATCTAGGCGGCAAGAGATCTATTCTCAGACCATGGTTGATTTTGGTTATTTGGAACATGCTACCCCTGGATATCGGATCAGGAGTCACATACATCCAGATAATTTGGATAAGGGGGAAAATGAATATGTGTTATTACCCAATTTTCGTCTTCCAACACACATCCATTCCAGATCAGCAAACTCTAAATGGTTAGCAGAGATCGCCCACCGGAATCCTATCTGGATACATAAAAAGGATGCTGATAGATTGAACGTTAAGACAGGGCATTTGCTTAAAATTAGTACCGAGATCGGCTGGTTCATCGATAAGGTCTGGGTCACAGAATCTATTAAGCCTGGTGTGGTGGCCTGTTCGCACCATATCGGTCGTTGGCGCCGTAAACAGGATGAGGGTAACCGGTTCATGACAAATACGATAGATATTAAAAATATGGGAAATGGAAAATGGAAGATGGAGGTTCTCAAAGGGGTCGAACCTTGGAAAACGGATGATGCAGATACCAAACGAATATGGTGGAGAGATGGTGGTGTCCATCAAAATATAACCCACCCTGCAAATCCTGATCCGATCTCTGGTGCACATTGCTGGCTTCAAAAAGTTAGCCTATCCATCCCAGGACCGGACGAGAAATACGGTGAGGTATTTGTAGATACCAATAGATCTTTTGAACATTTTAAGAAATGGAATATGTTGGCCAGAGAGAAAGAAACTCACCCTGACGGTTTACGGAGACCGCTGTGGATGACCAGACCTCTTGCCCCGCAAAAACGGCATTTTTATTTAGATGAATAAAGGTATCCTAAAAGAGATAGAATAAAGGGAACCGTAATTTAATATCAGAATGAAGTTTTTAATTGCCATAGGGAGTAAGGAATATTCTGAGTCCACCCTCCGAGTAGGAATGCAGATAGCAAAATCATTCCAGGCAGCGGTCACTATTGCATATGTAGGACCAAAGATCAGTGATTTTTCTTTACCACATGTGAGGTTGGCACAGGAACGTATGGAAGAATGGGACTTTGATAGGCCAGGTATTGATGTATTGGAGTGGGCCTTTAATTTTTTAGCAGAAAATGAATATATAACGCCTACGACCATTGAGTCCGGTTTCCCTAAGAACACTTTAGTTCAGACAGATGGTAATCGGTGTGAACTCTATCTACAGGGTACGATCTCCAAAGATGTCAATCTTATATTACGCAATGGGGATATAATCTCAGAATTGCGTGATGAGGTTAATAGAGGCGGATTTGATGTAACGATCATTGGTGGAAGTAAAAAGCGCCGTATGGCCCATGATCTGATACAGTATATAGGAAGCTCTATTTTTATCGTTAATAAATATAGTCAGGATAAAAAATATCATCTATTGCTACCAGTTAATGACTCAATCAAAACACCGAAGGCTGTGAAGTATGGTGTGCGCGTTGCCCAGGCATTTGGGATAAAGGTAAACCTGCTGACCGTATCTAAAACAAATGAATTTGGTAAAGGATACCGCAATGCTGCAAAGCGGGCAGCAAAAATGATGCGTCGAATGGGGATTGAGCATGAGAGTCATTTCAAGCATGGAGACCCTGTGACAATCATTCGGGAAACGGCAGGCAACGATCACATCATAGTAATGGGTACATCTACAAAAAATCCGATCGCAAAATTTTTCATGGGCAGTAAACCACTTAAGATCCTGAGATCAAATCCATGTCCAATCTTAATTGTTAAATAATAAAGAGTAGATCCTTTGCTTCAGCATTTAATTTTTTGGCTAACCCAGAAGCGTTGGTTGCTTTTTGCATTAGGGGTTGGCACTCTATTATTATTTTTACCAGTCCCATCCAGTATGGAATCAATGCGGGGCGAGACCATGGCGGATCCAATAAAGGCCTACCGAACGATGATAATTGTAATAATGGCAATTATTCTGATTATTTTTGAACCTATACCATTGCCAGCTGTGGCACTTATGATCCTATTTCTACAGGTCGTGCTGGGAATAGATGGTCCAAATGGTGTGGCACAATCCTTTATGAATGATGCGGTGTTCTTTATCATGGGGTCTTTAATGTTAGCGGTGGCTATTGTGAGCCAGGGATTGGACTCGCGGCTTGCACTCTTGATCATCAGGTTCACAGGTAATAAAACATGGCGTATCACCTTAGGTTTTGTAGGGATCTCAGCATTTCTTTCCTCTTTCATTGGTGAGCATACGGTGACAGCAATGATGATGCCGGTGGGTCTTACTCTAATACATAATACCAGCACAGATCGGGATAAGACAAGGAATCTGGCTGCATTGATACTTTTTTCCATCGCCTATGGTAGTGCCATGGGATCCATTGGCACTCCTTCGGGCGGTGGACGCAATGTGATCATGATCGGCTATTGGCAAGAATTCGGATTTGGGGATATCTCCTATCTGGGGTGGATGAGATACACGTATTCGATGTTATTGATAGAAATACCGTTCGCTGTAGCAATCCTCTGGTTCACATTTCGGCCTACACAAAAGGTACTGGATTCTGCAGTTCGAAAATTAAGAGTTCAGGTGGCAAGGAAGGGGGCAATGACAGGTCAAAATATATTAGCGATCATTGTATTTCTTATCGTCTTCTTAGGATGGGTATTCCTAAGCAAAAGGATGGGGCTGGGTATCATAGCTTTGATTGGCGTCTTTTTGTATCTGGTCTTAGGCTTGATCCGCTGGTCCGATCTAAATCGAAATACCAACTGGGGTGTTATCCTGCTCTTTGGAGCGGCTGTATCAATTGGACTACAGATGAAAGAGACCGGGGCGGCGCTTTGGATCGCCAATTCAGCGATAGACATAATGAAGCTCCTAAGTGAAGATATTTCTATTTTACGTTGGCTGATCTCTGTTCTTTTAACTGGGATTCTGACCAATCTTCTCAGTAGTTCTGCTACGGTGGCTGTGGTCGGCCCTATCGTGTTGAATATGGGAGGTGATCCAATTGTAATGGGATTCTCAACTGCGATCGCGTCGGCATTCTCCTATTTAACAGTTGTTGCTTCGCCAACATGTATGATCATACATAGCAGCGGTTTGATCCAGCAGTCGGATTATCTGAAAGCTGGCTGGAAAATGTTTATAATGTCTATTATTATTCTTTTTATCATATCAAAATTCTGGGCAGTTTCATAATTGTTTTGCCACAAATTTTCCATTAACATTCAATTGCGCTTTTTATTATAGAACAAAAAATTATTAGCTGGAACCTTTGTTAAATCTAATCCAATTGTAAAGGAAGTATAGATATGCCTAATAAAACATCAAGTGTTAATGCTGCAACAGGTGCTTATCAACGTGCTGTAGAGCTTCTTGGACTCAAACCTAATATAGCACGCGCCCTTGAGATGCCAGATAGAGAGCTTACGGTAGAGGTGCCTTTCAGGAGAGATAATGGTGAGGTTATGAGTTTGTTAGGGTTCCGAGTTCAGCATAATAACACGAGAGGACCCTTTAAGGGCGGGATCAGATACCACCATCACGTGGACCTTGCAGAGGTCAGGGCACTGGCTACGTTAATGACTTGGAAGACCGCACTACTGGATATCCCCTACGGTGGAGGAAAAGGTGGGATTGCAATAGACCCCAGTGAGTTCAGCGATTATGAGCTCGAACGGTTATCAAGGAAATTTTTTAGGGCGATCGATCCCGTGATCGGTCCAAACATTGATATCCCTGCTCCAGATGTTAATACAAACCCAGTGGTCATGGGATGGTTCATGGATGAATATAGTCAGGCACATGGCTATACGCCCGCAATCGTAACTGGGAAGCCTCTTGAGCTTGGTGGATCTGAAGGCAGAGAACATGCCACAGGAAAGGGTACCGCAATAACAGTGAGAGAAACAGCCAATAAATATGATATAGATTTAAATGAATCTACGGTTGTCATTCAAGGTTTTGGTAACGTGGGATCATTTGCAGCCAAATTTCTTGATGAATATGGCTGTAAAATAGTTGGAGTGAGTGATGTTACTGGTGGTATACATGAACCGGATGGGCTTGAGATCCCAAGTTTGTTTGACCACAACTTTAATAACAGAACCATTGATGGTTGTGGCCAAGGTAAAAAAATAACTAATGATGAATTATTATCTTTGGAATGTGATTTTCTGATTCCTGCTGCACTGGGGGGCGCCATCAATAAAGAAAATGTTGATACTTTGAATTGTAGGTTTGTTATAGAGGCTGCCAATGGGCCAGTGACACCCAAAGCCGCTGAAACTCTTTGGGAAAAAAGTGTGCCGGTCATACCGGATATTCTCACAAATGCCGGTGGTGTAACGGTCTCCTATTTCGAATGGGTTCAAAATCTGCAACAATTCAAATGGGAGTTAGAAGAGGTAGACACAAAACTTGAAACAAAAATGGTGAAGGCTTTTAAAGAAGTTCATAATATAAAGGTTGAAAAAAACGTTCCAATGCGAATTGCATCTTTTATGGTTGCGATCGATAGAGTGGCACGCTCATATGATCTTAGGGGGGTTTGAATTATAAAATTACTATCTAAAGTAAAGGATCAGATTTAGAATATTTTTTAATGGGACTATAAATTCTATTAACTATACTCAAAAAGTGTTGGGAATGGGTCAATAGAAACAATATAAATTATCTATTTTATCACTATTTGAAATAAGTAGAATGCTTTGTCAGAAGTGCAAATCGATGTTTTCACAAAATTCAACTGTGATTATGTGGTTTACTATGATATGAAGACACCTTACCGG